>Ga0209960_1002904_pt1 | contig 15969 bp, 11 predicted proteins | sample ThiBiot_500_plan_2_FD_183947 | JGI IMG/M metagenome (GOLD analysis project Ga0209960, IMG submission 183947) | Wastewater bioreactor microbial communities from Cape Town, South Africa - Thiocy_expt_500_plan (SPAdes) | ecosystem: Engineered > Bioreactor > Thiocyanate-remediating >...
TCAAGTTGTCGTTTATGTCACTAAATATCTGTATTGTGTTATTTATAGTATTAGTATTCTCAATGAATTTCACATAAAGAATGATGAATAACTTTGGCTGGTGTAAAACAGAAAATTTTAATTACATAGGTGGCCCATGGGTGGGCTGGGCTGGGCTAGGTTATAACAGTCACCCATGGGTCGGGCTGTAAAATCACTTGATAGCCCATGGGCTTCTTTTCTATGGCCCAGCCCAGCCCATTCGGAGCTCTGTAATAAATAGAATAACATATTTTAGGTTTTATTGATGCTGGTGGAATAAAAAACGTTGTTGAAAGAGCAATTATTGATCAACGTTTAAATATGTTTTCAAATGCTTTTCTATTTGATCCAAGAATTCGTTATACAATTTGGTCAACATTAATTGGTGGAACAATCTATGCAACAGCATGTTCTTGTGTTTTACAAAGTCAAGTTCAACGATATATGTCCGTTAAAAGTACACGAGATGCACAGAAGTAAAAAGAAAAATTTCCTACTAAAAAACAAAATGATTTTCTAGAGCTACATGGATAAATAATTCAATGTGTTTTCTATTAATTATTTTATGTGCTACAATGGGAATACTTATTTATGCAAAATATTATAATTGTGGCCCATTAATATCTAAAATGGTTTCGAAATCAGATCAAGTAATAAAATTTAAGATTTTCAATCAAAAAGAATCTTTTTAGTTTTATCCATTATTTATAATGGAAATATTTAGTAGATATCCAGGTTTAACAGGACTTTTTATTGCATCAATAATGAGTGGTTCTTTAAGGTAAATTATTTTTCTTTTCAATAGCCTGATTCTTATTTAAATTGAATATTATAGTTCAATATCATCAGGTATTAATAGTATTGCTGCAGTTATTACAGAAGATATTTGGAAACATCGAAATCTATCGGATGAAGATCAAACAAAAATATCAAAATATCTTTGTAAAATTAAAAATTAATATGATAGATATATTATTTTATATTTATAGCTGTTACTTTAGGTCTATTAACAATTCTACTTGCATTCTGTATGCCTTATTTAACCAATATTCTTGTGGTAAATTAAATAAATAAATACAGTTTAATATTAAATATTTATTTAAGATAGTTTATTCTGTGATGGGTGCCTTATCTGGACCTATATTAGGTCTTTTTTTACTTGGTTTTTTCTTTCCACGTGTTAATAATCGAGTAAATTTCGATTTATTTTCTTCGATTTATTATGAAATAGAGTATTTTATCTAGAGTGCATCGATTGGATTTTATATTAGTCTCATATTTCAATTATGGATTATGATTGGTGCAAATTTTACACGTCATCAGCAAATAAAAAGAGTATTACCTGTATCTATCGATGGATGTCAATCATTTAATTTAAGTAGTATTACACTCTCATCAACAACGATGAGTGATTCGAAATTAAGTGATCTGAATAATTTATTTTTACCATTATACTCAATATCAATAATGTGGTATGCTTTTAACGGTGTAATGGTGACTCTTATTATTGGATTAATAACTTCGTTATTATGCGGTAATTCAAAATCAGATATTGAAAAAATTGATCGATCGTTATTAATATCTTTTTCTTGGCAAAAGAGCAAGGAAATGTTAAATAGTGGAACTCATGAAGAAAATAAGGAATTGATCAACGTTCCTTCTTTTCAAAATTAAAATCTTTAACTCATTTATTTTCTTTTTTTTCCTCTGAATATATTTGAAATAAAGCAAGAAGCAGAACGTAGACACGAGTATCCACTAGATTGCTGAGAATCGGGAATTTCTCTATCACATACATATTTGTAATTGAAACTATAAAGCTTTGAATGTGAAATCAATTTGCTGAAGAGAACGAATCAACCCATTATGGGATTAGATCGATGTGATCAGTCAATCGAACTTTCAGTTCAGTGATTGACTCACATACTATTACATTCTTTCTACACATGTTAATCTTTCTATTCGTATAACTTTTATCTTATCAATAAAATATTGATTGTATACTTGGAGTAAACAATCAAACCAAACTCATTGTCAACTCAATAGTCAAGAATTCAGCAAACGAATCAGCTTTTTCGTTACACATAGTGCAAGACAATAGTGTTTCATTTTATTTTAGAGTGCTACCGATTTTATATATTTCTTTAATTTGATTGAATTGATACAGAATGTTTAATCTATGACAACATTCATTGTAGTTACTTCTGCAGTTCAATATCTACTCCTTTTCGACGATATGACAGTATACTAGCGTTTTTTTCCAAATAAATTCGCTGCATCACCTATGTGTCAGATAGAACTCGACTTGCTCTATCGAATATCGTTGGTCTGTACCTTGGGGCACACTCATTAAAACGAATATTTTTCGAAAATTATTAAAGTTTTGTAGAAACTAATGCTAAAATTCTCAAGTATAGTTAGTAACAACTTAATTAGTTTCATTTGTGTAATTTCTTAAAGCTACTGTATTAAATTAAAGTATCACTCTAGGTACTTTTGAATTGTTCTATGTAAGGAAATTTGAATAAGAGCTTAAAAAAATACTTTTAAAGAAATTGTTTCATGAGTATATCTTAGCAGGATGTGGTATCGATCGTAAATCGTTGAACACGATCATTTAAAAATTCGGAAACATACATATCTCCATTTTTGTCAAAATATATTCCAGATGGATGGTATAAATGTGCTGGCGAGGTTCCAGCAGAGCCCGAAATTCCTGCTACTAGCGTTCCGTTTGTTGCATTTTTTCGCCATTTCATTATTCTATGATTATCATAATCAGCGACATAAACAGCTTGAGGATTGTTCAATTAGTTGTACGATGAGCCAGCGCCGTTACCACCCGCGACCACTATGCCAGTTGTAGCATTTGGATACCATTTCACTATGCGATGATTTGCGTAATCTGCAATATACAATGCGTCATTGTCAAATTCATCGACATAAATATTCCAAGGTGTATTTAGTTGACTAAGAGATGAGCTTGCCGCACCGGTTCCAGCGACAATGACACCATTTGTAGATGGATTTGTGTTAGGAGGAAATTTAAGTACACGGTCATTAATCCAGTCTGAAACATAAAGATTATCAAATCCTATCGAAAATAAAATAGAATTTAATTTAGAATTTATTCGTATTAGTCAAAAAAAAAAGATTATAGATACTGACGATCAACATATAGTCCATCACACCAATTGAATTTATTCAAAGTACTTCCACATCCTGGACCAATAACAACTGTAATATTGCCTGATGCTATGTTCATTTTGAGAATACGACAGTTGTATGTATCTGATAGGTACACATTCGATTCTGTAGAATCAAAGCATAGAGTTGCAGCTGTATTCAAATGATTAGTATCTGAAGATCCACCACTGCCAAGCTTTGGGCCAAATATTGTTCCGTCTGTGCTATTTGGAGCCCATTTCATAAAACGCTCATTATGGAAATCTGGTACATAAACATTCAGTGCTGAATCTACTCGAACATCATATGGTCCATCTAACAACAATGGCTTTGAACCACCTTGTGCGGTAGATGATCCAGCAACTGTAGTTCCATTTGGATGCCAGGTAGCTGATGGACATATTATTGGTCGTGTTGTTGTTGTTGTCGTTGTTGTGACCGAAGTTGTTGTTGTCGTAGTCGTAACTGAAGTTGTTGTTGTCGTAGTGGTGACTGAAGTTGTTGTTGTCGTTGTTGTGATCGAAGTTGTTGTTGTCACTGTTGTTTGCGAAGTTGTTGTTTGAGTTATGATCGTAGCTAAACATGTTATCGAAAAACTCAAGTTTGTTGGAAATACGGATTGTTCAACAGTCTTCAATGCATATCTCTCAAGCAATATGCGTAGTACATTTGATTTCAAGCTTACATCTTGGATGTACCTTCAACTGTTTAGCTAACATCATCTGATAATTTCATCTTTTTAAATTGAAATTTTGTTGAAAAAAAAAATGAAATGTTATATGAGCTCATTTATAAATATTAACAACACTAAATCGGAGAAATTCGAGCCCGGGTATCTCTAATCCAGATGTTAATCTAGTACTCGATTTGGACAAAACTATTTTGATCCTATACAAAATGGTATAGAATCTGATCAATTTCAATTGTGAAAATAAGTTATCTTCTATCTATTGTGTGACTGACTTCTAGATAATAATTCTCTAAGTTTACCTGTTGTTATTTTAGCCGATTGACTAGGCGATATTAGCCAAAGTGTAATGATTACGGCTAAAGCTAAACCACACACAAGAATGCCCAGTATTAAACCATAAAAACATGGTTTCATTGATGAATACCATTGTACAAATTTTCCCCATCGACCCGGTCTAAGAATAAGAACTGATTATGACTATTATTTGATTTATTTTTTTTAAATACCTATTCTTTTCGGTCTTGGTTGAATCATTATGAGTAACACGATCAAAATATGGAACGTTATTTGATGCATTCTTAGATTGCACACTTTCGTCGAACGTATAATCTCGACATGGATAGTAACCAACAGATTCAACTGGTAAAACATTTATTTGAGGCGATGTTCTTCCGAAATATGTCATAGTTGCTTATAGATCAATAGAGAAAGTGTGTGTATTTTTAAGAAATGTATGTAATTATTCTTTTTCTTTATATATGTTGTTTTTACATTAATTTTGTACTAGATGAATGTAAAATAGCATTCATCAAACTTATTTTGAAATTAATATCATTGTCGACATTGTAGAATAATAAAAAATATATTTTAATAATGAAATGTACAATCATTGCGATAAATGAAGCAATAAAAATCCTTTTTGAGCAGTATTATTTCAACAATCTGACAGGCGGTATATTGTTTTTTTTTCTTCGTATAATTCACTTTTATAGTTTCAGTATTCTTTCAAAAGCATAATTTGATTTCTCAGCAAATATTGAATATGGTGTTTTTCTTTTGTTAAATTAAGTCAAAAATCAGTTATTTTATGAATATTTATACTACGAAAATAATTATCGATTTGTATAACGATAGAAATCATAGATCAACAATTTTTTTTATTATCGAAACTATCGTAAAATAGCAACGTTTATTCTATTTTAGATAAGCAATAATCATGCAATAAATGTAAGTGGGATGTGATGAAGGTGTGGCACTAGAAACAATTCTAGTTTTTTTTTATTATGCGGGCACAGCTTGTTTTGCTCGAGAGTGCTTTCAAAAAAAATTTTGAAAATAATTCATTGGCATCCAAAGTCGATTCAACTCAATTCAAGAATTGAATTAAATTGAAGTTAATTCAACTATAGCGCTAAAATATACGTAATCGATATTGGCCTAGTTTATTTTTAGTAAAACCTGTACCTGTCAATATTTTATTAATCCCAATGATAAAGAAAACTGCTTAGTAAGTAAGAAGTATAGTGAAAAATCAGAAGATCTTGGAAGAACGAAAAGAAGAAAATATTTCGTCCATGGACATTTGCCATTCCTCAAATTATATTTTGTCTTTTCTCGAAATAGTTTGCAGAATGCATACGTAGTAATTACAGAAATACTTTTCGATTATTTTAAACTACTGATCGTTCTGTATGTTAATTTAATTGCTTTCATTACATTATCTTAGATAGCTGAATCAATGTCACATCAATTCGCTGAAAACAGTTCACATGTAAAATTTTTACCGTATACCAAATGCATACAAAAACATTGGATATCATGTAAATCAATATAAATCTCAATTCAATTTAATACATTAGAAACATTACTCAGTAAAGCTAACTAACGGAACGGACTAACTAGATAAAAGAGTCAGATAATAAATAATCTAGTTCTGACATTTCTAGAAAGACAAATCTATAATAAAATAATGAGACTGCAATAGTATGGCATAGAATGGCTGAAAACTGAATAATAATCATGTACCGGTCAGTTTAATTTCAATTTCAACGACTTTTCAACGAATAACTTCTAATATTTAATCATTGATTTCGCTCACTTCTATGTTATTTTTTATGCTTCATATAGATCATTATCGAAAATAATTCAGAAAAGAAATCCTTCAAGTCATCTGATCATAGAAATGCATTTGCATAAAACATATATAGAACTATAAACCGCTATGCTTTTATCAAAAATTCTATGAACATCAATTGTTCTATTGACGTTAACTGAGAATTTGAAATTTTACATATAGAAGTAAATATCTGATATCTGAAAACTGATCAGATCTTCAATTCAACAGACGTTAAATAATTGATGTCTGGATTAAAAATAAACTAAATGAGGGTCGCTCAACAGAAACTGGTTCCAGTTTGAGATTTCCCACGCCCTCATTACGGTGGACGATTGCTAATACTTTCATCAGACGAGCAATTGAGAGTGTTACTACAATCGGATGTGCTTTTCGCCGACGGTACTTTTCGAGTAGCGCCAAAACTCTTTGAACAATTGTACGTTATTCATGGGTTTCAACATGGAGAATGTAAGGATTTTTTTCTTCATCGATTATACATATCTGTTCATGTGATACAAGGTAAAAATAAGCAAGAGAACGAGAAAGAAAAATTCATCATTCGGCAGATAATTATGTGATAGGGAGATAAATTGGTAGATATCGAAAAGAGAAAGAGAAGAAGAAAGGAGGAAAATCGATAGGCATGTACTTATTTTGTTCTCTCTCTCTCTCTCTTTTAGCTGTTCCATTATGCTTTGTATTAACTTCAAATCGAAAAAAGGAAACCTATGCAGCCATCTTTCGATGTTTAAATAAAGCAGCATCCAGATTGGATATTAGTTTTCAACCAACAACGGTTGTATACGATTTTGAACAAGCGTTTATCAGTCCTGTTGATGAAAAGGTACACGTTTCTCTTTGTTCGCCTATTCGTTCACCCATTCTCTTTTCACCGTTTTCTTCTGAACAGCTTGTGAACACATCGATCACCGGATGCTGGTTTCATTTCTGCCAGGCTTGCTATCGTAATATTCAAAAACTTGGATTAATGAATTTGTATGAAAGTCATACTGAATCAAGACAACTGTTACATTGTTTTATGGGATTAGCTTTGTTGCCTATTCATCAGATTTATAAAGGATTTGAATTATTGAAGAAAAAATAATTCGCTTCTTTTATACGAACGTCTCTGATTGATTCATTACGATATTATTATTTCATGTTTAGCTCAAAATAAACGTTTTTCTTCACGTGTTATTCAATCTCATCCGAACATATGGAGATTCATTAAATGTTTGAAGCAGGAGGAGAGTGTTGTTTCTCATCGTATGGTACAAACAGGTTTAGGATTTTCATCGATCAAAGAAACGCAATCATCACGTAAAGCAAAACAAAAAACCAAGCAAGTGGAGAAATTATTGAAGTTATTAGAGACAAAAGCACGATCATTATCGGATACAATTGAATCATTTGGATATTTGGTTGGTGAACTTGTTGGTTATGGACGAAAAAAGAAGAAAAAGAAGAAGCATAATGTTTCTATATCCGATGTTTCAGGCACAAATTCTACTACGTTAAATAATCAGAACAAAAAAAAGTTCTCGTCGTGCAAATATTATTATATTCATTTTTTGTGTCATTTTGATATTCCAAAAAAACTAATTATTATATCGATTAAATATAAGCACTCGAAAAATTCATTAAAAACTGAATCATCATCATCTTCGGTCATAATTACCTACAAGAGCTCAAATTTTGAGAGTCAGGGTATTTCTTTTTGTAAATCATTGGCTGAAATTGTGGCTGAGAGTTTTTCAGTATTTCTGAAATTTTGGACAGAAAAAAACAAGAGTGCCAAGTGAATAATACATCGAAAGGCTGAATTCAGCGTGTCAAATTGTCTCGGATCATACGAAACAATTTCAAAAAACACTGCTCAATAATGTTCACTTTTTAGTGATAAAACACACGTCTTTTTAAAAATATTCAATTTATTCGACAACTTAGAATATCTATTTATATAATTTTTCAATGAAATGAATTAAGATTAAAATCAATCAACATCACTAGTAATCATCATAAAAATACAAAACAAATTCGTGTGTCTTCATCGTGCAAGCAACTTCCAGTTTCATGTGAGTTCTTATTGTCTACCAATGTTAATTCTTCGAGTATCTGAATTCAAGAATTAAAATAGTTTAGAATGAATTGGTGACATAACGTTTGCTGATACTTTGTTGTTTTTTAGAGCGAGAGCCAATTGTTGTGCTCCAGTGTCACCAATTTTATTTGACTTCAGATTAAGTTTACGTAATGTCTAAATTAAAAATGTAACATGAACAAAAATCAACAAGAATATTTCAACAAAATAAATCTAACTTGATTAGTTTCTAACATCTTAGCTAGATGTTGTGCTCCTACGTCGCCAATATTATTTCTTTCAAGGTTTAATTCTATGAGCGTCTAAACAAGAAGATTCCATGTGAATATAAAAGAAAATGACGCTCATGTGAATCATAATAACTTTGTTATGTTTTAGAAAAACAGCCAAGTATCCTGCGCCAATATCTCTGATTTGATTGCATTGAAGATTTAACAATGTCAGTGTCTTTTTCATAAAGATTAAAAATGAATATGATAGAAACTTCGAATTGTTACTGTGTTATTTCTTAATGCATGACAGAGATATTTTGCTCCATTTTTTGTAATTTTATTCTCACAAAGATCGAATCGAGTCAATTTCTACGTTGAAACAATGAATGGGTACGGTATGATTGAAATAAAAAATATATGACTATAAATTATACTTGATTGTTCTCTAATGTTCCAACAAGATATTGTAATTCTTTGTCATTGATTTTCTCTCCGTCAAGGCGTAATCTATCAAGTTCCTAGATTAAAAAAGAGCTTCATTGACAAGAAAATTAAATCTTGATTTAATCACTTTATCATTTCGTAATTCAATCAATGCTTCCATAACTGCATAATATCCATTTCGTTTCATATTTATTGTCAATGATTTCAATATCTATTCAGTGAAATATGACAAATACACTAACAAATATAATTAATGTTTATTTATTACTGTATTATTCTGTAAACAATCAAGTAAATATTGGGCTCCACTATCAGTAAATTGATTTGTTTCATTACGACGAGAAATAAGTGTTAGTCTCGTAAGCGTCTACATAATAGATAAGGATAGTAGGCAAGATAACTATGGAAAGCAGACGGTTACTTTGTTGATTTTTAAAGCATCGCCTAAATATTTCATTCCAATATCTCCAAAGATATTCTTCGAAATATTAATTGAAGTTATTATCTATTTAAAAATTAAATTCATTATCTTATTCTCGTATTTAAATCAGTATTAGTAAATATTTACGGTATTTTTTTGTAGGACATCAGATAAATATTCGATTCCATCATCACTTATTTCGTTATCTGACAGATCCAGCTCAGTAATTACCTGAAATACAATAGAAAAAAAAAGTTAATCAATTTTTGTAAATAGACTACTTTGTTATTGTGTAATTCATCAGCGAATAATTTCACTTCTTTATCTCCTAAACTTTTCTTCGAAAGTTTAATTCCTGTTAATGTCTATTATGACAATAATTAACAAAAAACTACAAAAAAATATTCACTTACTTGATCATTTCGTATTTCAATTGCTATTCCGATAGCTTCACAATATATACTCTTATTCAAAGCTAATATTAATTTTTCCATTGTCTGCAATTGAAAATGAAATTGATCAAATATTAAAATATGATATCTTATCAACAAACATGATTTGTTTGTAATGAATCAAATAAATATTTTGCACCAATATCAGTAATTTTATTACTTGTAAGATCAAGTTTAGTCAATGTCTATCAACAAAGCAAAACAAAAATCATTAATGAACTGACAGTTACTATCTATATTTTACAGTATTATTTCGTAAAGCATCACCAAGATATTTTACTCTCCTGTTATTTATATCACTATTAGACAGATCTAATTCGATAATTGTCTAAAGTCAAATTCAAAATTGATATTAAAATAAATAATTATGGTACTGAATTGTGTTGTAAAAGATTGATTAAATATTGCATTTTAATATCATCCGTTTGTATGTGTGATAATATTAATATTTTTACTGTCTGTAGAAATAAAAAAAACAATAATTTTATTCGAAAGAAAGTTTGGAGTAAGTTAGAAATCAACTTTATTGCTTTCCAATGCTTTACATAGTTGTTCTACTATTAATGGAGTCATTCTACACCATGAAAAACTTAATTCAGTAATCATCTATATATTGTAAAGAGAATATATTTACATAATAACTAAACAAAATAATCTCACTTCATTATTTCTCAATACTTCAGTTAGATATTTGATTCCATCATCATTTATTTTCTGATAGTAATTAAACGTTTTCATTGTCTGTATAAAAACGAAATAAATTCTTAAGCAAATGATACAATCTAAATTAAAATTCCTTACCTTATCGTTTCGTAAACGAATGGCATTACTGACAGCTGCACAACACCTTCCAGGATTATCTTCAAGATCAACGTTCGCAATAGTCTGTATTGAGTAATACGTAAAAATATATTTAAAACAACTAAAATTAGGTTTGTTCAATATTCACTTGATTTTCTTTGAATGCATTGTAGAGATATTCGAGTCCATCATTAGTAATTTGATTTTTCGATAGGTTTAAATGTGTAAGTACCTATTGAAAAAAGCAACATTAACAAGATTAAAAGTACAAGTGTAAGATCATTGACTTTATCATGTTTTAAAACATCAGCTAAATATTTTATTTCATTATCTCCAATTTGATTATTATGAAGAGACAATTTAGTAATTGTCTATAGATATAGTAAAATGCAAGAGAAAATCAAATCACAAAATAATACTATACTTTATTATTTCGAAAAGCATCAACCAAAAATTGTGTTTGATCGTTTCCAATGTTTTTAGATTGAAGTCTGACTTCAGTTGTTGTCTAATCAAAAATAAATATATATTCATAGAGACTATAGTGCAAAGAAAATGTATGTCACTTTATCATTTCGCATTTTAATTAGCTCTTCAATGATTGATGAATAAATAGCAGGATTTCTTTCGAGTTTTAGCTTAACAAGTGTCTTTACAAAGAGAAACTATGGAAAAAAATAGAAATTATTCGTAATCGAACTTGATTTTCTTTTAAAGCTTCGTAGAGATAATTTAAACCGTCATCTTCAATTCGATTTCTTTCGAGATCAAGAGTAATGAGCGTCTAAGCATACAAATACGTATTAATATATGTACGTAATATTAATTATTACGTGGTTATTTCGTAATGCATTAGCTAAGTATTGAGCACCATCGTCTCCAATTTGATTATTAGAAAGATTAAGAGTAGTGAGTGTCTGCATAATTTGTACCAAATAATTAAAATTTCGAATGATTTTTAAGAAAGTCTTACTTGATGATTTCGTAAAAAATCGGCTAGATATTTTGCTCCAATATTACCTATTTCATTACTTTCAAGATAGAGTGTAGCTAATGTCTGAATTAAAAACAAAATGTCCATTACAATGTAACGGATTTGATAAGCATATTACTGTATATTTCAATAATTGTACAGTTAAATATGGTACTAAACTGTCTCTAATTCGATTGAGAGAAATAAATACGTAATCGACAGATGTCTAAATAGAAACAATAAAGAATATAATACAGTAAAAGCACTTACTTTTTTAGTAGAATTGAAAGTAACGGAGTATGTAGGATTTATCGAAGAAACTTCGAGAATAAGATCTATTGGTCTGAAATCTTTACAAATTGGTATAGTAAAGAGTCGAATTGTTGATTCTTTGGGAATATAATCACAGGTGACAGGCCAGTGTTTATCAATTAACCAGAATGAACTTTGAAATGATAGAATGAATGACATGAGTTGATCGACATTATCGGGTTCACGCATTTCACAAGTGAAATAAAATTGAAACGTATTTAGTAAACATAAGTGATTCTGAATAAAGTGTTCCCAATAAAGTCCATCGAATTTTTTATTTCTTTTTTTATCGTCAACTGAAACCAATCTAAGATGTTCGAGTGAAGGTGTCAATGAAAGAAGGCATTCAAGTTTTTGTATTGACATATTACAACGGTCGATGTCCAATGACTTCAATTGTGTGTATACTGAAATATTACCAATTGCTATACCTGTCGAATCAGTAGAGTTACGTTGTCTCTTTGCAGAATTGAATGTTGTCACTGTATATAAAGAAAATGATTCATCAGTATCATTCATAGTACACTCTCTGATTTTAAGTGTTCTTAAACATTGTAAATTACGAAGAATTATATGATATCCATGATAACTACAATTTCTTATTGTGAGATGTTGTAATCGATTTTCAGCTGGCCATGATAGTTCATTGTGGTTATAATCTAGACTAGTTAAATATAATTTTTGAACATTGGTTTGAAATATAAACGAAGAAACAATTGACAAGACTATCTTGTTATACCGTTGGTATGTATCAATTTTTAATGAAATCAAAGTATCAGTATTAATATTCTGTAAAATTTGTATAATGTGACTCTCATTGATTTGATAAAACGTCAAAGAACGAAGGCGCATACATTTAGTAATATCAAATGTTTTTATAAATAATTCAATAAGGTCTCCAACACCATTACCATTGTATAGAATCAGTGAAGTAACATTTGAAGGCCGAATGAGACGAGATATGACCCCTACAAAAGATTTTTTCTCTGAGCGTAGATCGATTTGAAAACGATCATAGGAGTTCACAATTGCGTAGAATTGTTTTGATACACAACGAACCGAAGTAATAATAGTACATACATCCAAATGATCGAATATATTATGCAATATTTCAACAGGCAAATCGTAAAACGATACTTGTGACATTTATCTACAATACAATAGCAAACGAATGAATTTTATAACACTAAAACAAATACTCGCTACGCATGCATTTTGAAGATAATAAATATTACATAAAATGTCACAAAAGTTGCAAAATACAAAATGAATATCCAATAAGAATTTGCTATGGTGTCGTCAGTAGTGTCCGATTTGAAAGTTGAAATTTCAATTTTATTTTCTTCAGTTGAAACTTGAACTTTCAACTTTACAATGTCCATAAGCCTCCGTGTGCACACCGCCGTCTTCACCCTCATCAATGACATCTATTTATTTTTCATGTTTTTTGTTGTTTAATGAATAATATAAAAGAAGAAACTAGGTTACCGAATTGTACAAATGTAATGTCAGACAAATAGACACATATACATATAGTTTTGAGTTATGATGCGAACAGAAGTTGTACAGAAAATTGACAAAGTAGCTGAACTTCTTCTACAATCAGATGCTCTTCTATTTACTAGCGGTGCTGGCATGAGTGCCAACAGTGGATTAAGTACTTTTCAAGGAAAAGCAGCTGCTATTTGGCCACCACTTTTGCAAGAACCCAAAATGAACTACATGGATATTGTTACTCCAGATTGGTTTTCGAAACCGGAAGGAAACAATGCAAAACGTGATACAGTAAATTTTGCTTATGCATTTTGGATAAATCGATACAATGAATACAAGTCAACTGTACCTCATCAAGGTTATTCGATTACCAAACAATGGAGTGAATTGAATCATATTAAATTGGCACATAGTTTTACTAGTAATATCGATGGACATTGGATAAAAGCAAGTTGGAACGAATCATCTGTATTTGAATGTCACGGTTCTATTCATTATATGCAATGTATGTACAATTGTCGTGATCGTGCATGGCCTACAAATAATCATCTTCAGTTACAAGTTGATTCGAAAACAAATTGTGTTGTTGATCCATTACCTAAATGTTCAGACTGTAATCAATATGCTAGGCCAAATGTACTCATGTTCAATGATTGGCATTTTGCTGGACAAATATACAATCAACAATTCGTTCGTTATAATCAATTCAAAGCCAATTTATTAGAAGCAAAAGCTCGATTACTGATTATTGAAATAGGTGCCGGTCCAACAGTACCTTCTGTTCGAAGTGAAAGCGAAAGGATACTTACTGATAATCAATTAACTGTTCATCTCGTACGAATTAATCCAACTGTTGAACATTCAAAAATTAATGAATCAATTAGAAATAAAAGTAAAGGACAATCGATTGAGATTGCAATGGATGCTTTAAAAGCTCTAACTTTAATCGATCAAGCAATAAAAAAGAAATTAAAAAAATAACAACATTGCGAATAAACTATGTTTATTAAATTTCTACGACAAAGTATATATGAAAAATTTAGAAGAGACTGAGAGATCCATTTAATCTGATCTATTCCTTATACATTCTTATATCATTCTCTCATAATTCTAATTCTATTCATTTCAAAGGCACAATAGTTAGAGAAAATAAAGAGGGATTACAAGGATTTATTGGATCTATTAGATGTATCTTTTATTTTTTATATGTGATCGAACACCGTGACTTCGATCACACATATTTGTATATAGTTAACTGGTGAAATAACTCCCACAGCCGATTGATTCATTTCTAGCGGATTTATTCGAACGATAGAATATGTTGTAATTTATCATCTCTAACCTAAAGACTATTTCATTTAAAAACAAATTAGGATGTAAGTTTTGTCAAGATGATCAAAAATTATTATTGTATTGTAATCAACCAAAAGGCCATGCTGATCTCGAATATTGCCATCAATCAACGAAAATAATTACGTGTTGAAGATCATAAAGCAAGATTTCTTTCACGACATTGACGAAATAATTATACGAAAGTGAGTTCGAACATTCATTTATAATCAAAATCGTATTTCAGAAAAATATTCACATTGACGCATATTAATGAAACATGAACGTACGTACCAAACTAGTTTTTGTTTTTCTGCTTTTTTCTTTTGGTTCTCTCTCTCTCTCTCTCTTCTAGAGCGAAATCTGAGACGACCTCTTTTTTTGTCGTTGTGTAATGTATACGTTATATCATCATTCTTCTGATTATCGTTCAGTTTAGTATACACACAGTGAAATTAAAAAAATGTGGTCGTTACTTATGAAATATCCTTTATTCGCGTTAAAAAAACACTAATTAAACGAGTTCGTGTCATTGTCGATCACAAACACATCTTCATTTCGCTCATTACAGAAATTTCCAAATAATATACACACAAAACGCGAACAAGATATAGAGGATTGAGTCGATCTGACACAGCAAGTTCTTTTGATTCTATTTTAATATTAATAAACGTTTTCCTTATGACATGCTCTATTTGTTATATAATTATGGTGAATCGTGACATTTTCTTTTTTCGAGGGAGAAAAGAAAAGAAAACTTGTTCGCTTTTTTTTCATTCTATGAATATGTGTATCAGAACTAAAAAGATTCCCGAGAATAGATCACACACATGGACTTTGACAAAACTGTATTGTAAATATGAAATTCTCCATAAGACCATCGGCGTTCGTTTCATTCAAGAAAGTTACAACAAAAATAGCAAATGTAATTCTTACTTTTTTCTTATTCATTCTCTTTTATTTCTTTTTTGCATGAATGATCTCTCAAAATTTGATAAATAGAAATGCTCATCGTATATTTTCAAGGTATACACAAAAGACAAGCTTGAATACGCATCTTAAAAAAATTAATTTGTTCTTCTATTACTATTTCTTTTTGACTGCTTGTAAATCATTTTCTGCGTCATTTTGAGAGACGACTAAATTCTGAATATGGCAAATAATTTAACAAAACGCTTATGGACATATTTTCTTCAACTAAATATTTACAAAAAACCATCAGATAATCAAGAATCGACTCGGAAAGATCTCATTGCTACTCGCATATATCTATGTACTTTAGGTTTGAGTGTACTAATTATTGCTTTTGCTACTACATTCTATTCGCAAACAATCACTTCAATCGAATATTCACCTTCATCGGCAAGATTCACACAATTAATACACAATTATCCCAGTACTCTTCATTGTCCTTGT
>Ga0209960_1002905_pt1 | contig 15968 bp, 14 predicted proteins | sample ThiBiot_500_plan_2_FD_183947 | JGI IMG/M metagenome (GOLD analysis project Ga0209960, IMG submission 183947) | Wastewater bioreactor microbial communities from Cape Town, South Africa - Thiocy_expt_500_plan (SPAdes) | ecosystem: Engineered > Bioreactor > Thiocyanate-remediating >...
CATCGAATACAAGCTGCTTACCTACCTGGCCTCCCAGCCCGACCGCGTCATCACCCACGCCCAGTTGCTCAAGGCCGTGTGGGGCCCAGGCCATGCGGAAGACACGCACTACGTGCGCGTGCACATGGCCAACCTGCGCAAGAAGGTGGAGGACAACGCCTCGATGCCCCGGCATTTGCGAACCGAGGCGGGCATTGGGTACCGGTTCGTGCCTTGATGCGCCTCACGAACCCTTCGAAGTAAGGGCGGAGGCACAGCGCAAAGCGCGCTCCCCCGCCACGCGCAGCCGCTGCTGCAGTGACGTGGGCGCCAGCACCTCAAACTCCACGTCCAGCGCCATCAACCAGAACACCAGGGCATCGCTGGCGGCGCACTCCAGCTGACACTGCTGCCCCTCGGCCAGTGTGGTGACCACACCGGCCGACTGCGGAATACGCCGCGCCATTTCTGCGTAGGGCGCATGCAGCACCACCCGCGCCTGGTCGGGGTGCGGCGCCACGGTGATGGAGCGCGTTACGTACGCCTTGAGGTCGCCGCCGTCCGGCCCGGGGCGCGGCACAAAATGCGCGCCGACTTCCGGCTTTGCCACCATGCGGTCGATGCGGAAGGTGCGCCAGTCGCCCCGGTCGCAGTCCCACGCCACCAAGTACCAGCGCATGCCGGTGTGCACCACGCCCTGTGGCTCCACCGAGCGCTGGGTGGCGCGCCCCTTGCCATCTTCGTACGAAAAAATCAGCCGCAATTGGTCGCGACATGCAGATGCCAGCGTAGCCAGCAACGAGGCCTCCACCACCGGCCCGGTGCGGTCCAGCGGCAGGATGGTGGAGCGCAACGCGTCCACCTGCTCGCGCAGCCGCAGGGGCATGGCCTGCTCCAGTTTCACCAAGGCGCGCAAGGCGGCTTCTTCAATGCCGCCCACGGCGCCCGCAGTGGCAGTGCGCAGCGCAATCGACACGGCCAGGGCTTCTTCGTCGTCCAGCAGCAGCGGGGGCAGCGCCTGCCCCGCGCGAAACGCATAGCCGCCCGCCACGCCACTGCTGGCCTGCACTGGGTAGCCCAGCTGGCGCAAGCGATCGATGTCGCGGCGCAGCGTGCGCGGGTGCTCTTCTAGCCGCTCGGCCAGCTCGGGGCCCATCCAGTGGCTGCGGGTTTGCAGCAGGGACAGCAGACGCAACAGCCGTGTGGATGAAGTGAGCATGCTGCCACTGTACGTTGAATCGAGGACCGAAATTGTCCGCAATGGTTCTTACAGTGGCTCCAGCTTTTCTTCCACCACTTGCAAGGAGTTCTTCATGTCCATCGTCCTTTACTGGCACCCCATGTCCAGCGCCACCCCCATCGCCTGCGCCCTCAACGAACTGGGCGTGCCGCATGAGCGCATCAAGATCGACATCCGCACCGGCGAGCAGCGCCGCCCCGACTACCTCGCCCTCAACCCGAACGGCAAGGTGCCCACGCTGACGGTGGACGGCGCGCCGATGTTTGAGGCCCTGGCGATCCACCTGTGGTTGGGCCACCGTTTTGGCGTGGAGCGCGGCCTATGGCCCGCTGGCGGCACGCCCGAGGCGTTGCAGGCCCTGTCGTGGTGCACTTGGTCGTATGTGACCTATGGCGCGCTCGTGGGGCGCCTGCACGTGGCCACCCAGGGCGAAGAAGAGGTGTGGCGCAACGCCGCCCAGGCAGAGACCGTTCTGCGTCAGCTGAGCGAGTTGCTGGCCCTGCTGGACGCGCGGCTGGCCCAGCAACCCTGGATGCTGGGGGCCAACTACTCCTTGGTGGATCTGGTGGTGGGCTCGGTCGTAGCTACAGCCAGTACCTGGGTGCCCCTGTCAACGCACACCCGCATGTACAGGCCTGGCTAGCCCGGGTGCAAGCGCGGCCATCGATGCAGATCGAGGCCTGACGCCCTCAGTCGATCAAGAGCGCTGTTACAGCAGCACGATGTCGTACTGCTCCTGCCCCATCGCGCTTTCGGCCTGCAGCGAGATGGGTTTTTTGATGAAGTCTGAGAGGCCCGCCAAGTGCTGGCTTTCTTCGTCCAGGAACAGCTCCACCACCCGCGCCGACGCCACCACGCGGAATTCGCGCGGGTTGAACTGGCGCGCTTCGCGCAGGATCTCCCGCAGGATGTCGTAGCACACGCTGCGCGCGGTCTTCACGCTGCCTTTGCCTTGGCAGACCTCGCAGGGCTCGCACAGCATGTGGGCCAGGGATTCACGGGTGCGCTTGCGGGTCATCTCTACCAGGCCCAGTTGCGAGAACGTGCCAGACGACATGGTCTTGACCCGGTCGCGGGCGAGCTGCTTCTTGAACTCCGACAGCACCGCCTGCTGGTGGTCGTCGCGCACCATATCGATGAAGTCCACGATGATGATGCCGCCCAGATTGCGCAGGCGCAGCTGGCGCGCGATGGCCTGGGCGGCCTCCAGGTTGGTCTTGAAGATGGTGTCATCGAAGTTGCGCGCGCCCACGTAGCCGCCGGTGTTCACGTCGATGGTGGTCAGCGCCTCGGTCTGGTCCACGATGAGGTAGCCGCCCGACTTCAGATCGACCCGGCGGCCCAGGGCCTTGGCCACCTCTTCGTCGATGGAGTACAGGTCAAAAATGGGGCGCTCACCCTTGTAATGCTGCAGCTTGCCGGCGGCTGCGGGCATGAACTCCTGCCCGAACGCGCGCAGGCGCTGGAACTGTTCCATCGAATCAATGCGGATGGTCTGCGTGTGGTCCCCCACCAGGTCGCGCAGCACGCGCTGCAGCAGGTCCAGGTCCTGATGCAGCAGCGATTTGGCTGGTTGCTTGAGCGACGCCTCCTTGATGCGTGCCCAGGTCTTGCGCAGGTAGGCAATGTCTTCGGCCAGCTCGGCGTCGGTGGAGTCTTCGCCATTGGTGCGCAGAATGAAGCCGCCGCCACCGCCCGTGGACTTGTCGCCCACCAGCGCCTGCAGCCGCGCGCGCAGAGCATCGCGCTCGGCGGGCGGAATCTTCTGCGACACGCCCACATGGTCGTCCTGCGGCAAAAACACCAGCAGGCGACCTGCGATGCTGATCTGCGTGGACAGCCGCGCGCCCTTGGTGCCGATGGGGTCCTTGATGACCTGCACCATGAGCGCCTGGCCTTCGAATACCTGCTTTTCGATGGGCACCTGTGGCTCGTTCTTGCGGGCGAAAGCGGGTGGCTCGCCATCGGGCTGGCGCTGCCACACATCGGCCACATGCAAGAAGGCCGCGCGCTCCAGCCCGATGTCGATGAAAGCGGACTGCATGCCTGGCAGCACGCGCGAGACTTTGCCCAGGTAGACGTTGCCCACCAAGCCACGCTCCAGCGTACGCTCCACATGAAGCTCCTGCACGGCGCCGTGCTCGACGATGGCCACACGGGTTTCCTGGGGCGACCAGTTGATCAGGATGTCTTGTTGCATGGCTCTGGAACCTGTTGTTCTTGCTTATAGGGGGAAGCCTGCGGCACGGAGCAGCTGCGCGGTCTCGTACATCGGCAGCCCCATGATGCCCGAATAGCTGCCCGCCAGGTGTTCCACATACGCCGCCGCCCTGCCCTGGATGCCGTAGGCACCCGCCTTGCCCAGCGGCTCGCCCGTGGCCACATACGCATCGATCTGCGCCGGGGTCATGGCGGCGAAGGTGACGCGCGACACCGACAGGGCCGTCAGCCGCTTGGCCCCCACCTGCAGCGCCACGGCGGTGAGCACGCGGTGCTCGTGGCCCGCCAGCTCGGCCAGCATGCGCGCCGCATGGGCGGCATCGTCCGGCTTGCCGTAGAGGGTACGGCCCAGCGCCACAGTGGTGTCGGAGCACAAGATGGGCGCATCGGGCAACTGGCGCCGCGCGCGCCGGGCTACGGCCGCGTCAAGCTTGAGAGCGGTCACGCGTTCCACATAGGCCGTGGGCGCCTCGCCGGGCAGCACCACCTCGATGGCTTCGGCGTCCTCCGCCTCGTCACCCTCCACATTGGGCAGCAGCAGCTCGTGCCGCACGCCCAGCTGTTCAAGCAACTGGCGACGGCGTGGGCTCTGGGAGGCGAGGTAGATGAAGTCGGGCATGAACGGATTTTTAATAAAAATCGGCTCTAGCGCTTATTCATCAAGCGCTAGCAGCTATGAAAACAGGAGTAACACAGACCAGCATCACAAAGGGCCTGCTTCATTCACGATGGTAGGGATGCCCGGCATTCACCGACCAGGCGCGGTACAGCTGCTCGATCAGCAGCACGCGCACCATGGCGTGCGGCAGGGTCAGGTCCGACAGGCGAATCCGCTCGTGCGCCGCCTGCCGAAAGGCGGGGTCCAGCCCATCGGGGCCGCCGATGGCTAGCGCCACATCGTCACCGCCCAGCTGCCAGCCCTTGAGCCGTTCGGCGAGGGCCTTGGTGGTGAGGTTGGTGCCGCGCTCGTCCAGTGCCACCACGCGCGTGCCACGCGGAATGGCGGCTTCGATGCGCTCACGCTCGGCGGCATAGAGCGTCTCCAGCGTCTTGGAGCCGCGAGGCTCAGTCTTGACGGCCTTGAGTTCGACCTTGAGTTCGGGCGGGAAACGTTTTGCGTAGTCGTCGTACGCAGTCTGCGCCCAGTCGGGCACCCGCTGCCCTACCGCCACGATCAGCAGCTTCATGGATCAACCTGGATGCGTGTGGGAGAGGCCGCTGCAGAACGCCCATAGTGAGCACAGTGAGCGCGCGGCAGCGGAGCGGGATCAGCCCTTGCTACGAGCAGGCGCCTTCTTGGCCGCCGGCTTGGAGCCCGATGCGGAAGCTGGCTTGGCGGCTGCGCGTGCAGGGGACTTGGCTGCCGGCGATTTCTTGGCAGCGGGCTTCTTGGCGCCAGCGGGCTTGACCACCACGGTCTTGACGGGGGTCTTGGTGGCTGGCTTCTTGGCGGCTACTGCGCCTGTGGTCTTGCTGGCTGGCTTGGTAGCGCTGGTCTTGGCGGCAGACTTTGCTGGTGCGGCCTTGGCCGCAGTTTTTGCTGCAGGCTTCGGTGCTGTTTTGGCTGCAGTCTTCGCGGCGGTCTTGGCGACCGCCTTGACGGTGGCCTTGCCTGAACGGGCGGCCACAGTGGAGGTCGCGGCCTTCTTGGCGGGCGCCTTGCCTGCGGCCTTGGCAGCCTTCTGGGCCGACTTCTTCTCGGCCAGTTCGGTGGCGGCGCTGGACTGGGGCTTGGCTGCGCCCAGCTTCAGGCGCACGGGGGTGTCGCCCCACAGCTCTTCCAGACGGTAGTACTGGCGTATGGCTGGCTGCATGATGTGCGCGACGGCCGGGCCGCAGTCCACAATGATCCATTCGCCGTTGTCTTCGCCTTCGATGCGGGGCTTGCTGAAACCAGCTTCCTTCACCGCATCGCGCACGCTGGCGGCAAGTGCCTTGGTCTGGCGGTTGGAGGTACCCGATGCCACGATCACCCGTTCAAACAGCGGCGAGAGATGCTCGGTGTTGAAAACCTGGATGTCTTGCGCCTTGACGTCTTCCAGGCCATCAACGATGGCGCGCTGGAGTTTGGTGACGTCTTTTTTGGCGGCGGTTTCCGATTTGGTGGAGGTGGTCATCAGGCGGTGATTAGAGAGGGAATGGAATCAATATAGCGTGCAACGCAGCGCACAGCCAGCGGGCTGAGCCTTGGGTGTTGCGCGGGTGTTGTGCTGGGGCGCTGCAGCAGTGTGAGGTGTTTTTGGCCTCTTGCGCTCATGTGAAAAGCGCGGGCAGCTATTGAAATTATAGCTTTTGCGCTTTTCAAGGCTTTCAGGACGCAGGGACAGCCCCCTCCGCAAGCCAGTCGCGCCGCACCAAAAAGCGCTGCGTGAGCTCAGCTTCAGCCGAATCGGCCGCATCCGAACGCTGGTACGACCACGCCACCAGCGGCGGCATGGACAGCAAAATGGACTCAGTGCGCCCACCCGACTGCAGGCCAAAATGCGTGCCCCGATCCCAGACCAGGTTGAACTCGACATAGCGGCCCCGGCGGTACAGCTGGAAGTCGCGCTCGCGCTCGCCATAGGGCATGCCCTGGCGTTTCTCGACGATGGGCAGGTAAGCGCTCAGGAAAGCGTCCCCCACCGACTGGGTCATCGCCAGGCTCTGCTCAAAGCCCAGCTCCGAGAAGTCGTCATAGAACACACCACCCACGCCGCGCTGTTCGCTGCGGTGCTTGAGGAAGAAGTATTCATCGCACCATTGTTTGAAGCGCGGGTACTTGTCGTCGCCAAACGGCTCCAGCGCGTCGCGGCAGGTGCAGTGAAAGTGCACCGCGTCTTCCTCAAACCCGTAGTACGGCGTGAGGTCCATGCCGCCGCCAAACCAGCAGGTCGGCGCCTGGCCAGGGTGCCCGGCCGCGATCATGCGCACGTTCATGTGCACCGTGGGCACATAGGGGTTGCGCGGGTGGAACACCAGCGACACACCCATGGCCTCGAACGGCGCACCCGCCAACTCGGGCCGGTGCTGCGTGGCCGAGGGCGGCAGTTGCGGGCCGCGTACGTGGCTGAAGCCACAACCGGCACGCTCGAACACGCGGCCGCCTTCCATGATCTTGGTGATGCCGTCGCCCTGCAGCGGCTCGCCGGGCGGCTTGCTCCAGGCATCGGCCAGAAAGCGTGCGCCGCCCTCGCCTTCCACGGATTCCAGCGCATCGGTGATGCGCGCCTGCAGGCCCACCAGGTAAGCGCGCACACGGGTCACCGTGTCGGCGGGGTTCAAGGTCTGAGCGTCTGCCATCAGCTTTTCAGGGCACGGAAGCCGATGTCGCGGCGGTACTGCGCGCCATCAAACTGGATGCCACGTGCCACGTCATACGCACGTTGCTGCGCCTGCTTGACGCTGTCGGCCAGCACCGTCACGCACAGCACCCGGCCACCCGTCACGCTGACGACGCCGTCCTTGAGCTGCGTGCCCGCGTGGAACACCACGGCATCGTCCGCCTCAGCCGGCAGGCCGGTGATGGGGTCACCCTTGCGCGGAGCCTCGGGGTAACCGTGGGCGGCCATCACCACGCCCAGTGCGGTGCGGCGGTCCCATTGCAGTTCCATCTGGTCGAGCTTGCCATCGGCAGCAGCGGCCATCACGTCGCTGAAGTCGCTTTTCAGGCGCATCAGGATGGGCTGCGTCTCCGGGTCGCCCATGCGGCAATTGAATTCGAGCGTCTTGGGCTGGCCCTTGGCATCGATCATCAAACCGGCGTACAGGAAGCCGGTGTAGGGAATGCCGTCCTTTTCCATGCCACGGATCGTAGGCAGGATGATCTCGCGCATGGCGCGGGCGTGCACGTCCGCCGTGACCACGGGCGCGGGCGAGTAGGCACCCATGCCGCCGGTGTTGGGGCCTTCGTCGCCGTCCTTCAGGCGCTTGTGGTCCTGGCTGGTGGCCAGGGCCAGCACGTTCTTGCCGTCGCACAGCACGATGAAACTGGCTTCTTCGCCTTCGAGGAATTCCTCGATCACGACCCGCGCGCCGCCTTCGTTGTGCGTCACGCCATATTTGTTGTCCACCAGCATGAAGTCCACGGCATCGTGGGCCTCTTGCAGCGTCATCGCCACCACCACGCCCTTGCCCGCCGCCAGGCCGTCGGCCTTGATGACGATGGGCGCGCCCAGGCGGTCCACAAAAGCGTGGGCCGCAGCAGGGTCGGTGAAGGTGTCGTAGTCGGCCGTGGGGATGCCATGGCGGCGCATGAAGGCCTTGCTGAACGCCTTGGAGCTTTCCAGCTGGGCCGCAGCCTTGGTGGGGCCGAAGATGCGCAGACCGTGGGCGCGGAACTCATCGACCACACCGGCCGCCAGCGGCGCCTCGGGGCCCACCACCGTCAGCGCGATCTTCTCGGCCTGGGCCCAGGTGCGCAGTTCGCGCACGTCGGAGATCGCCACGTTTTCGAGCTTCGGGTTCAGGGCCGTGCCACCGTTGCCGGGTGCCACATACACCTTGGTCACCTTGGGGGACTGGCTCAGTTTCCACGCCATCGCGTGTTCACGGCCGCCGCCACCAATCACAAGTACTTTCATAGGAACCTTTGGTGAACCCGGCCCAGAGCGCTGCGCTGCTGGGTGGGGTTCGGGGGAATATCAGTCGGAAAACAGGTCAGGGCAAGAAAAAAGCGGTGATCAACGGGTGCCAAGTCACAGCGCCGCGTTGTGGTAGACCTCCTGGGTGTCGTCCAGGTCTTCCAGTACGTCCAGCAGCTTTTGCATCTTGGCGGCATCTTCGCCGGTCAGTTCGATCGTGTTTTCAGGCCGCATGGTCACGCCCGCCACTTCGGCCGTCAGGCCAGCGGCCTCCAGCGCGTTTTTCACGGTTTCAAAGTCGGCCGGGGCAGTCAGCACCTCCACCGCGCCGTCTTCGTCGGTCACCACGTCTTCGGCGCCGGCCTCCAGTGCCACTTCCATCACCTTGTCTTCGCTGGTGCCGGGGGCAAAAATCAGCTGGCCACAGTGCTTGAACTGGAAGACCACCGAGCCTTCGGTGCCCATGTTGCCACCATGTTTGCTGAACGCGTGGCGCACTTCGGCCACGGTGCGCACGCGGTTGTCGGTCATGGTGTCGATCATGATGGCCGCGCCGCCAATGCCGTAGCCTTCGTAGCGGATTTCTTCGTAGGTCAGGCCTTCGGCATTGCCCGTGGCTTTGTCGATGTTGTACTTGATGCGGTCGGCGGGCATGTTGGCCGCCTTGGCCTTGTCCACCGCCAGGCGCAGGCGGGGATTGGCAGACAGGTCGCCGCCACCGGCACGGGCGGCTACAGTGATTTCACGAATGATGCGGGTCCAGATCTTGCCGCGTTTTTCATCCTGGCGCCCTTTGCGGTGCTGGATATTCGCCCATTTACTGTGTCCTGCCACGGGAAGTCCTTTTGTATTGATTTAATCTAGCTGGCAGATTTTACTTTTTGCTGAACCCAGGGAACCTCTGCACGCTTCGCGCGGAAAGTGTGCGCTGCGGGTCGGGATGGGCTGCCAGGCGCAAAGCGCAGCAATAGCGGGGGCTATTGCGAGCATTTGTAACGCAGCAGACCGCCCGAGACCGCAGATGCACACGGCGCGCGAAGCGTGCAGAGGCTCCCTCACCCCGAGGAAACCCGAAATGGCTGAACCCCTCCTGATTGCCAAGCACGACACCATCGAATGCCACCTGCTTCCCGGCCTCGCCAACCGCCACGGGCTTATCACTGGCGCCACCGGCACGGGCAAGACCGTGACCCTGCAAACCTTGGCCGAAAACTTCTCGCGCATTGGCGTGCCGGTTTTCATGGCCGACGTGAAGGGCGACCTGACTGGCGCCAGCCAGCCCGGGAAGATCGGCGACAAGCTGGCGACGGTGCTCAAGGAGCGCGGCCTGGACCTGCCAGAACCTTTGGCCTGCCCCACCACACTGTGGGATGTGTTTGGCGAACAGGGCCACCCGGTGCGCGCCACCATCTCCGACATGGGCCCGCTGCTGCTGGGCCGCATGCTCAACCTGAACGAAACACAGCTGGGCGTGCTCAACCTGGTGTTCAAGATCGCCGACGACAACGGCCTGCTGCTGCTGGACCTCAAGGACCTGCGCGCCATGCTCACGTTCGTGGGCGACAACGCCAAGCAGTTCACCACCGAATACGGCAACGTCAGCGCCGCCAGCGTGGGCGCCATCCAGCGCGGGCTGCTGCAGATCGAGCAGCAGGGCGGCGACAAGTTCTTTGGCGAGCCCATGCTCGACATCCAGGACTTCATGCAGACCGATACGAACGGCCACGGCGTGGTCAACATCCTGGCGGCCGACAAGCTCATGAATTCGCCGCGCCTGTACGCCACCTTCCTGTTGTGGATGCTGTCGGAACTGTTCGAAACGCTGCCTGAGATTGGCGACCCCGAAAAACCGAAGCTCGTTTTCTTCTTCGACGAGGCCCACCTGCTGTTCAACGAAGCGCCCAAGGTGCTCATCGAGCGCATTGAGTTGGTGGTGCGCCTGGTGCGTTCCAAGGGCGTGGGCGTGTATTTCGTCACCCAGAACCCGCTCGACATCCCCGACAGCGTGCTCGCCCAGCTGGGCAACCGTGTGCAGCACGCGCTGCGCGCCTTCACCCCGCGCGATCAGAAGGCCGTGAAGGCCACGGCCACCACCATGCGGCAAAAGCCGGGCCTGGATATCGAAACCGCCATCACCGAGCTGGCCGTGGGCGAGGCGCTGGTGAGCTTTCTGGACGCCAAAGGCCGCCCCAGTGTGACCGAGCGTGTGTTTGTGCTGCCCCCGGGCAGCCAGCTGGGCCCCATCACGCCGCAGCAGCGTCAGGCGCTGATGGCCAGCTCGCTGGTGGCGGGTGTGTACGAAAAAATGGTGGACCGCGAGTCGGCCTATGAAAAGCTCAAGGGCCGCGCAGCTGAAGCCGGCACGCAGGCAGGCAATGCAGCGGGCGGTGGCAACGGCAAGGTGACCGCCGGCACGCCCGCTGAAGAAGGCGGCGGCCTGCTGGGCGGGCTGAACGATGTGCTGTTTGGCAGCACCGGCCCACGCGGCGGCAAACGCGATGGCTTGGCGCAGACCATGGCCAAGTCCGCCGTGCGCACCATGGGCACCACGATTGGCAAGGAGATTTTGCGGGGTGTGCTGGGCGGCATCTTTGGCGGGGGCAGCAAGCGCCGTTGACTCCGTTGGTATGGCACCCGGCCTCATCGACCGGCGCCTCTTCCGCCCCCTGCGGCTTGCCTCTCTTGCAAAAGCGCATCACATGGCGCCTGTGACGGTTTGACGACACCCTGCAAGTCGTCACAAATCAGTCACATGGCTGCCGTGAAATCGCCATACATAACAACAAAAAGAAGGAGGGACGATGACACGCATTGAAAACGTTCTGCTGCGCTGGGGCGGCAAGGTCATGCTGCTGGCGATTGGGGTGTGGGTGGCAGCCATCCTCGGCATCTTTGTAGGCGCCTGGCGCCTGCGCTGGCCCTGGGTCCTGTACTTCATTGCCACCGTGATATTCACGGCGCTGGTGATCCAGTGGACCAACGCGGTGCGCCAGCGCTACATCCGCGAGGCTCCCCTGCCCCGCTTTCTGCAGCGCAAGCTGCGCGAGACCTACCCCCATCTGAGCACCCGCGACTGTGAGCTGGTCGAACGCGGCCTGCGCCAGTTCTTCATGGCCTGCCTGCGCAGCAACCAGCAGTTTGTGGCCATGCCCTCCAAGGCGGTCGATGCGCTGTGGCACGAATTCATCCTGCACACGCAGGCCTACAAGCTGTGGTGCCAGAACGCGCTGGGGTTCTTCCTGCACCACACCCCCGCCGAGGCGCTGGGCCACAAGGCGCGCCACAACGACGGACTGCGCCGCTGCTGGTACTGGGTGTGCAAGGAAGAGTCCATCGACCCCAAGGCGCCCAGCCGCCTGCCCCTGCTGTTTGCGCTGGACGCCAAGTTCGCGATTGCCGGGGGCTTCAGCTACGTGCCCGATTGCTCCGACATCGCGCGCAAGAGCGACGCCGGGGGTAGCGGCGGCGACAGCTACTGCGGCACCAGTTTTTCGGACGGCAGCTACAGCGGCAGCTCGGGCGACTTTGGCGGGGCCGAGAGTTCGGATGCGGGCAGTGACGGCGGCGGGGATGGCGGGGGCGACGGCGGCGGTTGTGGCGGCGGCGGGGACTGAGCGCCTGGTCCACCCGACCCAATCGCCCCCGCTGGCGGCACAGCGTCAGCCCCAATCACTCTCTTTTTGATAGCTACCCAGGCATGATGCACTAGCGCCTACGGCCAAAATCATCTGAAATCACGCCCAGTCACCCAGGCGACGACTGCGCCTGTGCCCACCGGTCTACAGTGGCACCCCATGAACACCCTCACCTGCTTTTCCCTCAGCATCACTGACCACGTGGCCCATCTGGTTCTGAACAAACCCGAGGCAATGAACACCATGCACCCCACCTTCTGGCGCGAGCTGGACACGGTGCTGGCCCAGCTGCACCAGGCGGGCGAGGCGCGGGCGCTGGTCATCAGCAGCACCGGCAAACATTTCAGCGCGGGCATGGCACTGGAGACCTTTGGCGGCGCCATCACCATGGACGACCAGAGCCCCGAGGGTCGGGCCGCCATCTTCGACCTGCTGACCGACATGCAGGCCACCTTCACCCGCATCGACAACCTGCGCATCCCGGTGATCATGGCCATCCATGGCGGCTGCATCGGCGGCGCGGTGGACATGGTCACGGCGGGCTGCATCCGCTACGCCACGCAGGATGCGTTCTTCTGCATCCAGGAGATCAACATCGGCATGGTGGCCGACGTGGGCACGTTGCAGCGCCTGCCCAAGCTCATCCCGCTGGGCGTGGTCAAGGAACTGGCCTACACCGGCCGCCGCCTGAGCGCAGCCAAGGCCCTGGACTACGGCCTGGTCAACGAAGTGTTCGACACCCAGGAGGCCTGCGTGGCCGCCGCACTGCAATGCGCCAAGGAGATCGCGTCCAAACCCCCGGTGGCCATCTGGGGCACCAAGCAGGCCGTGAACTACGCGCGCGACCACAGCGTGGAGGACAGCCTGCGCCAGATGGGCTGGCTGCAGGGCGCCATCTGGAGCAACCAGCATGTACGCGAATCGGTCACGGCCATGAAGCAGAAACGCGCGGGCGAGTTCCCGGCACTCACACCGCTGCAGCGGTTCAGCGAACTGGGTTGATGCGCTGAACAAGCACTGGCAGGCGCCGCCGCAGGCGAATCACGGGGGTCCCATCAACCCGCAGCGCGCGGCTGGCTCGGCAACGGAGCATCTGCCGGGATGGGGCAGACATAAGGCTGGCCACCTCGGCGCTCCAGCAATTCGGCCTTGGCCTGCTCGATCAGCTCCGGCTGCTCCAGCAACACAATCGCCGTGGCGGCCAGGATTTGCGCTGCGTGCACCATGCCCGCGTGTGCCAGCTCGGACTGCCCTTGCGACACCATCTGCCATGAATGCAACGGCGTGCCGAAGGCGTAGCAGGCCACCCAGGCCTGCACGGTGGGGGTGATCCAGCTCACGTCCGCCACGTCGGTTGAGCCGAACAGGGTTTCCTCGACGGCAGGGTCGTAGGGCGCGATGCCTTCGAAGATCGCCGGCATCTTGCCCCGCAGCACACTGGCCAGCGGGCGGCTGACCTGCTCGACATCGGCAGCGTCCAGCGTCGCCTGAAAATCCCCCGCCAGCTTGTGCTGCGCGGCATCGACCTTCAGCTGCCCCAGTGCTTGCATCTGCGCGTACATCACCTGGTTCAGCGTGCGGTTTTGCAGCAGGTTGGAGCAGGCCTTGTCGAACACGATTTCGACACGGCAATCCGTCATCAAGGCAGCACCACGCGCCACGTTCTGCACACGCTCATACAGCTCGGCTGCATCGCGGTTGTTGCGTGCGCGGATCAGGTACAGCACCTCGGCGCGCGCCTGAACCACGTTGGGTGATAACCCGCCCGAGTCGGTGACCGCATAGTGGACCCGCGCATCCGCAGGCATGTGCTCGCGCATGTAGTTCACACCGACATTCATCAACTCCACTGCATCCAGGGCACTGCGGCCCAGGTGCGGCGAGTGGGCCGCGTGCGAGGCGCGCCCGTGAAAGACGAAACGCGCCTGCACATTGGCCAGCGTGGCCTGGCTCAGCACCCCGGTAAAGCTGCCCGGGTGCCACGTCAGCGCCGTGTCCACATCATCGAAGACCCCTGCGCGTGCCATGAAGGTCTTGCCCGAGCCACCTTCTTCGGCCGGGCAGCCGTAGAACCGCACGCGCGCCTGCTGGCCCGAGCGGCGCAGGTGCTCTTGCAACGCAATGGCGGCAAAGTGTGCCGAGGTGCCCAGCAGATGGTGGCCGCAGCCGTGCCCGGCCAGGCCGGGGCTGTCCACGGACGGCTGGCACACCAGCGCACCGCTTTGCTGGTTGAGGCCAGAGAGCGCGTCGTACTCGCCCAGAAAGGCCAGCACCGGGCCTTCGTCGCCCCACTCCGCCATGAACGCGGTGGAGATACCGGCCACGTCGCGCGTGATCCGAAAGCCCGCTGCGGCCAGCCCGTCGATGTGCAGCTGGGCAGACCCGCGCTCGGCGTAGCGCAGCTCGGCCAGGGACCACACGCTGTCGGCCAGCCCCGCCATCCGGGGCCTCTCACGGTCAAAAAAATCCTGCAGATCCTGAATCGATTGCACGGCAGCAGTCATCGCACCGCCCCTTATTCAGGCTTCACGCCCAGCTTGTCCAGCAGCGCCTTGTTGCGCTGGAGGTCAGCGGCGATCTGCGATGCAAATTTGCTCTGGTCCATCTCCACCGCTGTCGCACCCATGGTCTTGAGGCGGCCTTGCACATCGGGCGAACGCAACGCGCTGACAGCCGCGTCCTGCAGCCGCTTGATGATGGGCGCAGGCGTACCCGCAGGCACAACCAACCCGAACCAGCTCATCCCCAGCTCATTGAGGTCGGCGTGGCCCAGCTCCTTGAAGGTGGGCACATCCGGCAGCTCGGGCACGCGGCGGTCGGCGGCCAGCACCATGGGCACCAGCTTGCCGCCCTTGATGTGCGGCATGGCCGAGGGCAGCTGGTCTGCCATCACCTGCACCATGCCTGCCAGGGCATCGTTGAGCGCGGGGCCGTTGCCACGGTAGGGAACGATCTGGATATCGGTCTTCAAGGTCTCGTTGAACGACGCCATCATGAGGTGGCCCAGCGTTCCGAGGCCGGGCACGCCCACGCTGTAGTCGCCGGGCTTGGCTTTAACCTTGGCCATGAAGCCCTGGAAGTCCTTGACGCCCATGCTAGGGTGCACCATGTAGACCGAGGGCACGGTCACGAGCTTGACCACCGGTACCAGCTTGCCCTCCAGCTTGGCCGCGCGGGTGAAGATGGAAGGGTTGACCGTGGCCGTGCTCACCGTGGCCATGCCGATGGTGTAGCCGTCGGGCGCAGACTGGGCGATGGTCTCGGTGCCCAGCAGGCCGCCAGCACCCGCCTTGTTGTCCACCACCACCGATTGCCCCAGGCTGGCGCGCATGCCCTCGGCCACCACGCGGGCCACGATGTCGGTGGAGCCACCGGGGGCAAACGGCACGATCAGCTTCACAGGCTTGCTCGGGTAGTTGTCTGCAGCCTGCGCTGCCGGGGCTGCCACCAGCAGGGCGCAGGCAGCTGCGGCGCACAGTGTGGACACAACGGTCCGCCGTGCCAGAAACGAAGTCATTGTGGACATGGGTAGCGCTTTCGTGAATGGATGGATGGATGGGTCTGGATCAGCGGGAAGGGCACGGTGCGCAGGGCCACCGGGCATGCCTGCTACTGATATCGACTATAGGAATTTCAGACTCTCTGCAGGTCGCGGTATTCTTCGAAAGGTATAAGCCTTGTCGATAGCTCCGACGGGATAGCAACCATCGCAGTGGCGAATCACGCTGTTGCCGCATCTCTATCGTTTCTCCTTATTTGCCAGTCTGGACAGGAGCCCCATGGCCCTCTCAACCCCACCCACCGATTCCGACAACCTGGACGACCCCGCGCCCCCGCAAGGGCAGGTGCTCTATGCCCGCCTGGCCCGCCACGCGCGCCTGCGCCAGTTGCAACTGCTGGTGGCGCTGCAGCAGTGCGGCTCCGTCCTGCAGGCCGCCGCTTCACTGCACATGAGCCAGTCCGCCGCCACGCAGGCGCTGGCAGAGATGGAGCGCATCCTGGGCGTGCGCCTCTTCGAGCGCCATGCGCGGGGCATCCGGCCCACGCTGGCGGGCCAGACGCTGGTAGACACAGCCCGCGGAGTGCTCGCCGCGCTGGAGGAAGCGGCAGAGTCGCTGGCCGCCATCCGGCGCGGCGCTGCCGCTGCACTGCGCCTGGGCGCCACCCCCGCGGCCACGCAGGCCATCCTGTCGCCCTTGCTCGCAGAGTTCTACAAAACCCAGCCCCGGGTGCACATCGACGTCCAGGAGGACTCAAGCCAACGGCTGCTGCCGCTCTTGCTCAACGGCGGGCTCGACGCGGTGTTCTGCCGCGAGCCGGTGCTGCTGCCAG
>Ga0209960_1002906_pt1 | contig 15965 bp, 21 predicted proteins | sample ThiBiot_500_plan_2_FD_183947 | JGI IMG/M metagenome (GOLD analysis project Ga0209960, IMG submission 183947) | Wastewater bioreactor microbial communities from Cape Town, South Africa - Thiocy_expt_500_plan (SPAdes) | ecosystem: Engineered > Bioreactor > Thiocyanate-remediating >...
GACGACAGCGCGGTGCTGCCGAAGAGATCGAGGGTAAAGGGATCATCTTGCGCCATTGGAAGTCTCCTTGAGATGAAGGCGCGCGTCATCGTCCCGCCGCCTTGTGCGGCGGGATGCGAGACGTGCCGGGATGGAAGGGGAGCGGCCCTGGTCGGGGTTCAGAGCCGGAAGGTGCGAACGAGCTCCTGATGCCTTTGGTGGCATTCGAGCATCTCGCGATAGAAGCGCTTGCGTGCCTCTCTCATCGTCAGGCCGCGGCGATGCTTCTTGGCGATGCGGGTGTTCGCGGCCCGCACAACGTCCCGCCATGATGCGAAGACTTGGACGCGAAGCCGGTCGTAGCTGCCTTGCATGGGAGCGCTCCCGTGGTTACGCCGCGAGCGCCGGGAGATGGCGCAATTGTACGGGCAGTTTGGCCGCGATCTCGTCGTCTGTCAGATCGCAAAGCGGCTTGAGAACGGTGCCAAGGCCGCCGCAATAGACGAGAACCGTACGCCGGCCCTGCAGAGGCGCCGGCCAGCCTTTGCCGGCATAGCCGCGATAGTCGTCATGCGTGCTCGACCAGATGTGTTCGAGGCGCTCATCCCGCGTCATCGCCTTCGCCGGCCGCGATTCACGCGCGATGATCGCAGCGCGCATGCGCTCGACCGAGCCCTTATCGAATAGATTGCAATAGGCGTGGAAGAAGCGCTTGCGGCCGTCGACCAGCAATGCGAAGAAGATACTGGTAACGTTGTCCGTCATGAACTCCCGCATCGCGAACATGTCGGCGCGCATCCACAGCGGCGGCAGGATCTCGAGCATGTAGTCATGCTCGCGCTCGGCGATCTCGAACCACTCGCCGGCGAAAAGGTGCTCGGCATCGCTCTCGACCACGGCCGGATCGCCGCGATGGCGGTTGAACATGCGAAACATCTCGGCGCGCGTGGCGACGCCTTCGAAGATCTTGCGGATTGAGGGTAAGGTGTGCATCGGCGGCTCCTCTTGGCCTGGCCGGACTGATGCGCGAGCAATCCGTCTGATCCCTCATCACTTCAGTCCTTCTTGACACCTTCCCGGCGGCCGCCTCTCCGGTCCGGCGGGTCAAGGGCCGCGGCACGCGGGCGAAGCTTTACCCTTGACGCGCCGGCCGGGCATGCGGCAGCGGTTCATCTCCCTTTTCCCATTCCTGTTTCTTCGGCTGGCCGCGCGGGCATCACGCGGCCGCCTTGAGCGCTCGCCACCAGGCGATGCGCTCTTCGCGCGTCGCATTGGCAAGCCGAAGGAGAAGATCGCCATGGCATGGCCGTGGCGCGCAGAAGCAGACGAGGTTGCGGCCGCGCAGTTCGTCGAGGGCGCGCAACAGATCGTGCTGGTCGGCGAGCCAGCGCTCGTATTTCGCGATGACGGCCGCGCGATCGCCATCCGGGCCGATCCGGAATGGATTGCCCCATCGCGAGCCTCGACCGATATAAACGGCGCCCGCCGGCACACCCGAATGATGCTTGTTGAGAACCTTGCACATCGTCTTCGCTCCTGATCCCGTTGCGATGGATCAGCGGCCAGGCGCAGACAGGCTTCGCCTGTCACGCATCGCCTGCGATGCGGGAACGGCTTGCCCGTTGACAGGCGAGAGGCTGCGCCCAGCGTTTTCCGAAGCTATGGGTCAGGTTGCGATGGCCAGCAGGGTTACGAGCGGGCGAGCGCGGTTTCGCTGAGGCAATCGCTGGCCGCCGTGGGCATCGTCCGCAACCGGATGGATGCGATCGTCGTCGAATGCGACGTCCTCGATCACGGTTTGCCTACGGTCCTGGGTAACGCGGTCGATAAAGGCGATGACGCCTTCCCTCCGCTCGTCGAGGTCGATGTGTTCAGGATGCGCCACGAACGTCATGGCCGTCTTCGCGGCGGTCTTCGCTTTCTCGATCGCCTCGGCGTCCGTGGCCGCTTCAACGGTGAAACCGTCATAGGCGCGCAGCCAGAATCCGATCTTCACATTGTACTCCGTCACGATGCGCCTCCCTCGCTATCGGGATCGCGCGCTCCAGCGAGAATGGCTTCCGCCTTGACGATCGCCGGTTGGGCGCGTTCGCGCCAGAACGTCGGATCAGGCCGCGTCCCACTCGGACTTGCCAATATCTTGACGAGACCGAGCAACACCTCGAACTGCTTCGCGATCCGCTCCGCTGTTTCGATGTAGTACGAGGGGATCTGCTGCGCTGCGCCGGAATAGGCCGCGTCTGCGCCGGACCAGATTCCCGTCACATAGGTTTCGCCGGCCGACTCGTAGTCGCGCTTCTCGTGATGCCAATCATCATCCTCGATCGCGAGCCGGCAGGCTAGCGCCAGCGTCTCCGCTTCGTAGGTCTTGTGCCGATAGACCGGCAGGCGATAGGTGGTTTCGATGGTCCACAGAGGCATCGGTCGATCCTTCCCTTTGGGTGTTGCAAACACCTCGGGGCGGCCGCCTCTCCGGTTCGGTGGATCGAGGGCCGCGGCACGCGGGCAAAGCTTCCCTTGACGCACCGACTGGCAGGCGGCATCGACCTACGCGCTGACCTGAGCCAATTCGTTCTCCAGTCGTGCAACCAGATTCTTCAGATCCTCATTCCAGTCGCCTGCACGCGGCTGCGATCGCACGTAGAGAGCTGACGCCTCCGCCGCAATGGCGTGAATGCGATCGGCATAGACGTCGCCTTGCCGGTTGTTGTCGGTCGCGGCGACAAGCCGGGCGTCAGCGCGCCTCGCAAAACTGCGAATCGCCTGGTCCGTTGCCGGCGACCAACCGCCGCCCGTGCTCACGTACAGCGTATCGGACCGCAGAACCTCGATCGCCGCGAGGCTCAAGGCGTCGATCGCGGCCTCGGTGACGCAGATCCGCAGCGCGCCGATCGGGCCGAGGCGGAAGAGCTGTTTGCTCCCATTGGTGGCGAAGCCGCGCCAATGCGGACCACGCTCTTCCCAGCCGATGACATGGCCGGCGAGGTCGTCGTGCGCAGCCCACATGCTGCCCTGCGGTCCCTCCCGCAGGCAGCCTTGAGCAATGGCTGCGGCGATCACGCTATCGGGAATACAGCGCTCGCCGGCGAGATACCGCCAGGTGGCGGAGCCCAGTCTGGGCAATGAGCGGCGGGACCAACGGCTGGCAATGGAGGCCACGGAGGTCGGCTTCGGAGCTTGCGTCCAGACCGGCGCTGTCGGGACGAACCCGACCAGGCCCGCGATACGATCGCAGGCCTCGGGGAAACCCTTGGCGCCGAGATGCTCAGCCAGATCGAAGACATCGCCTTTGGCCGACGACAACGGGTCAAACCAGCCGCGACCTTCGTGAATCACGATGACGATGTCGGCCCCACGCCGATATTTGAGCGCGCGCCGCGTGCTTTCCTTGAGGTCGATCTTCCAACCATCTTTCTCAAGCACGGCTGCGCACGCCACTTTGGTGCGCAGCTCTTCAATATCTTTCTTCTCCATATCTCCGCACCGGGCGCGCTTGCCGCCACCCGGCCCTTTCTTCGGTTGGTTCTTCTGGTTCCACAGGCTCGGAACGGGACCGACCGGCCGCGAAGCCTGCCGGAGGCAAGGGCGCGATGACAAGCGGTCCAACACATTGGATTCAAGCCGCGGCGCAGCTTCCCTTGCCTGCGGCAAGGCGCCAGCGGCACCGGTCTCCCGACTCAATGAGCCGGGGTCCATGGGTCGTATTCGCCGTTATGCACACCTGCGCATAATCACGATTATGATCCGTGGGAGATTATGAGCAGCTTTGCTTGGCGCTCGACCGAAGCGGCAGCGATGGTCGAGCGCGCATATTGCGCCACGCATCGCCCACCATCACCCACAGGAAGTGGAGTTCAGATCGCCGAAAACTTGACACGCGCGGCGAGCTTCTCCGCCGCTTCCTTGCGCTCGCTATAGCGATTGGTGAGATAAGCGGAAGGGCCGCGCGTCAGCAGCGTGAACTTCATCAGCTCCTCGACGACATCAACGACGCGATCATAATAGGGAGACGGCTTCATCCGGCCGTCCTCATCGAACTGCTCATAAGCCTTGGCGACCGAGGATTGATTCGGAATCGTGATCATGCGCATCCAGCGGCCGAGGACACGCATCTGATTGACCGCATTGAACGACTGCGATCCGCCGCTCACCTGCATGACCGCGAGCGTCTTGCCCTGAGTGGGCCTGACCGCCCCGATCGACAGCGGTATCCAGTCGATCTGCGCCTTCATGACACCCGTCATGGCACCATGGCGCTCCGGACTGCACCAGACCTGGCCCTCCGACCAAGCTGATAGCTCGCGCAGTTCCTGAACCTTTGGATGATCGACGGGCGCATCGTCCGGAAGCGGCAGGCCGCTGGGATTGAAGATGCGGGTCTCGGCGCCGAAAGCTTCGAGAAGACGCGCGGCTTCCTGGGCCTGAAACCGGCTGAACGATCGGCCGCGCAGGGAGCCGTAGAGCAGCAGGATGCGCGGCGGGTGCATCGGCGGGTCTGGGGTTAGCGCAGCCGTCGTCGGACGTTCGAACGCATCAGCATCGATGTTCGGCAAATCCGCCAAATCGGGCACCTGCATCACGGCGCTTCTTTGACGACGCGCGGCGCTGGTTGGCCGCGCTCGTACCAACTCTTCGATCGGTTCACGATCCACACAACGGTGAGCATGACCGGCACCTCGATCAGCACGCCAACCACGGTGGCTAGTGCCGCGCCGGACTGGAAGCCGAACAGGCTGATTGCGGCAGCGACCGCCAACTCGAAAAAGTTGGAGGCGCCGATCAGGACGGAGGGGCCGGCAACGCAGTGCTGTTCGCCCGAAATCCGGTTCAGCAAATAGGCAAGACCAGCATTGAAATAAACCTGGATCAGGATCGGCACGGCGAGCAGCGCGATCACCAGAGGCTGTGCGATGATCTGTTCGCCCTGGAAGCCAAACAGCAGAACAAGCGTCGCCAGCAGCGCCACGAGGGAGACCGGCCCGAGCCTGGCCAGCAGCCGATCGAGGGCGGTTTGTCCGCCGGTCGCCAGCAGTTGGCGCCGGAGAAGCTGCGCAATTATCACCGGAATGATGATATACAGGACCACCGACAGGACGAGCGTGCCCCACGGCACGGTGATCGCGGAGAGCCCGAGCAGCAAGCCGACAATCGGTGCGAAGGCCACGACCATGATCGCGTCGTTAAGCGCCACTTGGCTCAGCGTGAAATGCGGTTCGCCCTTGGTCAGGTTGGACCAGACGAACACCATTGCGGTGCAGGGCGCGGCGGCAAGGATGATGAGTCCGGCAATGTAGCTATCGATCTGGCCAGCCGGCAGGTACGGCCGGAACAGGTATCCAATGAACAGCCAGCCGAGCAGCGCCATCGAGAATGGCTTGATCGCCCAATTGATGAATAGGGTGATGCCGATCCCGCGCCAATGGCGGCCGACTTCGCCGAGCGCGGCGAAATCGATCTTCAGCAGCATCGGAATAACCATCAGCCAGATCAGCACGGCGACCGGCAGATTGACCTTGGCGATCTCCGCAGCACCGATCACCTGAAATGTGCCGGGCATGATGTGCCCAAGCGCGATGCCAACGACGATGCACAAAGCAACCCAGAGGGTGAGATACCGTTCGAATGTGGACATAGCTCTTCCTTACGCCGTGGCTACGCGGCGGCCTTCTTCGTCCACCACGAGCTCTCCATCCTCCTTGATGAACTCCCCCTGCTGGGGCGGCAGCAGATTGAGCACTTCCTCGGAAGGACGGCAGAGCCGAACGCCTTGTGGCGTCACAACGATCGGCCGGTTGATCAGGATCGGATGCGCCATCATCGCATCGAGGAGATGGTCATCCGTAAGGCTCGGATCGCCCAGGCCAAGCTCCACATAGGGCGTGCCCTTCTCGCGTAGGAGCGCGCGAGAAGAGATGCCCATGCGGGCGATGAGCTGCTCGAGCATCCTCCGCGAGGGCGGCGTCTTCAGATACTCGATCACATGCGGCTCGATACCGGCATTACGGATCATCGCCAACGTGTTGCGCGAGGTTCCGCAGTCGGGATTGTGGTAGATGATGACGTCCATGATGTGCCTCACGCCGCGCTCGTGCGAGGCGACGTCGTGCCTTCGCTTTTGCCGATCTCGCGCAGCTTCGTGCCGAGTGCGATCTTGTCGAGGCTGTCCAGCGGCAGCGCCGCGAACACCCCGATGCGCGTCTTCATGTAGCGAAACGCGGTGACGAAGGCCGCTTCCTTCTGGACGTCGGAGCCTTCGACCGCAGCCGGATCCTCGATTCCCCAATGCGCCGTCATCGGCTGACCCGGCCAAACGGGGCAGGTCTCGCCGGCGGCGTCGTCGCAGACCGTGAACACGAAATCCATGACGGGCGCGCCAGGCTCCGCGAACTCTTCCCAGCTCTTGGAACGAAAGCCATCCGTCGGATAGTCGAGGCTGCCGAGCACCTTCAGCGCGAAGGGATTGACCTGGCCCTTCGGCTGGCTGCCAGCCCAAAAGGCGCGGAAATGACCGGCGCCATCTTTGCGCAGAATGCCTTCGGCCAAGATCGATCGGGCGGAATTGCCGGTGCAGAGGAACAGCACGTTATAGATACGGTCAGCCATGAGCGACCTCCTTGGACGACGTTTTTTGTGATGGGCAGCAGGGAGACAGGTCGGCGATCAGCGGCGCGCACAGCTCCGGTCGGCTGCCGCAGCAATCCTTGACGAGGAAGCCAGTGAGCCCTCGCACCGCCTCAAGCTGGGCGCGATAAACGATGGAGCGGCTCTGGCGCTCGGCCTCGATAAGACCGGCGCGGGTCAGAATGGCGAGATGCGTCGACATGGTGTTGTGGGGCACGTCCATGCGGCGTGCGACCTCGCCGGCCGGCAGGCCATCGGGTTCGTGCTCCATCAGAAGCCGAAACACCCCCAGCCGGGTGGGCTGGGCGAGCGCCGAGAAGGCGAGGATGGCTTGATCTGCGTCCATACGTCGAGACTACTGGACATATGGAGATAATGCAAGCCGCCATCGACGGTGCGCGAAGAGACGACTCCGTCCAGGCTATCTGTTGAACTGCACATAATCCGGAGGCCTGCTCGAAATCCCCACAAATGGAGATCGAGCATGCCAACACCCCTTCGCCTTCAGCTCAGGATCGAAGATCCAGACAATGTTCTCTGGCCCATCATGGGCTTCTACACCGACTATCTCGTGTGCAGCCGTTATGGAGCCAAGCGCCGTCGCCGATATACGGCCTCAGCTCTTCACTTTGGCGACTGGTTGCACGGCCAGGGCGCTGGACCAGGCGACATCGACGAGACTCGGATAGGCCGGTTCCTCACGGGCCACTTGCCCACCTGTTCGTGCGATCATCCGACCCCTCGCGGACTTATCCTCAACAGAGCGGCGCTCAACAATCTTCTCCGCGTGCTGCGGAGGCACAACATCGCCGCAACACCCGCGCCTGACGCGATCGAACTGGAACTTGCCCGGTTCGATGCCGAGATGAACGATGTCTGGGGGCTGACGCAGGGTACGCGAGATCACCGTCGCCGCATCATCCGACGGCTTCTCCGCGAACAGCTTGGCACGGGGTCGATTGAGCTTGGTGAGATTAGGCCCAATGCTGTTCGGACTTTCGTGCTAGGTGATCCTGACCGAAGCACCAGCACAATCCGTGTTATGGCTGGGGCGGTCCGCTGCTATCTTCGTTATCGCGCGCTGGTCGGTGACGATGTTGCTCATCTCCGCAAAGCCGTGCCGCGGCCCGCGTTCTGGCGAGATGCAGAACTGCCGGAAGCTCTGTCGGCAGCAGATGTCGAGCGATTGCTTTCTGCCTTCGACAAGCCTTGTCCGTCACGCCGGCGGGGCTACGCCATCGTACGTTGTCTAGCTGATCTCGGCTTGCGATCGAGCGAAGTCATCCGGTTGACCCTTGATGACATCGATTGGACGGAAGGCGTCGTGAGAGTGCCCGCCGGGAAAGCTCGGCGTTCGGACATCCTTCCGCTCTCGCCACCAACCGGCGAAGCGATTGTCGACTATATCCTGAACGAGCGACCCGCGACCGCTCGCCGTGAGGTGTTCGTCCGCCACGTCGCACCGCTCGGCGAGCCGGTTGGGAGGCGCGTCGTGCAGAAGACGCTGCATGCCGCCTACGCTCGGCTCGGCTGGGACCGAAGCCGTGTCCACATCCTCCGACACACGCTCGCAACCCGGCTGGTCAACTCCGGCGTATCGATGAAGCAGATTGCTGACGTCTTGCGCCACCGGAGCATCGTCACCTCCGCCACATATGCGCGGGTCGACGTTGCACGGCTGTCCTCTGTCGCATTGCCGTGGCCGGGAGCAATCGCATGAGCGCCCCGGTCACAATGCTCGCGCGCGCCGAGGCTTACCTCGCCGAGCGTCGTCGGCTCGGATTCGCGCTGGATCGGTCAGGCAGTCTCACATTGGCCTTCGCCCGCTTCGCCGATGCAACCGGCCACGAGGGTCCGCTCGCCTCCGCCATAGTGCTCCGCTGGGCAAAGGAGCAGGCGGTGTGTGCCGATCCCTTCACCTGGGCGCAGCGCCTAAACGTACTCCGGCCGTTCGCGCGTCATCTGGCCGACGCAGAATCGGGAACCAGCTTCCCGGAGGGCGCGCCGTTTGGACGCTCGAAGCGCCGGATCGCGCCACACATCTTCACACCAGCCGAGGTGAACGCGCTCATTACGGCCGCGCGTACTCTTCCTGTGTTTGGCGCTGGCCCAGCCACGTTCCCGACGCTTCTCGGCCTCCTTGCCGTAACGGGCCAGCGCATCTCCGAAGCGCTGCGTCTTCGATGCGGCGACCTCGACGAGGCTGTCACCTGCATCACGGTGAAACACTCCAAGTTCGATAGGACGCGCATTGTGCCGTTACACCCAACCGCGACGGTGGCTTTGCGAGATTACCTGCGGACGCGGGCGAGGCTCGGCTCGACCGATCGCTCTGCGCCGCTCTTCCTCGACGAGCGAAGCGGCGAGATTCTACGTTATGGCGCCGTGCGTCGAGCATGGCTTCGGCTGACGGAAGACCTCGGCATCGTGCCGCGCGGCGGGCATCAGTTCATCCGCATCCACGATTTGCGGCATACCTTCATCTGTCGTCGGCTGATGCTCTGGCAAGCCGAGGGTACAGACATCGACAATGCAATGCTGGCGCTCTCGGCCTATGTCGGCCACGTCAATCTCGGCGACACGTACTGGTACATGCAGGCTGTCCCCGAACTCATGGCGCTGGCCGGAGACCGCTTCGAGAGTCTTGCATTGCACTTTGGGGAGGCGCGCCATGGTTGAGGCAAACCCTTCGTTCCCGATGCTCCTCCAGCGCTTCTTCGTTGATTATCTTCGTCAGCAACGCGCTGTCAGCTCCAACACAGTCGCGGCTTACCGCGACACGTTCAAGCTCCTGCTTGTCTTCGCGCAAAAAACGATCCGCAAAGCGCCGACGGACCTCGTCCTGGCCGACCTGGACGCCACGCTGATACTCGCCTTCCTCGACCATCTCGAGAGCGAGCGGAAGAATACTGTGCGGAGCCGCAATGCGCGCCTGTCAGCCATCCGATCGTTCCTAAAGTATGCCGCTCACCAAGACTTGACCGCGCTCGCGGTCATCGAGCGCAGCCTGGCCGTTCCGCAGAAGCGTCACGACAGAGCCGTGCTCGGCTTCCTGACCCGCCCCGAGATGGAGGCGATCATAGCAGCCCCCGACTGCACGACATGGGCGGGCCGGCGCGATCAAGCCCTGTTCACGCTCTTGTACAACACTGGTGCCAGGGTCTCTGAGGCGATCGACCTCAAGGTCGGCGATGTGGTGCTCGATGTCTCACCGGTCGCGCACCTGCACGGCAAAGGCAGAAAGCGCCGAAGCGTGCCGCTGTGGAAGTCGACCGCGGCCATGATCCGGCACTGGCTACCCCGCCTGACAGATGCCAGCCCTCGGGCGCATCTGTTCCCAAGTGGGCGTGGCCAACGACTGTCGCGATCGAGCGTGACTCAGCGGCTAGGGCAGGCAGTTGCCCAGGCGGCGTGCACGCTTCCGGCTCTTGCCGACCGGCCGATCTCGCCTCACACCATCCGCCACACCACGGCAATGCACCTATTGCAATCAGGCGTGGACATCACGGTCATCGCGCTGTGGTTAGGCCATGAGCATCCGAGCACGACACACATTTACATGGAGGCGGATCTCGCCATGAAGGAGCAGGCATTGAGTCGGCTCCAGCCGATCGTCACTGCGCCAACGCGGTATCGCCCGCCGGACCAACTCATGGCCTTCCTGCAATCGCTATAATTATGCGCAGCCCGATCTCGGTCGAGCTGCGTGAATCCGGCTTCCTCAGTCTGAGCTGCTCATAATCTCCCACGGATCATAATCGTGGATGACAGTCACTTCATCCTGATCGAGCTCCGCCGTCGGCATCACGCCGAACGCGCCGTCAACCTCGAACAGCGTCACCGGCACCATGAGCGTGCGGGCGAGATCGAGGGCGTGATCCTGAGCGAGGCTGAGATTCTGAGACATCGTGAGCTCCCGTCTTGGGGCGGGGACCATCCCCGCTCAACAGGCGCCGATGTGTTCGGGCACGGCCGCGGTCACCTCGCAGGCGCAGCCGAAGAGGTCGCACGCTTGCGTAGCGAACCCCTCGCGGGTTGATCGTGGAAGGCCGCGCCCGGACCAAGGAAAAGCCCCTTCGAGAGCGGGGTGGTCCTTTCCCGGAAGCAGGGCCCCGAATGTCACGGTCTCAACGAACGATGCTTCGCCCACGCAACGTCATGCGACATCCGCGCCGTCCTTTTGAGACGACGACGGCTCCTGCTGATTGATCGCTGCGAATGAAAGAGATCCGTATCTCGCGAAGCGCGGCTCAAGCCGGCCGGCTAGTCAGATCGCTGCGGCAACTGGTTCTGGTTCGCCAGATCGAAAAACCGAGTGAACTCTCCTTGAAACGTCATCGCCACCGTCCCTGTCGGGCCGTGCCGCTGCTTCGCGATGATCACCTCCGCTTTGCCGCGCGCCTCTCGCATTTCGGCTTCCCAGGTGAAATGCTCGTCGGTGGCGGGCCTCGGTTCTTTGTTCTTGAGATAGTACTCTTCGCGATAGACAAACATCACGACGTCGGCGTCTTGCTCAATTGAACCGGACTCGCGAAGATCGGAGAGTTGCGGGCGCTTCTCATCGCGGTTTTCGACACCGCGTGAGAGCTGCGATAGCGCGATGACCGGGACGTTGAGTTCCTTGGCCAGCGCTTTCAGCCCCGTCGTAATCTCGGTGATCTCCTGCACACGGTTCTGCGCCGCGCGCGCGGATTTGCCCTGCATGAGCTGAATGTAGTCGACGACGATGAGGTGAAGACCTCGCTGTCCCTTCGCTTTCGCCACACAGTTGGCACCGAGCTGATCGAGGGCCGCGCGCGGGTCCATACCGTCATGAACATGCTGGGGCACACCAGCACCGGCATGACGCTGGTTTATGCGCATCTGAGCGATGCAACGGTCCGCGAAGACTACGTGAAGGTGCTAGGCCCCGGAGCATTAATCGCTGGCCCGCTTGCTGAGTCACTGCGGTCACGGGCGATGCCTGCAGACTCTCTTTCGTGGCTGAAGACGAACTTCTTCCGTACTGAATTGGAACTCGGTCACTGCCTCCGCTTGCCGGAGGAAGGGCCATGTGAATGCGACCTCTATCTGACCTGCGCGAAGTTCGTGACGACGCCCGACTATGCGCCTCGACTGCGCGAGCGCCGCATTGTTGAGATCACGCTGGCGGACGAGGCAAGGGTGAAAGGATTCTACCGGGAGGCGGAGCGTCACGACTGCACGCGGAGACGAATAGATGGGTTGCTCAAAGACCTCGGTGAACCGCCATGCGTGGGGGCAACAGAGACTCGATGATCCGGCAGTCAGCAACTACGCCGCAGCCGCACTGCTCGATCATCCGGTCGAGTTCCGTTTTCAGCGACTGCAGGTCCGCGATTTTCCTTTCAACCTCTGCCCGGTGCTCCTTGGCGATCGCATCGATGGCGGTGCATGAGCTGTCCCGGTCGTCCGACAACTCCAAAAGGTCGCGAATCTGATCGAGTGAGAATCCCAAGTCGCGTGATCGTCGGATGAAACTCAGCCGGTTTAGGTGACTTCTGTCATAGGCGCGATAATTGCCCTCGGTCCGGGCAGGGGCGGGCAGCAGGCCGGTCTTCTCATAGAAGCGGACAGTCTCTACCTTTGTACCGGTTTCGCGAGCGAGATGCCCGATCGTCAAAGCTTGCGCGTTCATCACTCGGCCCTGTATCGACTACAGCCTTGTCATTTATCTAAGGCGGAAGGCCGGTCAAGTCGAGACGTCGGGTTGGCCGCCCTCGAATTCCGGTGTTCGAGGGCGGCCCCTATGGCTGCTTCGTCGCCTTGGCGCGCTGTGCCGCTGGCTTCTGTGGCCTAGTGGGACGTCTCTCAAATGACAGTCGCCATGACAGGAGATCCTGCCAAAAGTCCCCTTGACCCTGTAGTGACTACAGGGACTACATCAGCCGTCACGTCGAATAGCCGAGGTGACACAATGGCTGCTGCTAGCCCGCTCAAACTCCAGATCGAAGGCATGGACTGCGCAGCCTGCGCGCTGAAGATCGAGACCGCGATGAAGCGGCTCCCGGGCGTAACCGACATCAATGTGAGCTATGCGGCCGGAACGCTGGCGCTGAACGTCGATCCCGACAGGACGTCGCAGCGCACGATCGAGGAGCGGATCAGGGCACTCGGCTATCAGCCGGGCGGCTCCGCGCCCGGAGTGAAGCCGGTCCTGCCAACGAAGCGGGTCACGCAACCGTGGTGGCAAGGCGCGAAGACGCAGTTGGTGTTCATGACCGGCGCACTATTTGCAGCGGCCTTCGTCGCGTCCTGGTTGTTGCCGGAATGGGACACGTGGCTCTATGCGATGGCGGCGCTGGTCAGCGTCGTGCCCTTCGCCCGGCGCGCCGTGGCCGGTGCATTGGGAGGGTCGCCTTTCTCGATCGAGACGCTGATGACAGTTGCGGCCCTTGGCGCCGTCGCCATCGGTGAGGCGGAAGAGGCCGCGGTCGTCATCTTCCTGTTCGCGGTCGGCGAGCTGCTGGAGACGGTCGCGGCCGTCAGGGCGCGCGCCGGCATCGAGGCGCTGATTGACCTTATGCCGCGCACTGCACTTCGTCTTGGCGCATCGGGGCAGATCGAGAGCATCCCGGTTGAGGACCTGGCCATCGACGACCGCGTCGTGGTGCGGCCTGGCGACCGCATACCATCCGACGGCGTGATCGAGGACGGTTCGTCGGAAGTAAACGAGGCGCCCATAACGGGCGAGTCTACGCCAATCCTGAAGAAGCTGGGCGCCCAGGTCTATGCTGGCTCGATCAACGCCAGTGGCGAGCTTCGGGTGAGGATTACCCATGTTGCCGCGGACAATACCATTTCCCGCATCATCCATATGGTTGAGGATGCTCAGGAATCGAAGGCGCCCACTGCGCGCATGATCGACCGCGTTTCTCACTACTACACACCGGGCGCGATGCTCGTGGCGGCGCTCATCATTCTCGTGCCTCCGCTGGCCTTCGGCGGCGACTGGATAACGTGGATCTATCGCGGGCTCGCGACGCTGCTGATTGCCTGCCCCTGTGCACTGGTCATCTCCACGCCGGCCGCGATCGCGTCGGGGCTTGCCGCAGGTGCGCGACAGGGGCTGCTCGTTAAGGGCGGGGCCGCGTTCGAAACGCTCGGCAAGGTCGTCACCGTCGCTTTCGATAAGACCGGCACGCTCACGCGCGGCCGTCCTAAGGTTACAGATATCATAGCTCTTTCTGGGTCGGAGAATGACGTGCTCGCTACGGCCGCTGCGATCGAGCGCAATGTCAGCCATCCGCTCGGCATCGCGATCGTCGAGGCAGCGCAAGAACGGACGCTGGATTTGCCGCAGGTCTTCGGCGGTGGCATCGCCGTGCCGGGGAAGGCGGTGACTGCCCGCCTCAAAAGCGGCTTCGTCTCGGTTAGCTCGCCGCGCCATGCCGCCGAGAAGACGGACATTCCCGGTGATGTCCGTGAGCGCATTCTCTCGTTCGAAACCAAAGGCAAGACCGTCGTTGTGCTGATGGCCGGCAAGAAGGTGCAGGGGCTAATCGCATTGCGCGACGAACCGCGTCAGGATGCAGCCGAGGGGGTTCGACGCCTGAAGGACCGGGGCGTCAGGGTTCTGATGCTGTCTGGGGACAATCAGCGCGCAGCCGGCGCCATCGCATCGGGGCTCGGGCTCGAGGCGATGGGTGACTTGCTGCCGGACGCCAAGCTCGCCGAGATCGGCCGGCTGAAGGAGGCAGGTCCAGTCGCGATGGTGGGCGACGGGATCAACGACGCGCCGGCGCTCGCGGCGGCTTCGGTCGGTGTATCGATGGGCGGCGGCACGGACGTCGCGCTGGAGACCGCCGATGCGGCCCTGCTCAGGAACCGCGTGGAGGGCGTGGCCGATCTCGTGGCGCTCTCACAGGCAACGCTCGGCAATATCTGGCAGAATATTATGATCGCGCTGGGCCTCAAAGGTGTGTTTCTCGTGACGACGCTACTCGGCGCGACCACGCTTTGGATGGCGATCCTCGCTGATACTGGGGCAACGGTGCTTGTCACGGCGAATGCCCTGCGGCTGCTTGCATATAAGGCATCGGAGTAGCTGGCAGAGACCGTGATAGCGCAATGCGACCAGATTGTTCTGCGTCTGAGCGCGAATTACCAGGCTTAGTTGCCGCGCTCAGCAGCAGGCGGATGCCTTCGCCTCGGGCGAACAGCAAACGTCGGTTGCAGCTTGTTGCGCGCGATGCTTCGACTTGCAGATCGCGGGACGTACGCCAAGCGCGAGGCGGCAGCGATGGTCGAGCACATCGACTCCCGCGACATCGAATACCCGCATGGCCTCTCCCGGCCGGCCGATCTTGATGGTCAGATGAGCATCTTGATTCGGCAGGACCGTGCGATCCACCTGGGTCTGGTGAGTACCACACGCCTTGCAATCGTAGACCGAAGAGGCAGGCACCGGTCGCATGATCTCTATCTCACGATGTCCACAACTCGGCACGTGATGGTGGCTTCCAGAATCGGTGCGTTGTTCTGCATCGCCGTGTTTCGCCTGAAGCTGGTGTGCCCCTATATCTGTTCGCACGCAGTTTATGAGGGATCATAGCCGTATCGAGCCCGCTGGGATGCCAAGCAACATTTTCGCTTGACCTTCCAATCACTAGAAGCCGCACATTGTTGTCTTGTCACTACGATGTGGCCGTTGGCATACCCAAAGGGAGGTGTGCAATGAAGAACGACTCTTCGCTTGAGGAAACGGTTGCCATCGCTTTCAAGCGAGCTTTGCGCCAGCGCGACTTTGCCGTTGCCGAATTGATGCTTCAGGCGCTTGAACACATGAACTCGGAATGCCGATGCAAGGCCATTCTGGATGATGCTCTGCTCGCAATCGAAGCTCCCCGACACGAGGTGCGACCGGCAAAGCGGCGCGTCCACTGAACAACATCGGGATAATGTCGATGTACAGGCTTCCTTAGCCGTGATGATGCTCGGCGCCCCCGCCGCAGCCGCTCGACAGATTCCAGACATCGACCAATTGTTCGCCGGTGAAGCGGTGCTCGCGGATCAGGAACTTGGCCAATCCGCCATAGACCCGCCAGCGCCAGCACTGGCAGCAGCATGGCCCCTTCTCGTCGGAATTGTCCATCGCATGCTGATAGGCTCGCTGCTCATCTGGCAAGAGGGCTAAATCGTAGAAGCTCATGGCCTTCTGTGCAGCGCCGGCGGCGATGTCGTAGGGATCGGACGGAATTTCCGGGATGGCGGCATATTTCTTGAGCGCCTCGATCTGCTCGCCATAGCGGTGCCGGTCCATCGGCGCGCAGCACGAGCCCTGAAGCCGAGCAGTGACCGACATCTTGGCAATCGACTCGGTGAACACCGCCGAGCAGGTGCTGTTG
>Ga0209960_1002907_pt1 | contig 15964 bp, 17 predicted proteins | sample ThiBiot_500_plan_2_FD_183947 | JGI IMG/M metagenome (GOLD analysis project Ga0209960, IMG submission 183947) | Wastewater bioreactor microbial communities from Cape Town, South Africa - Thiocy_expt_500_plan (SPAdes) | ecosystem: Engineered > Bioreactor > Thiocyanate-remediating >...
ATTCAATTATTAAAAGAAGAAGAAGAATAACTAATGAATTTCTTATAAAAAGTTGTTTTAGAATGTCTCAAGCTGCCCTTGCTGCTGTTCTCCTTGTTGTAGGATGGAAAGCATTGGACCATAAATTTCTTGTAAGATTTTACTTGAGAAAAATACTTTATCGGTGAACTAAAACAAACAAACTAAATAAAAAATAATTATAGATATCTCATGACATTGGATTTATGAAAAAACTTATTCCAGTTCAAGGTAGAATTAAATCATATCATGCTTCAAAAGATGGATATAATGTTGCTGACTGGTGGGAAGAAGCTGTGGCCAAGTTCAAGAATCAAAGTAAGAATCATAATAATTAAAAAGAAAATCATTGAATTATTCTTCAACAAAATTAGATGCATTGGGAATTATTGGAGGTAAACGCTATACTTTTGCTGAACTTGATGTCAAAATAAATCAAATGGCAAATTGGGCTCAATCAAAAGTTTTATTTTATTTTATTTTATTTTATTGATTTTTTTCTTTTTTTTTCTCATCCAAGTGTTACTCAACTCCTTTTTTTTTGAAAATAGGGGTTTAAAAGAGGTGATGTTGTTTCAATTTTTATGGAAAATAGTGTTGAATATGTGATTACTTATTTGGGTTTTGCAAAGCTTGGAGTTGGTAAAAAATCTTTTTCTTTTTCGTTTTTTCTTTTTTTTTTTTTTCTTCTTTTGTTAATCTTTAAATTTAATAAACTAAAGTCACTGCTTGGATAAATTGTAACTTGAGAAAAAATGGACTTCTTCATTGTATTTCTGTCTCAAACTCAAAGGCTCTTCTATTTGATCCTTCTTTAGAATCAGCTATTCAAGAAATTATTGGTGATTTACAATCTAAAACAGTTGGTGTCTATTCTTATGGTGAAGGGGCAACTTCTTTTGAAAAGTATTTACCATTTTTTTAAAAAAAGAACTTTCTTTTAACAAAAAAAAAAAAAAAAAAAAATGAATCTCTTCAGGATTGATTCTCAACTTGCTTCACAACCAATTACTGCTCCTTCTCCTAAAATCAGAAAAGGAATTCCCTTCACAGGACAATTCGCATATATTTATACCTCTGGAACAACAGGGTTACCAAAAGTAATTTCATTAAATTATGATTTTAAAAAAATAAATAAAAGATAAATTATAATATAAATAATAATAAAAAATATCAGGCAGCAATTATTTCCCATCAAAGATTTTTCCTTTATGGTGCCACTATGTATTTAGCGTACAATTTTTTTTTCCTTCTTTCATTCTATTTATATTATTTCATTTTATTAAGGTATTTTTGATAAATTAGATACGATCTTCGTCCAGATGATCATATTTATACTGTACTTCCTTTATATCATTCATCAGCAGGTTTAGCAATTGGTGCAATGATATTTGGTGGAGTTTCTGTAACCCTCAGAAAAAAATTTTCTGTCAACAATTTTTGGAAAGATGCAACAGAAATCAAGTTCTTTTTTGTTTTTTTTTTAAAAAAATCATAATAGTTGTTAAAACAAAATTATTTCTAGAGCAACTGTTACTCAATATATTGGAGAACTTTGTAGATATCTCTTAAATCACCCACCAGTTATTTTTTTTTCTTTTTCCTTCTTTGAAAAAATCAGAACGAAATTAAAATCAAATTAAACTAAAGAGTCCTCATGATCGAACCCATCGTGTTAGAATTGCTATTGGAAATGGTCTTCGTCCAGAGATTTGGGGTCCTTTCCAAGAGAGGTTTTTTTTTTTTTTTTTCTAAAAATCAAATCGCTTTAAAATCTCAATGCTTATAGATTTAATATTCCTGAAATTGGAGAATTTTATGGAGCTACAGAAGGCAATGTCACCCTTTTAATGCTTTCAAGAGATAAAGAATCTCGTGGAACTGTAGGAAGACATGGTTTCTATTCTTCTACTATTTTATGATTCTATTACTCTGAAAATTTTAATTTTGATAATCAATTATAGGATTTATTATGAGAAGCTTCACTAAATTTAAAACTGTGAAATTTGATGTTGAGACAGAAGAACCTATTCGAGGAAAAGATGGATTTTGTATTCCATGTGCACCAGGTGAACCTGGAGAACTAATTGGACCTATTGATGTATTCTCTTCTTTCCTTTCTTTTTTTTTTTTTTTTTTCAAAATATGTATATATATAACAAATTGATTTAATTTGTATTTAGGTTACAAATCCTCTCACCAGATTCGATGGTTACACAGATGAAAAAGCAACAAAGAAAAAAATCTTGACAGATGTTTTTGTCAAAGGAGATAAGTAAGTAAAAATTCAATAAGAATTTATAGTTTTAATCATTTTTTTTTTTTCCTTTAGATATTTCCGTACAGGAGATCTCTTGTCATTTGACTCTAAAGGATATTATAGATTTGTTGATAGAATTGGTGATACTTTCCGTTGGAAAGGAGAAAATGTTTCAACAACAGAAGTTGCTGAAGTTCTCTCTGTTTTTCCAGGTATTATTTATTTATTTTTTATTTATTTATTCAACTTGAATTTAGAACTCTTTCATTTTTTTTTTGAATTGTTTATCTCAAAGGAATCCTTGAAGCAAATGTTTATGGTGTTCAAGTTCCTGCAAGTGATGGAAGAGCATGTATGGCATCTCTTATTACTCAACAAAATCTTGATTTGGAAAAGTTATATGCTCATTGTGTGTAATGTTTTTGTTCTCTCCTTCCTTTTTTTTAAAATTTTATTTGTTTGGGTCTAATCAAATTTTTACTTCTTTTTTGTTTTTTTTTTTCTTTTCTCCATTAGAAAAGAGTTACCCTCTTATGCAATTCCATTATTCCTTCGTCAACAAAATACAATGGAGGTCACTGGAACTTTCAAACATCAAAAAGTTGCACTTAGAAAAGAAGGTTTCGATATCAATGCTGTCAAAGAACCTATTTATTGGCTCAATCCAAACACAAAAAAATATGAGAAAATTACAGAAGAAGTTTTTGCTCTTCTTTCAAATGGAAAAGCAAAGTTATAAAAATTAACAAACTTGAAGTTGAGATTGAATCAAAAAATTAAATTTTTTTTCCTTCTTTCTTTCTTTGAACTTTTTTTTTTTGAAGTGAAAAAATAATTCATTTAACTTGAAAGAATTTAAAAGAATGGCATTTTGTTATTTGTTTTTATTTTTTCAACATTGGGAGAAATAACAAATTTTAAACAGAGTCTGATGGGATGGGTTCTTTGAATTCACTGATTTTGGTTCCAGCTTCATCTCCAACTGAAACAGATTCACCGTGGATTTCCAACAATTTGGTGACTTTAAGGTTTTTTTAAAAAAGGAAGAAAAAAGAAAGAATTAATGTTTGAATCAATATAATTTTGAAAATTTTTTTTTCCAAAAAAAAAATCAAAATAAAAATAAAAATAAATGAAAATTTACCATCAAATTTGGGGAATTTCAAAGTTTTGGCTTTATGAACAAATACATTTTGAAGTGGGTAGATAGAATTGCAGGCTTTTTCAATTTCTTTTCCAATAACTTCAGGAATGAATTTCAAAACTAAATCTTTAAGGTCAACAGTTGAAGCTTCACGGATCATGATTTCCATCATTTTCTTTCTAATAGCACGAATTTGAGAGCTTTGTGCGTATGAAGTTTTTTTCAATTGATTTGGTCTACGTTTGGTGAATCCAATACAGAAAAGACGGAGGACATATCCATCAGCAGTCTTAACATCAACATGGGCTTCAATAAGAGTCTAATTATCAATTTTAAAAATCCATCAATATATATTTTCATTTTCATTTTCATATTTCATTTTTTCACTTTTTGTATTTAATAATTATAATTATAAGTGTAATGAGTCTTGAATAAAAGATCACAAAAAAAAAAAAAAAATGAAATAAAATAAAATGAAAAACACTTACTTGCCATTTTTTGACAAGGGAACGAAGTTTGTCAGTAGTGAATGACATTCCGTGGAAGTTAGTTAAACAGTTCTTTCCTTGGACTTCGTCAACTCTAAGTTTCATTTTTCTGTAGTTTTCGTCATCATTGTTCAAATCACCAAGGGAGATTTCGAAAACTCTTCCTTTAAGGGCTTCAGAAGCGATTTTAGTTCCTGCAGTTCTGTTGACGAGAGTTTTGCAAGCATTTCTGTTTTGGAACATGGTTGGTGCTTTGACATCATACCAATCTTTACGAGTGTATGGATCAACTCTATTATAATATTACAATAATTATTTAAAAAATAATGATTAAAATCAAAAAAAAAAAAAAAATGAAACGAATTGAATTGAATAAAATGATGGATGGATGGATGGATTGAAGTAACTTGCAATTGAAGATGGATGGGCTTTCATTAAGTAATTGATTCTTGAAATGTTATTGCATCCGATTCCCTTTTCCTCTTTTCCTCTTTTCCTCTTCCCATCCAAAAAAAAAAAAAATCAAATCAAAAAAATCCATCCATTTATCAAAACACATTGTCTTTTTCAAAACAATATTCAATCCATCAAAGATATAAATTGTTAAAGCAATAGTAAAAGTCTATTAAAAACTTACGGTTTTTTTCCTCCTTTAGACTTCTTTCCTTTGGAAAGTCTCTTGTTTTTGCCTACAGCCATCCTTCAATACGTCCCGAAACGATTTTAAAAAAAAGAGGAGGTTCAAAACAACCAAAACTCCGGTTTTCAACCCTGCGATTATCCAAAAGAAAAAAAAGAAAAAAACCCTCCACCTGCGATTTCAGAAATAAACAAAAAAAAAAAAATTAATTGCTTCTGCAACTCCAACTCGCATCATCATCACATTTAAATCAACCAACATCAAAAAAAGTAACATGAATGTGAACATTAATTATTCAAAATGTGATGCCAATATCAATTAAGTTAATTAATTCCAAAAAAAATATTTATGCATTGGATTAAATAAAATCCAACCAAAAAAAGTATCTTGTTTTATCTGAAACATTCTTGCGAAGAAAAAGAAGAATATAAGTTGATACATTTTTTTATTTATTCAGAATGTTTAAGTCATTTCATACTTTTAAACTACATTATATTCATTAACTCATTCTTCTTTCCTTTATTCCTTTGAAAAAATGTAGGTTATGAAGCTGTTTTTTTCAGAAAAATTGAAAAGAAGAAAAGGAAGGTCTTAATATCTCCATGTAGCAACATGAAGGATGGATAATGTAGGAATAATCATATTCTTTGTGACTAGTTTTTATATTATGCTCCTGCTGGGATTGATGTTTTGAGCACTTATATATTCATAAATTGATGAATATTCCAACCACTCTTTGTATTTTGGTAGAAGTCGTTTGAGTTTATTTAAAATTTTTATTCAACATTTTTTTGTAGTTACAGTCAAACAAAGGTTTTCCTTAGTCAATCAGTTTTTCTTTTAATGTTTGACTTTGAGTTTTTCTAATCTCTTTTTGAGTTGTTTGTAGAGTTCTTGGTCTTGGTTTAATTCTTCTTTGAGCAAAAATTTTATGATCTGTAAATTTTTATAATTTCATAGTCTTTTCAAAAAATTTTAAAAAAAAACAGACCACTAACTCTGCAAAGGCTAAAGTACCTGCTGTTACTCTGTGGTCGAAGCAATCTCGAATAACCCTCCAAAATTTTCTATTCCCATAAGGATCATCTCCTTCTCTTCGGTATGTTTGGTCTATTATTATTTATTTATTATTTTGAGAAATTTAATTTTAAAAGAAATTTTTATACTTTCAAGTAATCTTTCATGATCAATGTTTCCAAAAATTATTTGAAATTTTGTTCTGATTTCTGCAGCTTCTCTTCCTCTTGTTGAAGAGATATATTTTGTGACCTAAAGTTTTTTAAAAAGTTAATTTTTTTAAAAAAAACAAAAAAAGTTAATTTTTTTCAAAAAAAAAGATAAAGAAAGATACCCATGGATTTGAAAAAAAAAATGAGTCATAATTTTCGTATTTTTTATGATACTTTTTTAAGAACAAGTGTTCAGCAAAATCTTTGGCTTGCTTTCCTATAGTTAAGTTTTGAAAATATTTTCAAGTTCGTTGTTTTGGAGTTAGATGAGATTCGAAAGGTATTGAACATTTCATTTTTTAGATGATTTTACAACAACAACAAAAAAAAACCTTGATTTTCCATTGTCAGGAAAAGCCTTTTTGGATAGATTCTGGCTCAAGTAAATTTCAGAAGCAATTGTTGCACTGACACCAAGCTTTGGATATTGGATGATTTATGTTCGCTACCCACTTTCCAAGTTTCTAAAGTTCGATTAGAATTAGCTTTTTATTTTCCAAAATGAAAATAGAAATTCAAGCCAATAAATCAATTAAAACTATAATACTTTTCCTTCTCATCCTCTGTTCTGAGATTCTTTGTTTGTATTTTATTTGAAAGGTAAAACAAGGAGCTTTGATCCAAAAAAACAAGGAAAAAAAGAAAAAAAAACAAAAAAGTTTGACTTGCTCCCTATTTTTTTGATTCAACTTAGAGGAAAAGTCTTGAAGTAAAGTAAAATTTAAAATTTAAAAGCATAAATAATTAAACATAAGAGAAATAATTAGAATGATAGTTAGAATACGTTCAAAATTTTAAAGTTAATTTTTTTGGATGATTGAGTGGAAAAAAAAAAAAAAAGGTTTCAGGATAAAGATTTTGAATTCGAAAAAAAAAATTTTTTTTTTTTTTTTTTTTTTGTTTAAAAAAAATTGAAAAAGAATCATAATTATTAAAAAAGAATAGAATAAAACATATCATAATTAACATGAATTTGAAGTGTATTGATAACTAATAATTAATGAAATAATAGAAAATTGATGAGCGACTATTCAAACAAGGATGACTCCCCACCTCCTTCCCATAATTCGACCTCACATCTGACAATCTCAACTAATACCTCTTCTCCAATCTCTTCAACCAATTCTTCAGCATCAAATTCCCCAATATCAAATTCTCCTCCAGTTTCAGGGACTCAGAGGAGAAATTCAACTTTTAAAAGCTTCACTTTACGATTAAGAAAAAACTCTTCACAAAATTTGTTTCAAAATGAAAATGATTCAAGATCACAATCACCACCTTCATCTCCTCTATCAAATTCACCTCTATCAAGTTCACCTTCATCAAATTCCCCTCAATTAAATTCCCCCACAAAGGCAAGTTCTCGTTATGCTGAGTTATTTAGGAATAAAAATCAAAGTAAAGTTGCAACAGTTTTCTCAAAAATTCCTGTTGAAGATAGATCATCAAAGAAAGCAGTTTGGGATTTTTTTGATGAAGCATTTGGAAAGTATGATGAAAATCAAAATGTTGGAATTGATTCACCAACTCAAGGTTTTTTTTTGAAAAAAAATTATCTCTACCTCTTCTTTTTCTTTTTTATTTTTTATTTTATATCCCATCTTGATTTTATTTTTTTAAAAAAGGCTCAAAATCAAATGGTTGGTATGATTCAGATTCAGAATGTGATGAACCACCCTCTCAAATAAGAATCAGAGTTATTAAAAAACATGAAAAAAGATTAGAATTAGAATTCTCTAGAGATACATTATTAAAAGATGTTCTTCTTTCTGTTTGTAAGACTTATGGATTTTGGAATGATTATGATTATAGTCTCCACTTAAGTTCAATAAGAGAAGATAGTATCACATTAGATGAAGAAAAATCATTAAATGTTCTTTTTCCAAAAAAGAAGAAGGTAGTCTTGTATTTAAGGCAAACAGAATTTGTTTCTCAAGATGATATGGAAGCTTCAAGTAGTACGGATAATTTACCAACAGGAATTATTTCTTCAATTCTTCCTTTATTTAATCGATTTACTGATATTAAAAAGAAGTTTAAACCAGAGACAGTTTATCTTTCTTTATTAATGTTCAATTCAAATAAACAAATACTATTAACATCGAGTGGTCTTCTCCCTTCTATTGAGCTTCCATCTGAAGCACTCGATGGAGAGTTAGATTCAAAGAATGAAGATTTTCAATGGATGCTCAAGAAATCATTGGAATGGGAAAATCAAATGGACCAAAAAGGCTCAATTAACATCAATTTTGAAAATGAGAGTAAAGGATTGAATGAAATGCGACGCTCCTTTTTATCAACAGTTAATATTATGAAGGAATTGTTTGGATCTGATTTTTATGGTATTCTTTATGACTCTCCTATCTTCATTGAGAAACAAGATATCGTTTACTTGGTTATTCTAAAAGATGTTACAGATTTAAATCATTTTAACCCTCAAAGTTCAAATTCTCCAATGAATTCCACTACTTCCCTCTCATCTCAAAATTCTGTCAATTCAACAACCCCAGAAATAATTAAAAATGGAATAGTAACTTGGAAAAATGTAACAGATCTAAATTCAAATTATTATCCACCAACTTGTAATTTATGGCTCGATTTTTCAAGGATTTATAGAGAAAGAACAACTCCATTTCCACCTGGTTTATATGTTGCATTATTTTATCCATCAAATTCAAAAGGACTTAATCTTTTAGTATCAAAAACTCGAAGGTTTCTTTTGTTCTTCTTCTTTCTTTCTTATTTATTTTTATATTAGTTTTTTGTGATTTTTAATTTTTTTTTTTTTTTTTCCCAAAAAAAGACATATGATCCCAACAGAATATATTCGAGAAGATACGACAATATTAGATCATGAATGGCAGTATTTAATATCAAAATCAAAATTAACTCCAGCTCATATACCAAGATCTCCTTCTTCAAATTTAAGAAACTCAATTCATGGTTTCCAAACTGAAGGAAATACTCAACTTGAAAACTTTCTAGAAAGATTAGCAAGTGGTTCTCAAAAAGAAAATATTCTTCAACTTCCTCTAGAATTTTCAGGACAGAGAAGAAAAAGTGTTACCTTAATTGCAGCTGGTTTAGAACAGTTCCAAAATGAAGAACATGTAAATAATGAAGCAATGGATATGGAAACAATGACTGGTAATCCTTTAATGAAGATGAATCGTTCGTTATTATTTATGGAAATGGAAAAGGAAAAAGAAAAGGAAAAAGAAAAGGAAAAGGAAAAAGAATCCAGTCCAATGGAATTATATAAATCAAAAGGTCGAAGGAGTAGTATTGCTGTTGTTGAACAAACATCAAAATCAAGAGCGAATTCAGTTGAAGACCTGAAAGATGAAAAGAAACCAAAGAAAGTAGCGAATACAACTGATGAAAATGAACTCCATAAAGATAAAAAAGAAAAAGGAAAAGAAAGAGAAAAAGATAAAACTTCAGAGAAAGATAAGTCTAAAGAAATCGAAGTTGAAACAAAAAAAGAAAAAGATAATGAAGAAGATGTCAATAATGAAGTTGAAGATGACAATGAAGGTGAAAAGAAAAAGAAGAAGGAGAAGAAAAAGAAGGAAAGTGAAGAAAAGGATTCCATTTCACCAACAGAAAAGAAAGAAAAAAGTAAAAAGAAGAAATCACAAAAGGAAGACAAAGAAAATGGAGAAGATAAAGGTGAAAAAGAAGTTAAAGAAGAATCTCAAGATGCTGAATCTGAAGAAAAAGTGATAAAAAAGAAAAAGGATAAAACAAAAACAAAGAAATCAGAGAATCTTGATGGTGAAATAGAAAGTGGAGCTAGTGATGGAAAGAAAGGATCAAAGAGAAAAACAAGAGGAAGTTTAGATAATATCTCATTAAAGCAAAACTCTTCCAATTGTTCTCTCCCTTCCCTTTCTGAAAATCAAAATAATATTGATCCCCCAGATGTAGAAATAGAAAAAGAAGAAGAAGAAGAAGAAAAAGAAAAAGAGAAAGAAAAAGAAAATCAAAAAGAACTAGGCAATAATTCAAGTGATCAAATAGTAGATTTAGGATCTTTTCCAACTATTATGGAAATGGCTATTCAAAGCGTATTTTTTTTTTCCCTCTTTTAATATTATTCCAAATTAATTTTAAATAATAAAAAAGTTAAAATCAAAAACTGGAGTAAATTTTGGTTGGTCTGATCTCTATACAGTAGGCCCAATTAGTGTAGGTGAAAATGAAAATGCTAAGATGATAATATTTGTTAAATCATTGAAAAAGTTAGAATTTTTTAATTTTTCTATTTTATTTATTAATTTTATTTACCATTTTTCTATCAAAATTTCTTAGATTTGGAGAAGATGAATGTAATTTTGATTCAAAGTCTTTAACACTCCATCCTTTTCCAATTGCAGAAGCATTATTTCATCATGTCTATAATCATAAAGAATCTTCAACAGTACGTTTAAGAATTTTAGATTTAGAACAAAAGGTTTTTTCTTTTTTCTTTTCTCGTTCCTGAAAAAAAACATAATCCTTATTAATTTATTGTATTCATTAGATGTTATCCTTAAATCAAAGAAAAAGATTAACTGAAGATTTTGAAGAAAAGAACTCTATTGATGTAACTCTTAAAGAATTAAAGGAAAGATTTGAAGAAGAAAAATCAAATTGGAAAAAAATGAGTTGGTCTATTGAGGTTTCTTTTTTTTTTTTCAAAAACTTTCTTTTTCTTCTCCTTCTTCTTTCTTTTCAAGAAGATTATTAAAACATTTTTTTTCTTCTGTATATAGATTTTAGAATGGGATAGTAAGAGGTCATTCGACAGCTTTAAAAAAAAATAAAATAAATTGTATGAACAGATTTATATATTAAACATTCAAATTAACAATGACTTTTTTTACATTTTCCTGAAAAAGGTTTTTTTGAAAGAGAAAAATTGTTAAAGTTGTTGAGAGGAGTCAAGTTCTTCCGCATCATTTCTAAAAATAAAGATGATCAAAAAAAAAAAAAAGTTAGTTGTGAAAATGAAATGATTTCAGAAAAAAAAAAAAAAAAAAAAAAAAAAAAAAAAAACAAGTTCTCCAATTCTGAATCTGAATCATCTAATTGAACCATCCTTGAAGCAACAGAACGTGATATTGAATTTGTTTTTTGTACATCAGAGGAAGGAGAATAAACAAATGCGAGAATAAAGATATATTCATTGAATAATACATACAAGGAGAGATAAGCAGTGGCTAATTGAGTTATTTATAGTTTCAAAAAACAAAACAAAAAAAAGAAAAGAAAAAGAAAAATCTAACAAAGATCAAATTTGAGAAAAGCATTTGCAATGACAGCAGCAAGACAAACACCCAATCCTAAAATTGTAAAACTTGCCAAAAATTTTAAACGAACATCTAATAACATTTAATTAATTTAGGCCTTATTTGATGGATGAATAAAAGAAAGAGAGGAAAGAGAAGAAAAAATTTAATGGAAAAATAATGAACCTAAGTATGGGAGTGCTCTTAAATTTCCTGCTGCTCTAAATACTTCATAAAGAAGATAAAATAAATAACATCCAGCAAAAATACCAAAAAGTATTTGAAAGAACTATGTTTAAATAAATAAAATAAATTGAAGATTTTAACATTAACTTTGAAGAAAAGATACAATGAATCCAGGAATTTCTTGAACAGATTGATATGTAGGATCTCCAGCTAATTGAATCCTAGAAAGGAAAGAATTTTGAGTTAAAATATCGTTGTTGAGGAAAACAAAATAAAATAAATAAAAATAAAAAATGAAACCTTTCCCAAGTATTTAATGAAATTAATGCCAACCACATGAGACCGACAATTATTAACTTTGGAAGATAAAAAGTTTTGAACTTTTTCTCAACCTAACTCAGCAGAGAAAAAAAAAATTGTGAGTTCGAGAGTAAGTTTCAAAGAAAGAAAGGAAGAAAGAAAGAAAAGGAAACTTTTCGAATTCCATGAAAAACACAAAGCCAATAGAAGAGAAGTGTCATCAAGAATGTGCATTGAAATAAAACGTCCATAAAGAGGATAAATCTTGTTCCAACAAGAATGATGAAAGGGAAAAAAGGATCTTTTTTTTTTTTTTTTTTTTTTTTGAACTTCTAATGAAAAAATTGAAAAAAATAAAAAAATGAAATACCATTAAAGAAAATTAATAAAACAATAAGGAGGTACAGCCATCTAAAATAAGATTTTTGGATTGAATTTATATAAAAGTACAATAAAATAAAATAGAAACCCTTGTTCAATACTCCATGACGTTGGATGACGATTTCTGAGTTTAAATCCAAAGTAAAGTAAAGCAATAAGAGTTAATATCAATAAGGAAAAACGAAAAAAGACTTCAAATAAAGTAAATTTTGGGTTGGTCATTGTCCAAACAAATTTTCCTTCTCCTGAGATAACAGTTCTTCTTTGTGGATCTTCTATTGTAATATTTGCCAAATATGAAGATTCTTGAAAAAATGGGATTTGTAAAATTGTGAGTGGATCACAATAAGTTGATTCCTATATATTTTTTCCAGTAATTTAATAATAATTGAAGATGTTTGGATGAACAAAAGTCAAAGACCTCATTTAAACAAGAAATAGCTCTAAATTTCGTTTGATATCCATCAATCACTTTCTCCCAACTATCATTACTTGAAGATCTTGAAAATAATTCTATTGTAATATTGATACCTGGTAAGACAACACCTGAAAAATAAAATGTGTCAATAAAAAATTCCATATCTTCCTGAGAAAAAAAACAACCATAATTACTGGGTTTTGGAGGTGAAAAAACTAAAAATGCTTCTTTATTTAATTGAGTAACTCCATCAATTCCTATACCATATGTCATCTTGGTTGAATTAGATTATAAAATTGTTATAATTAAGAAAAAAACAAACAAAAACAAAAAATCAAAAAACTTACAGGCTGTGCAAAGTTTACTGGAGCATTTGTTTGATAATCTTGAAAGAAACTTGGACCTTTAGTAAATGATACACACAAGCAAACAACAGCAATAATAATAAAAAGAGAAAATAAAATTCCAATTGTTCTCTTTGATAAGACAAATAATGTCATAGAGGTGTTCCTATTTTAAAAAAAAATTAATATTTTTTTTTTTTAAAAAAATTCAAGTTCAAAAGTTCAAAAGTTAAAAGTTAAAAGGTTTTAACATATAAAAGAAAATTAATCACAATAGAATCAATAAAATCAATAAAATAATCAAACCATATCAACTTTAAATCAATGAAGGAATCAAAGTGAAATTAATACACCAAAAAAAAAGAAGAAAAAATAAATTAAAATGAAAAAAAAAAAAGATATATAACAAATCTTAAAGATACTTTGATCAAAAATAAAGAAAAAACATTAAAATCACGAATTGAAAATTGAAATGAATTGTAATAATAAAAGTTTGTTTGAATAAGAAGAATTTTTAAAAGGAATGAAAGAAATTTTACACAACGACCTCCATTTTTTTTTTTTTTTTTTTTTTTTTTTTTTTTTTTTTTTTTTTTTTCCCAAAAATTTTTTTTTTTTTTTTTTTTTTTTTTTTTTTGATTTTTGAAATGACCCAACAATGTTTCATTTCATCTCAATAACTCAACATTATAACTGATTCTTCATTAATTAATTCATTTATCAAACAATTAATTAGCTTCTGATTCTTAAATCAAGATTTTTACTTTCAGTTCGAGTTTGTTTTTGAAATTCAAAACCAAAATCTCCAAAAAACAATCAACAACAAATAAATAAAAGTAAATAGAAAACCTTGTTAACTTGCACAAGTTGATAGTAACTTGTAACTTTAGCCATCAGAGGATTCTAGACAAGTGATATTTCAAATTTTGAATTAATAAGATGGGGATTCCAAAGTTTTATAGATGGTTAAGTGAGAGATATCCTTGTATTAGTGAAGGACTTGTGACGGATGTGAGTCAAGTGAAAAAGATTGGGAAAAAGACTTTTGGAGATGAAGATGAAGAAGAAAGTAATGGAAATGAGTATGAGGAAGAGTATGTTCCTGAACCTGGAGAGATTGTGGATGAGAGGAGACAAAGAAGTCCAAAGAAGAAAGAAAAGAAGAAACAGTTTGGAGAATCAAGTGGGGTCAATAAAAATGTTGTTGTGATTGATAATATGTATATTGATGTGAATGGAGTTGTTCATAATTGTAGTCATGGAGAAGGAGTTCATCGAAATAGAAAAGCAACATTTCATTGTATTGCAGAGAAATTGGATGAGATTATTCATGCTGTAAATCCAAGGAAATTAGTATTCATTGCTGTTGATGGACCTGCACCAAGAGCAAAAGCAAATCAACAAAGAGCAAGAAGATATTCACAACCCCTTCAAGCTCTTGATGTTGAGAAAGTATTCTTTCTTTATTATTTTTGAGCCAATTCATTAATTTCTTTCTTTCATTTTTTCATTTTTTCTTTCTTTCATTTTTTTCATTTTTTCATTTGATTTTTTTTCTTTTTAATTTTCTTAAGTTTTTATTAAAATTCAAAAATAACTCTTATAATAGGATATTATTGATCCAAATGTTATCACTCCAGGAACAGAATTTATGTGCGAATTAAATACATTTTTAAAATATTTTATTCAAAGAAAAATTCATGAGGATCCAAAATGGCAAAAAATAAAAGTAATTTTCTCAGGTGGAGATGTTCCAGGAGAAGGAGAACATAAAATTATGGATTATATTAGATCTGCAAAAAGTCAACCAGATTATGAACCAAATCTTGCTCATTGTATTCATGGATTAGATGCTGATTTAATTATGCTTTCACTCCTCTCTCATGAACCAAAATTTGTTTTATTAAGAGAAAAAATGGTTTATGGACCAGTAAAACCTACAACAGCAAACAAGAAACCAACGGACTATCAAGTAAGAAAAAATTCTTTTCTTTTTTCTTTTTTCTTTATTTTTTATTTCTTTCTTTTTTTCAACCTTTTGTTCTTGATTTTGATTTTTTTTTTTTTAAAAAAAAAAAAAGTTTTTTCATTTATCAATTCTTCGAGATTATTTGGATTTGGAATTTGGAGTTTGTAAAGAACAACTTCCTTTTGAGTATGATTTAGAAAGGATTATAGACGATTTTATTTTTATGGGAATATTAATTGGAAATGATTTTCTTCCCCTCTTACCTGCATTTTATATTCCAAATGGTTTGTTTATAAATTTCTTCAATATGTATAGAATTTTAATTACCTTATCAAAAATAATAGGAGGCTTGACTGTTCTTTATGATTGTTATAAAAAAATATTACCTTCACTTGGTGGATATTTGTTAGATTTTGGAAAAATTAATCTTGAAAGATGTAGCAAATTTTTTTTAGCCTTATGTGAACATGAAAAGAACTTTTTTGAAGGAAAATTGTCAGATACTCGAACACAAAAAAGGAGGGAACAACAAGAATCAATTGAAAGTATCATCTATTTTTTTTTTATTTTTTTTATGGATTGTATAATTTTTACTCTTAATTAGAACTCCTCCTCCAAAGTGAAGAGTCTTTATTACAACCTGATTCAAGTGTCTCTGATGATTTAACAACAATCACAATTGCAAAGAAATCTCAAGCTTCTCCTTGGAGACCTTATTATTATGAAAGAAAATTTGGTCAAGATAAAAAAGATCTTGAACCGTTTGTGATGAAACTTGCTAAAAATTATATTGAAGGTTTTTCTTTTTCTTTTTCTTTCCCTCCTTTTTTGAAACCTTTCCTCATGGTAATTATGTTAATCTTTAATCTTGAGTAATTATTCATAGGTATACAATGGACTCTAGATTATTACTTTTTAGGACTTCCATCTTGGAGTTGGTATTTTCCATATCATTATGCTCCTTTAGTTTGTGAGTTAACTGAACTTGAAACACTTGGAATATCATTTAATTTTGAAAAAGGAAAACCTTTCAGACCCTTAGAACAACTTCTTGCAGTCCTACCTCCAAAATCAGCTCATTTAGTTCCTCCTATCCTCAGACCTCTAATGCTTGATGTATTTTTTTTTTTTTTGAAATTTCTTTTTCTTTTTTCTTTTTTTTCTCAATATATTCATATAGCCAAAATCCCCTATTATTGATTTTTATCCAACAACATTTAAAGTTGATTCAGAAGGGAAAAAAAATGATTGGGAATCTGTTGTTCTTTTATCATTTCTTGATGAAAAAAGGCATTTTTTTTTTTTTTTTTTTTT
>Ga0209960_1002909_pt1 | contig 15959 bp, 17 predicted proteins | sample ThiBiot_500_plan_2_FD_183947 | JGI IMG/M metagenome (GOLD analysis project Ga0209960, IMG submission 183947) | Wastewater bioreactor microbial communities from Cape Town, South Africa - Thiocy_expt_500_plan (SPAdes) | ecosystem: Engineered > Bioreactor > Thiocyanate-remediating >...
AATGCGCTTCATGGTTGATCTTCTCCCGTTGTGAATGCCCGCGTTCCGGCGTCCTTGAAGCGCATCCTTGCAGCGGAGCCGTTCGGGCCTTGCAGAGCGTTCACCGCGTCCAGCAGTGCGCCCAAAATTACAGCCCTATCCTCATCTTCCAGGCCGGCTTTGATGACCAAGCCGCCCAGCTCAATCTTGCGTCGGGTGTCCTCCTTTCGTAGCTGGTTGCGAACGTAGGCGAGCGACATTTCAGCCCTCGCCATCCTTTGCCTTGCCCGAGCGACCGCCGACCGCCGAGCCTTGGCGAAACTTCGCCGCAATGGCGTTGAACTCCGTGGTCAGTTGTTCATCGGTCAAGTCCAGATCGACCAAGCCGGCTTTCAGTGCAAGGCGACCAAGACGGTTGGCAGCATCCGTTTCCAGTTGGGCCAATCGCTTCTTTGCGGCTTCGACTTCCGCCAGAGCATCCGCGCGACGTTCTTGCATGGTTTTACGTGCCACTGTCATTTCTCCTTTTGGTGCTGGTCTGTGGTGGTACAGGCCAAGCATACCCGACAACTTGACGCAAGGGGGCAGGCGAGGCAATATTCCCGAAACGAAGAGAAGGGCGCACTTACGGGTTGGCTTCGCCAACCCAGCGCGGCAGGGGGTTCCCCCTGCACCCCAAAGGCGAAAGCAAAGGCACCCGGCCCCGTGGCGATCTACCACCTTTCCACCGCTCCGATGAGTCGCACCGAAGGCCGCAGCGCCGTGGCGGCGGCGGCCTATCGGTCCGGCACGGAGCTGGCGGACGCGCGCACCGGGCAGGTGTTCGACTACACCCGCAAGGGCGGCGTCCTGTCGGCCGAGATTGTGACGCCGGCCGGCGTGCCGGTTCCCGAGCGCGAGGCGCTATGGAACGCAGCCGAAGCGGCCGAGCGGCGGAAGGATTCGCGCATCGCCCGTGAGTGGCGCGTGGCGCTCCCGGCCGAGCTGGACGACGACCAGCGCAAAGAGCTTGCACGCGAGTTGGGGCAGGCCATAGCCGCCCGCTTTGGCGTTGCCGTGGACGTGTGCGTCCATGCCCCCGACAAGGAAGGCGATGACCGAAATTTCCACGCTCATCTGCTGGCGACTACGCGGCAGATCGACGTGGACGGAAACCTTGGGGCGAAGGCGTCCATTGAGCTTGGGAACAAGGACCGGGCGAAGGCCGGCATTCCCGGCACCACGCAGGATGAAATTACGGCCGTCCGCGCGCAGTGGGCCGAGTTGACGAATGCCGCCCTTGAACGGGCCGGCCATGCCGTCCGCGTCGATCATCGCAGCTATGCGGCGCAGGGAATCGACCTCACCCCGACCAAGCATATTGGCGTCTCTGGCGTGGCGATGGACCGCAAGGGGAAGGACGCCGAGCGCGTGGAGCTGCACGACGAAACCCGCGCGGAGAACGCCGCCAAGATCGCGGCCAATCCCGGCATCATCTTGGAGAAGATAACGACCACGCAGGCGGTGTTTGATCGGCGCGATATGGCGCGCGAGCTGGCCCGCCACATTGACGATGCGGCGCAGTTTCAGGCCATCATGGCGAAGCTGGAAACCTCGCCGGAGCTGGTGCAGATGGCACCAGAACAGCGCGACGGATCGCGCTTCATTCCGGCCAAGTATTCGACCCGCGAAATGGTGGACGTGGAGCGCCGCATGATCGGCAGCGCCCAGGAGCTGGCCGGCAGTCATACCCACGACGTGAGCCGGGCGACGATGGAGCGCGTAACGGCCAATCACGGCACGCTTTCGGACGAACAGCGGCAGGCCGTGCAGGGCGTCACGAACGCCGGCCGCTTGCACGTCATCATCGGTGATGCAGGCACCGGCAAGAGCTTCGCCATGCGCGTTGCAAAAGAGGCGTGGGAAGCGGAGGGCTACAAGGTCATCGGCGGCGCGCTCGCCGGCAAGGCGGCCGACGAATTGGAGGCCGGAAGCGGCATCAAGAGCAACACGCTCGCATCGCTGGAAATCGCATGGCAGAAACAGCAGCAGATGGAAGCCATCGAGAAGCAGCGCAAGGCCAGCCATGCGGCGGCGATGGACCGCTACCACAAGAGCGTAGTTCGGCACCAATACGCCCAGGACAAATGGCAGCGGGCGGGCCGTAATTCGACCAAGCCGGGAGTGCGCGGGCGCGGTGCGCCGAAGCCGCCGAAGATGCCGGCCCCTTACAAGCCGTTGCAGCTGGATAGATCGACCGCGCTGGACAGTAAAACCGTGCTGGTGATCGACGAGGCCGGCATGGTGGGTTCCCGCCAGCTGGGCCGGCTGCTGGAAGCGGCCGAGAAGGCCGGCGCGAAGGTGGTCATGCTGGGTGACGACAAGCAGCTGGCGGCCATCGAGGCCGGCGCGGGCTTCCGGGCCATTACCGAGCGCATCGGCGCATCGGAAATCACGCAGATTCGCCGGCAGTCCGAGCAGTGGGCGAAGGACGCCAGCGCCGAATTTGCCCGTGGCGACGTGCGCAAGGCGCTGGACGCCTACAACGAGCGCGGCCAGGTCCGCATTGCCGACACCCGCGAGGACGCCAAGGCGGCCTTGGCGGCCGATTGGCTGGCCGGACGCGAGGCGGGCAAAACCAGCATCATCCTGGCCCACACCAACGCCGACGTGCGCGACCTAAACGAGCTGATCCACGACACCCGGAAGCAGGCGGGCGAGCTGGGCGCGGCTACCGAGTTCCAGACCGAGCGCGGCAAGCGCGAGTTTGCCGAGGGCGGCCGGGTTGTGTTCCTGAAAAACGACCGGGCGCTGGGCGTGAAGAACGGCACCCTTGGCACCGTGGAGCGGGCCGAGGACGGCCGGCTTTCGGTGAAGCTGGACAACGGCAAGGCCGTGGAGTTCGACGCCGGCCAGTACGGCCATGTGGATCATGGTTACGCCGTGACCATCCACAAATCGCAGGGCGTAACGGTGGACCGGGCCTATGTCCTGGCAACCGGCGGCATGGACCGGAACCTGGCCTATGTCGGCATGACCCGGCACCGCGAGGCGGCGACCCTGTATGCCGGCGGCGACGACTTCCGCAGCTATGACCACCTAGCCCGTGGCCTGGCCCGCCAGAGTCCGAAGGAAACCACGCTCGATTTCCCCGGCGCGCTGCATGGGTTCGCCGAGCGCCGCGATTTCGACGGTGCGGGCGTGGTGCGCCAGTGGATCGACAAGGCGCGGGAAACCGTCGCCGGGCTGGCCGACCGTGCCGAGAAGGCCATGGGCCGCGTGCTGGAAGCGGCCGGCATCCGCCGCGACGTGCCGGCGCTGGAAACGGCCACGCCCGAGCAGATCGCCGGCCTACAGCAGCCGCAGGCCCGGCCAGAGCCGGCGCGCGGGTTCGGTTTCGTGCGCAATGACGCCTCGATGGCCGACCTGATCGGCGATGCGAAGCCGGCGGCGCAGCCGCGCCCGGACGAACTGACGCCCGAGGCGGCCGCCCTCGCCCGCATTCGCGCCCAGCGGGCGCAGGAGCGCGGCGAGAGCGTGCGGCCGGCACAGGTAGCGGCCGAGCCGGCGGCGGCCGCTGGCGAGCAGCAGGGGCGGATTCTTGGCATGTTGCGCGGCGAGCTGGAAAAGGCACAGCGGGCCGGCGACGAGCTGGGCCAGGTGCAGGCAGCGGGCAAGCTGGCCAAGGCCGAAGAACTGGCCGAGGCCGACGAACCCCTCACCCATCACAGCGCCACCATCCAGCAGGCCGGCAAGGCGGCCTTGGAGCAGTGGGTGAAGAAGCAGCAGCAACAGCGCGGCCAGGAGCAGCAGGCGCAGCCCAAGGCCGAGCTTTCACCGGATGCGGCCGCTGCACTGGAACGCATCCAGAAGGGAAGGAACCGCGAGCGCGGCAGGGATCGCGGCGGAAACGAGCTGTAACCGACCACCACCAACGGGAGACACCCATGAACGAGAGCAACGAAAACACCGGCTGGACGACGGCGGCCGACGCGCCGGCAGGCTGGGACAAGGCCACCACGGAAAAGCTGGCCCGCTTTGAGCAGGGATCGCGCGCGCGATCGGCAGCGGAGCGGGCGCAGCGCGAGAGCAGCGCCGAGCAGGTGGAGGTGTACCAGGAGCGGGACGTGACCGACCCGAGCCGGGTTTACACCCCGCAGGAAGCGCGGGAGCGGCCGCAGGAGCGCCAGGCAGAGGCCGAGCGGCCGGAGCTGGGCGGTGGCGGCGGCGAGGCCAGCCAGGCGCGCACGGCGAGCTGGGAGGATCGACAGGGCGAACTCAATGCGGCCGAAACGGATGCCGCGTCGATCCAGCTGGCCGGGCTGGCCGAGCAGGCGCAGGTGGCCGAGGTTGAGGCCGAGACGCCCGCGTCCTTTGAGGCCGCCGAGCCGGTGCGCCAGGACGAGGGGCTTTCCCCGGAAACCGCCGCTGCCTTGGAGAGTATCCGCGCCCAGCGGGCGCAGGAGCGCGAGGCCAACGAACGGGGTAACGGCTTGGAGCGCTGATGCGCTGATCCACGCATGTACTCTCCCGCGTTACACGGCCGCAGGGTTCGCCCTGCGGCTTTTTTCACTTCTTTTTCAGGGTGATGCGGCCGACCTTCGGCTGCGGTCGTGCGCGAGCTTGTGCCAGGTCGTAGGCGGTTTGCAGATCCATCCAGTGGCGCGCGGTCAGTACGCCAGCCTTTTCCAAGCGCACGGCCAGGTCCGGGCTGATGCTGGCCCTGCCGTTGAGTACCCGCGACAGTGCGGGCCGCGACATGCCAAGCCGTCCCGCTGCCTCCTGCACTTGCAGGCCAGACAGATCAATCACGTCTCGTTTCAGAACTGCGCCGGGGTGGTCGGAGGTCTGCATGGTGGCGGGCAGTGGTGGCGGACGGATAGGTTAGTCTGCAAACGATAAAAAGGGCGGCATTGCCGCCCTTTTGCTTCACTCCATAGACAGGCTTTTACCAGCTAAAGCCCGCGCCTACGCCGGCTTGGCGGTCGTTGCCGGCGAAGCCGCCGCCAAGGGACACGCTGAAATTCGGCCGCACGATCCGCTGATAGCCAATCGACAGCGCACGTTCGCCGCCCTGGAAGCCGACACCCACGCCCACGCGGTTACGGCCCGACAGGCCCGCCGTGTTGATGGCGGCTTGCATTGCCGCGCTGCTGATCGCGCCGATGCGGGCGATGCGCTTGTCGGTCTGGTGGAAACGGTCATCCACGTAGCCGCGCAACTGGCCGACCTGCGCATCGGTGTAGGCGTTGGCGCTGTTCAACGTCTGCACGGCCGTGGTGTCGGTGTACGAGCGTGCCGAGGCCAGGGTGGCCGCATCGCCGGCATCGGCGTAGGTCCGCGCACTGTCCAGCGTCCGCGCATCGCCGGCATCGGCGTAGTCCTTGGCCGCGCCCAGCGCCGCGCCGGCCGCCTGCCCGACCTGCGCATCGGTGTAGGCGTTGGCCGAGGCCAGCGTGGCCGCATCGCCGGCATCGGCGTAGTCCTTGGCCGCATCCAGCACCGCGCCGGCCGCCTGTCCGACCTTCGCATCGGTGTAGGCATTGGCCGCGTCCAGCGTGGCCGCATCGCCGGCATCGGCGTAGTCCTTGGCCGCGCCCAGCGTCTGCGCCGCCTTGGCGTCGGTGTAGTCGCGTGCGGTGGCAACCGCGGCCTTCACCTGCGCCACGTTGGCCGCGTCGGTGTCGGCCGCACCGGCCGCCACGCCGCTCAGTCGGCGCGTGACGAAGGCGCTGCCAAAGGAAACTTGCGACATGGCGCTGCCGCCGACCAGGTAGGCCGGCGAACCCAGCCCTGCCCCATCGGCCACGCTTCCGTCGCCGATGGCGATACCGCCCGCGCTCGCTTTCGCGGTGCGGCCAATGGCGATGCTTCCGGATCCGGTTGCGTTCGCCAGGGTGCCGAACGCCATGGTCCCTTGATCGCCGTCGGCGCGGGCCATCCAGCCCAACGACAGTCCGCCATTGGTACTGAACGCGCGGCTGCCCAGGGCGAGCGAGCCGCCGCCCTGCGCGTAGGAGTAGTTACCGATGGCAACGCTATTCCCCACACCGCTCCCCGTCTCGCCGTCCGCACGAGAACCATTGCCGATGGCAACGCTGCCACTGCCACCGGCAAGGGCATCGCCGCCAAGCGCGGTCGAACTGTCGGCGGCCTTGGCGCCGGAACCAGCGGCCACGCACTTCTTGACGGCATCCGTGGGGGTGGTTTCGTCGCAGATGATCGGGTCTGCGCTCTGCGCGCGGACCGGCGCAGCGGAAAGTACCAGGGCGGCGGCGGCCGCCGCGAGAAGGATCATTTTCATGGGTTTCATAGGCTGGAAATCGGCCCGATTGGCCGGGGCGGAGTGTATCGCGTGCCGGCACGCGATACGTGAAGGCCGTAGAATTTGGATTGCACAATCCAAATCGTGCCAGTCCAGGTTGTGCGTGCCTGATCGACGGCCGCCGATCTAATCCAGGGCGGGGCGGGCGTGCCCTGCGCCGCAGGACCGGGCTTGCCGTGCTGCGCATCGAGCCGCCGGCGGCGTCTCGCCCCCTGCCGGGGCGGCATCCCTCACGCCTCCGCGCCTGCGGCGCTGCGCGCTCCGCTTGCCCTTTGGTGCCCCGCCCGCACGGGTGTTCGGTTACGTGGTCGTGCCGTCCTATGGCTTCAGGCTGCCACGGGGCGGCGTGCCGCAACGCCTGCGGCGTCCTCCACTGCGTTCCGGCCCTGCGGGTGCAACCCGCCTTGTCCCCCGTGGCGGCCCTGCGCCGTCGGCCAGCACGGCCACGCAACCGGAGAAACACCATGAAGCAGTTTCAGGGCACCAAAATGGAAGGCTTGGCCGGCGGTCTGACGGGTGGGATCGGTAACGTTCGCCTGCGCCGCGCCGTCGATGAAGTGTTGGACGAGCTGATGGCGAAGGTGGCCGAGCGCATCCACAAGCGGCCCGAGCTGGTGACCAAAGGCAACGTGTTCAACCTGCTGACCATCGCCATTGACCCGAGCGGCGCGTACAGCGCGCCGGGCATGTGCCACAACGCCAACCATGCGGAAATCGCCTTCCGCGACGACGGCACCATTTGCATGCTGGCCGAGTTCAAGGACTACCGCACCAACAGCGCCGGGTGCTGGATGGGCGGCTACATCCCCGCCAGTCGGCTGGTGAGCTTCGCCCGCGACTGGCTGGAACAGACCGCCGCGCCGGCCGACCGCAAGGCCGCCTCGCTGCCGCTCTCGCCGAGCGCGAAGTGGGACCGCAAGGCCGCGCGCCTGGCCGGCGGCCTGTTCCGCAACCTGCCCGCCCTGGCCGCCGCCGACGCCGCACAGGCGGCGTGCCACTGATCGCGCCAGGTCACGTTAAATCGCCCCCCCTGCCCGCGCTGCGCGTTGCGCATGTCCTAATCCATGCAACAGGCTCCGACCGCCCGGATTTTCAGGGGTTGGAGCCGTTGCATTCTTTGGGTTGCGTCGCACAGAATGGAGACCCATAGACCGCAACAGGAGCCGCACCATGCAAGTGACCATCCATCCCGAAGTGCTGAAAGAACTGGAATACATCGTCGCCCTGCACCAGCAGCACGGCGCACCGAACCCCATGGCGAGCGTGGAATCGCTTGTCGCCTTTGTGCTGGCGAGCGTGGCCGATGGCAGCCGCCGGCCCGGCGCGTGGGAACGCGGGATGCTGGAACAGATGGGCCTCATCGCCGAGTGCGACGAACACAACATCTACCGCGCCCACTACGGCCCGGCGCAGCCGACCAAGGGCAAGACCGATGCGTGACGCCCGCGACCCCGGCACGCTCGACCTCATGACCGGCCAGCTGATGATCGGCTATGCGCGGGTTTCGACCGACGCCCAGGACTTGACCCACCAGCTCGACGTGCTGGCCGCCGCCGGCTGCGGCCGCATCTTCTCCGAGAAGATCACCGGCACCCACGCCAAGCGGCCGGAGCTGGCCCGGATGCTCGACCATGTGCGCGCGGGCGACGTGGTGACAGTGACCCGCCTTGATCGCCTCGCCCGCAGCACCCGCGACCTGCTGGACATTGCCGAGCAGCTACAGGCCAAGGGCGCGGGCCTGCGCAGCCTGGCCGAGCCGTGGGCCGACACGACCAGCCCGGCCGGACGCATGGTGTTGACCGTGTTCGCCGGCATCGCCGACTTCGAGCGCGCCTTGATCGTGGATCGCACCCGCGCCGGCCGGGAGGCCGCCCGGGCGCGCGGGGTTTACTTCGGGCCGCCCCGCGTCCTGACCCCGGAGCGGTTGGCCCATGCGCGCCGGTTGCTCGATGAAGGCTATGGCATGGACGAAGCCGCCGGCCTGATCGGCGTGCATCGCTCGACGCTATGGCGCGGGATGCGGAAAGAGGCGGCAAAGGCTCGCGGATGAATATTCAAAATAGATCGTTAGGCTATTGACAAGCGACCTTTGCTTTTGAGAGTATTGTCATACCGGATGAATATCCAAACGGGGTGACAATGTGATTATCGCAATAGGAAACACCAAGGGCGGCGTCGGCAAGACCACGCTGGCCGTGCAGCTCGCCATCGCCCGCGCTCGCGCCGGCCGCGACGTGTGGCTGATCGACGGCGACCGCCAGGGCACGGCCACGGCCGCCATTGCGGCCCGTGCCGAGGCCGGCAAGCTGCCCGGCATCGCGGCGGCGCAGTACCCGGACGGCCCTGCCCTGCGGGCGCAGGTGCAGCAGCAGCGGGGCAAATGGGACGACATCATCATCGACGTGGGCGGCCGCGACTCCACGGCCCTGCGCGCCGCGCTGATCCTGGCCGACACCCTTGTCGTGCCCTTCGCCCCGCGCAGCTATGACGTGTGGGCGCTCGATGACATGGCCGCGCTGGTGGACGAAGCCCGCAGCGTGCGCGACGGCCTGCGGGCCTTTGCCGTGATGAACCAGGCCGACCCCGGCGACCACTCGACCGACAACGCCGAGGCCGCCGCCGCCGTGGCCGAGGTGCCGCAGTTCAACTACCTGCCCGCGCCGATCCGCCGCCGCAAGGCATTCAGCAACGCGAGCGGGGCCGGGCTGGCCGTGGCCGAACTGACGCCCCGCGACCCCAAGGCCATTGCCGAAATCGAAGCCCTTACGGCATCGCTTTTCGGTGCGCTTTGAATATCCAGTGAAGATTAGGAGTGTATGAAATGGCTATCCAGCGCAAACCAAAGACCTCGCCCGCCCATGATGCGGCCGAGGCTTTCGTGGGCGGTGCCCCCGACGCTTCGGCAGCGAAGCCGGCGACCTACGACAAGGGACTTCCCAAGGGCAACAAACGGCAAATCAGCCTGACCATCGCGCCCGAGCTGCTGCGCCGCGTGGACGAACGCGCCGAGAAGATGGGAACCGGCCGGGCCGCGTTCATCGCCATGGCGATCTTCAAGGCGCTGGAAGAACAGTAACAGCGCATCAAAGGAATATCCGCCAGATATTCCTACAACGGGAGAACAACATGAAAATCGGAAAGGAGAACGCGCTCTATATCTCCGGCGGCGCACTGGCCGTCCTGGGCGGCCTGCTGCTGTTCGCGGCCGCCAGCACCTACAGGCAGAACCAGACCGCCGCGCCGGACCTGCTGGACGGCCTGAACTACTGGAACCTGACCACCCAATGCGCAGGGCTCGGCACATGAAGCGCCCGCTTCCCCTTCTGGTGTTCGGCCTTGGCCTGACCATGGCAACGGCCGGCGGCTGGGCCTACAGCATCGAGCGGGCCACCGCCGCCCAGCTCGCCGAGGCCCGCGCCGTGATCCAGGCGCGCGAAGCGCGCAGCGAGGCCATCACCTTGCAGCCGTACCGGCCCACGCCGGCCACCGCGCCCGCATTGGCCGCCCCGCAGGGCGATCCAGCGGCCGCCATCGAGCGCGTGAGGCGATCCACGGTCAAGGTGCAGGCGATCTACCGGCCCACGCCCCGGCTCGCGCTGCTGGCCTTCCCAGGGCAGCGGGCGACGTGGTTCCGCCGCCTGTTCGCATCGACGCCGCCGGCCGGCGAGGCCGCCGGCGAGGCGGCCGGCGTGATCGTGGCCCCCGGCGTGGTGTTGACGGTCGCGCACGCCCTCTCGAAAGACCGGAGCATTACCTACCAGGTGACGCTGGCCGATGGCCGGACTTTCCCCGCCCAGGTCATCGGCTACTCGCCGCAGTTCGACGCGGCCACGCTGCACATCGCCGACCGCAGCACGCCGGCCGTGCCGTTCGCCGGCACCCTGCCAAGGGCAGGGGAAGCCGTCATGGCGATGGGACACCCGCAGGGGCTGGAATGGGCCAGCACCGCCGGCACCGTGAGCGCGCTCCGCGAACGGCTGGCCCGCGATGGCTCCGGCCAGGTGGTGCAGATCGAAACCGACCTGCGCACGCGGCCAGGCTACAGCGGCGGGCCGACCATCAACGCGGCCGGCGAGCTGGTCGGGATCGAGGCGCACGGGTTCCGTGGCGCGTCCTACGCCATGCCGGCGGCGGCGGCCTATGCGAGCATCAAGGGCCAAGGCCCGCGCGCCGGCTTCCAGTGCTATCGAATGGCGATACCGCATCGCACGAATATTTAGAGAATATTCAAATGAACCGAAACGACAGTAACGGGCCGAAATCATTGGGCGATGCGCTCGGGGTGGCGCTGGACCGGCTCGGCAAGAGCATCCGCGAGAACAGCGCCAAGGAAGCCATCCAGCCCACGCCGGCCGGCGCGGGCACTCGACCCAGCGCCGGCAGTACCGGCAAAGCCATCACGGTGACGCCCTCGATGCGCAAGCCGCCGAAGGGCGACGAACAGCCGGATTTCTTCGTCCATGGCCTGTACGACGTGGACGGGCGCGACGGGCGCGGCGTCATGGACGTAGCGCTTTTCCGCCTGTCCAAGAAGGAGAAGCGGGCGGGCGAGTTGATGCGCCATGAATTGCCCGATGGATACGTGGAGGTGAAGGCAGGACCGGACGGCATGGCGTCGGTGTGGGACTACGACATTGTGCTGATGATGGTGTCCCACTTGACCGAGGCCATGAACCGGCACCGCGACGGCAAGGGCGACATGCCGGGCCGCACCTTCCGCCCGCATGTGAGCGACATTCTGAAATTCACTCGGCGCGGCGATGGGAGCCGGCAGGCCCAGGAAGTGGAGGCCGCGCTAGACCGTCTGAATGGCACGATCATCAAGATTTCCCGCGAGAACGGGAAGCTCCGCACTACCGAGTCGGAAGGGCTGATTTCGCGTTATCGCGTGCTTTCACGCACGGACACAAACAAGATTGCAAGCGTCGAGATTCAAGCGCCGGAATGGCTCTACCGGGAAGTGATCGCCGGCAACGTCCCCAGGGTGTTGACCGTCCACCCCGACTATTTCCTGATCGACGCCGGCATCGGGCGATTTCTCTACCGCCTCGCACGCAAGGCGGCCGGGGAAACTGATGCCAAGTGGTCATTCCGCACGCTCTACGAGCGCAGCGGAAGCACCGGAGAGTTCAAGGATTTTTCGCGGCATCTGCGCAAGGTCATCGCGGCCAACGACCTGCCGGAATACGCTTTGCAGGAGGTCGCAGGCAAAGGTGGCCCCATGCTCATCATGACCCTGCGAGCTGCACTCCCGACGCCAGCAAGCGGGGAGGGTGGCTAATAGACGGTTGCAGACCACCCAAAACGGCTAGGCTACGGTGAAAACGGCCCCTTGCGGGCCGTTCTTGTGTGCGCGCCCAGCCAGGAGCCACCGTGCGAGGTGTCGCCTGTGGATAGCCCGTCTATTAGCCACCCGGCTCCGTCTATCAGCCACCCGGTTTCCGTCTATTAGCCACCCGGTTCCGTCTATTAGCCACCGGCCATTTCTCTAAGCAATTGATTTTAAAGCGAAAAATGGCTTTTTTTTTGCCTAAATCTTTTGAATCTATATTTAAAAGCTCTTAAATCCCGCCCCGCCTGTGGGAAAGCTGGGGGCAAGTCCGCCGGCTTCGGCGGCCCAAAGCGCGCCTGCCCTCCGCCGTCCTGGCTTCGCCCCGTCCGCTACGCGGCCGGCCTTGGGCGGGCGTCCTGCCCGCCAGAAGCAGCGCCTACGGCGCAATCGGCCGTCCGCTTCGCGGCCGAGTCCTTGTGCGCCGGCATGGCCGGCGCTGGCGGCCTGACACACCACGGCCAGCTCCGTCTATTAGGAACCAGGCAACGCCGGCCTTCGGCCAGGTCAACGCAGGCGGCCATGGGTGGCACCAGAAGGAAGGACGCCCGCAGGGGCATGGCGTTCCGCAAGATGCCCCTGTGGACGTGCAGGCGGCCCGTGGCGATGCGCGCAATGGCTGGCCGCTGGGTAGGTAGCGAAAATAAGAAACCCGCGTCGTAGAGCTTCCTATGCGGTTCTAGGGCGTTCTCGAAAAGCGGTCAGCAGGCGCGGGGCAGGGGGTCGGCTCGCGAGCAGCCCGGCCGCGACCGCCGGTTCCTAATAGACGGAGCCGCCCAGGAACAGCCACAGCGGGCCGCAGGCGGCCCATGGACGGCCCCGCCGGGCCTCGCGGGCTGCGCCCGCACCCCTGCTGCCCGCGCGCCGCTCGGCGGCCTGTAGGCGCTTCCTGACGGCCTGTAGGGGGTTCCCTACACGTCGCAGCCGTCAGTGAGATTATTTGCTATGACGCATCATAGTAATTCGGCTCAAATTCATGATGCGTCATAGATAATTGGCCCATCGACAGGGTGCCGGAGCCGATCATGGCCGAGCAGGGCAAGAAGAAGGGCAGGGGCAGGCCGCGCGAACACGCGAACGAGGCCGAACGGAAGGCCGCCAATGCCGAGGCCGCCCGCGCGTACCGCGCCCGGCAGCGGGCCAAAAAAAACGCCCGCCGGGGAAGGGCGGGCGACGACCTGGACAAGCTCCAGGCCACTACGTTCATCGACCTTAGCGCGCTGCGCTACAGCGGCCGCCGGGTTTCGTAACCCGTTACGAAAAAGGCCGGCCGACCGGACCAGACCCCAACGGGAGTCAAAGCCCAGCCCAGCCGGCCGACCAGCGCCTATGGTGCCTGTTACCTGCCGTGCATGTCACGCTGCCGGCGAGCGGCAAGCAGGATCGCCCGCCGCCGCCGCCGGGCGGTCAACCAGGCTTCCAGTCGATCCAGCAGCCAATGCAAGCCTTCCGCGTAGGTGCTGATCGCCCACACGACCGCGCCAATCACCAACGCCAGACCGAACAGCAGGAACAGTTCAAAGCCCATGGCCGTTGCCTCACTCGTAGGGGTTGGGGTCAAACCGGCCTGCGTATTCGGCATCCCGCAGGTAGTTCAGGCGGTGCAGCATCCACGGCGCTTCGCCGGTAACGAGCACGATTTCCTGCTCGCGCGGCAGCCGCATGATTTCATCGGCCGTCATCAATTCCCGGCCGGTGAACTGTTGCGCATGGCCCGCGCCGCTGTTGGAGTTGACGCCCTGACCGAAGGACGTGCCCGAGGACGTGTTGGCCGTCTGGAACTCCACCGTCATCTTGCCAAGGCTATCGGACACGTAGCGCGCCGTCTCCACGTCGGCCGTGCCGAAAAACTGCTTCGCGCCGCAGTTGGCGATGAAGTTCTGCCAGCGCGGATAGGTCTCTTTCAGCTGGGCCAGGTTCTGCGCGACCAGCCAAAACGCGCCGCCATAGCCACGGATCAAAGGGAGCTTTTCTTCCACAATGTCCATGCGGCCGAGCTGCGGGAACTCATCGAGCAGGAACAGCACGCGATAGTCCGGCTTGCCGGCACCGGCCATCACCGCGTTGATGGCCTGACCGAAGAACGCCCGCACGAAGGCGCGATTGCTCGCCAGGCGAGCCGGCGGCATGACCAGGTAGATCGTCATGCGGCGCTTTTTCAGGTCATCGACCGAGAAATCCGAGCGCGACAGCGCGGCCGTGATGCGCGGATCGTCCAGGAAGGCCAGATGCCGGCGTGCGGTGGACAGGATCGAGCCGCGTTCCTTGTCCGGCGCGTCGTTGAAGGCATTGGCCGCACGGGCTGGCAGATCAAAGCCACGCGGGTTGGTCATCATCTGCGCCAGCAGCAGGTCGAACGCATCCCCGCCCATGGTCAGCAGGCGGCGAACCTCGCCCATGTTGCGCTGTTCTTCCGGCCCGCAGGCCACATGCACCATGATGCCGCGAATCAGCATCTTGGCCGTCTCGTTGAAGTGCGCCGAGGCGTCGGAGGCGTGGCCTTCGGACACGACCAGCATATCGGCCAGGGTGGCGGACTCGCCCACCACGTCGGGGCTGTCAGGGTTGAGCCGATCCAGCCAGTTGAAGCCGTGGGTTTTCGCCGTGGCCGCCACCTCGCCCTCATGCTGCTGGATGACGCCGAACGGATCTACCAGGTACACGTCGTGCCCGAGCTGTTCGCGGCGGAAACGGGCCGTGACGGCGTAGTTTTCGCCCTTCACGTCGAGGACGATGGTGCTGCCGGGATAGTCCAGCAGGGCAGGGATGACCGCACCGATGCCCTTGCCGCTGCCGTTGGGGGCAACCGTGAGGACGTGGCCCATGTAGCGCAGCCGGCTATCGAAGCCCGCCAGCGCCTTGCTCGCAGCGTCCGGGGCACGGCCCAGGGTGAAGCCGTGGGAGTCGGCCAGGACGTGGCCGTCAGGCTGATACCGGCCGCCATTGATGCCGGCTTGGGTGTTCGACCAGTGCGCCGAGCCGTGCAGCCCGCCAGCGGCCACCACAGGAGCCGCCGCCGCCGTCGCCGTGCCCCGTGGCGTTGCTGCGAAATTCCGCAGCCGGGCCGGCAGGTAGCCATAGAGCTTGCCGTACCAGCTGGACCGCTGGACAAGCACGCAAGCGCCGATGAACAGAGCAAGCCCAATCGCCTTGGGGAGCCAACCGGCACTTGTCGGAAGATGCTGGACAAGCGGGCGCAGCATCCCGCCGAAAAGGATGTGAACAAGGTGGAACGGAAGCGACACGAGCCACAGCAGGAACAGGCCGCGCGCCATCTTTTCCAGCGGGATCAGTGACCGCAAAAACGGCCCGAGAAACGGAATCATCGTCAGGACGACAGGGAGCAGGAAAACGCCCAGCAGGCCGCCCACAATGTCCCAAAGCGATTCCTTGAAGCGGCTGCCAATGGACGTGAAATTGCCGACCACGCCGGACTCATAGGCGGCCTTTGCCTCGCGCGCGGCTTTGCGCGTTTCCGCCGCACTGGCGGCGATCTGCGCGCGTCCCAGCAGTTCCACGCGCGCCATCAGATTGAACGGCATGGTGTCGAATACAAAGCCGTCCGCAACGCTCTGGATACGGGGCTTTTCTTCCTCCGGCCCGGACTCGTAACGGTCTTTCATCCAAGCCAGCGCCTTTGCCGGTGAATCGCCCTCCGGCCAGCCCAGGCCGAGGCGGTTCCGCTCCCGCGTCCAACGGCGCGTAACCGCCGGCATCGGATCGCACGGCGTGTCACCCCACGACACCGACCCTTCGGCGTGGTCACACGCCTTCAAGCCCTTGCCCGCGAAGGCGGTTTCCGCGCGCTCAAAGTAGGCGCGGAAAGCTTCAAGACCAGCGAGAACGGAGGCGCGCTGTCCGCTGGACAGCTGGGCCTTGATTCCGTTCAACAAGTCGATGTTGGCCTGATCCTGCGCGGCAATGGCTTCCTTCGCTTCGATGGAGTCCAGCGAAGGAGTCGAGAACCCGATTCCGCTGATGGTGCGCAGCGTCCCCTCAATGCGCGCACAGGGCACGCCAGAGAAACGCGCGTCCAGCCGTTCCGGTGTCGTCTGGAAAGCCTCAGTAAGCCCCTCCTGATCGTACAGCTTGTGCAGGGCGTCTTTGTCCCCGGCGGCGGCGGCTTTCCTGATGGATTCCGCAAGCGGCGTCTGGCAGGTTTCCGCCGCGTTTTGAGCGTGCGCCGTGGCCCCCGAAAGGGCCAGCAGCGCCGCCAATAGAATGCGCTTCATGGTTGATCTTCTCCCGTTGTGAATGCCCGCGTTCCGGCGTCCTTGAAGCGCATCCTTGCAGCGGAGCCGTTCGGGCCTTGCAGAGCGTTCACCGCGTCCAGCAGTGCGCCCAAAA
>Ga0209960_1002910_pt1 | contig 15958 bp, 15 predicted proteins | sample ThiBiot_500_plan_2_FD_183947 | JGI IMG/M metagenome (GOLD analysis project Ga0209960, IMG submission 183947) | Wastewater bioreactor microbial communities from Cape Town, South Africa - Thiocy_expt_500_plan (SPAdes) | ecosystem: Engineered > Bioreactor > Thiocyanate-remediating >...
ATTGCAAGTGAAACGAACAATATCAGTTCTGTTTGAATCACTATTGGGATTCTTTTAAAACGAATAGAAGTAAAGAGGAAAAGAGAAAGTTGTTCAGATTTCTAGATATTTAATCAAGGATTTTTTTTATACATTTCAATTGATTAGATTCCTTGGACAGTTTCATTCTCTTCTTTATTGGATCCTTTGTATTTGATCATACATTTTGTTCCATTGTTATATTCTAAAATAGATTTAACACCCTCTAAATTCTCTAATTGGATCCAAGTAGAGATTTTTTTTTTTTTTGAGGAGAATGAAATGAATATCTATATTTGAAATCAATGAAAAGAACCTTCTGCTTCTTTTAATAACTGTTTAAGATCCGCAGGTTTTGCGCCATCAGAAGGTCGTAAACCACGAATCTTGGAGAGGAAAAATTAATGGTTGAAAGGAAGCAAAAAAGAAAAGTAAAGAATCAAAATAATACATTTTTAATTGTTGGATCAGCACCATGTGCAAGTAGGAACCATGCTCCACCACGATTTCCAACACGAGCCAAGTAATGAAGAACAGTCTAAGATATCATTTTTTTTAGAAAAAAAAGTTATTTTACTTCTTTGTTTTAAAATCAAAAGCAAAAAAAAAAGAAAGAAAGAAAGAAAGAAAGAAAGAAGACAAAAGAAAAAAGTTTACAATCTAATATTTGAATTATGAATTTTGCAAAAGGATTTCTTTCAAAATCTTACCTCCTATAAGTATTTTTTTCATTAATATCATTAAATTGTCCATTAAAGAAAGGAAATAAAGGGAATAAAGAAAAAATAAAGAAAGAGTACCCCCTAAATAATAAAGAACGAGGAATAATTTTAATTAAAGAGTTAAATTATCATAAATGTCCATTATTTTCATTCTTTTTCCAAATGAAAAGAGTCACTTACAAACTATGTGTTTAATGAATATATTGTTAGTTTTTTTTGAAAAGAAAGGGTTTGTTGTTTTGAAAAAAAGACTTACATCCTATTGAAACAAGTCAATATATAAATAAATATAATTTCATGAAAAAAATTACAGGCTAGCAAATAACAAAAACAAAATATGAATTAAATATCAATAAGTACAAACTATTAAATCTAAAATACCTCCTATTGAAATCCGGTCAATACAAATCATTAAATAGATAGATAGATGATCCACCAGACAACATATAAATATTTGATTAATTGAATTAAAAATAATAAGAAAAAAAATCGAAACCTGATAGTCAATATCACATTTATCAGCTAAAATTGTACTAGCTTTTGTAAAGTCAAGATCAATTAAAGAATCACGAAGTGCATACCATTGTTTTCCTGCTGCATCAAAGTCAAAGTCATCAGCCATTCTATTATGAAAAATAAATATTTAATACAAAAGAAAAAAAGAAACTATTCTTCATTTATTTAATGTTTGATATTCATTATTTGTCCCCAAACTACAATTAAATATTTTTGGTTTGTTTGACCAAGAAAAAGAATCTAAAATGAGAATTGGAATTCAATAAAATTAGATTGAATAAAACTCAAAGTTTGATTAAAATGAAAAACTTAGATTATTATATGGTGATAATTGGATAAAGAATATAAGTTCAATATGATCTTCATTCAGGATAAGCCTTTACAAGAAGACGAAAAAAAGTGTGTTAGAAAAAGAAAAAATCTTTGATCGCCATGTTTTTTTTTTCCTTTTTTTTTTCCCTTTTTCCTTTTTCCTTTTTTTTTTTTTTTTTTTTTTTTTTTTTTTTTTTTTTTTTTTTTTTTTTCCTTTTTTCTTTTTTCTTTTTTTTTTTTTTTTTTTTTTTTTTTTCCTCTTCCTCTTTTCCTCTTTTCCGTTTCCACTTGTTAATCTTTTATTGAACCCAAATAATAGCAATGGGAGAACCAGTTCGGTGAGACTTTTATTACTTTTTTACAATTCTTTTTACAAATCTCTTCAATGATATTAGTTTTGTTAAAATGGATGTTGGATGGAGCAAATAATATTTCAATATCAAATGGATTTTTAATTTTTATTTTTTGAAAATCCATCCTCTCCCCATCCAAAAACAATAACTCATTATTTTGTTCTTTTTAAAATCCATCTCTATCTCATTCAAAATAATTAATCCATTGTTATTTTTTGTAGCTTGTATGTACGAGGACGTTTTCTTGGATATAAAAGAGCCAAAAGCTCCCAAAGAACTCACACTGCTCTTGTCAGAATTGAAAATGTAAGAAGTCAAAAAGACGCTCGCTTTTACTTAGGAAAAAGAATTGCTTACATTTACCACGCTAAACGCAAGATCGACAACTCTAATGTTCGTGTTATCTGGGGACGTGTTATGCGTGTTCATGGAAATGGTGGCGTTGTTCGTGCTAAATTCGCTAAAAATTTACCACCAGCTGCCATGGGTTCAATTATTAGAGTGGTTTGTTTTTATATTTTATATTTTATATTTTATATTATTTTATATTATTTTATATTATTTTATATTATTTTATATTATTTTATATTATTTTATATTATTTTAGAATTTTAGAATTCTAAAACAATAACTTTCAATTTTTCAACTTTCAAACTTTGAATTTTACCTAATTATTTCTTTTTTCTTCTTTTTTCTTTTTTTCTCTTTTGCAAATAGATGATGTATCCCTCAAGAGTTTAAATAAAAATTTTACTGTTAACTTTGTTGGAATATTTTTTCATAATATCAAAAAACGATCCAAGTTTAAATTAGAAAAAAAATAAACAAGAATGAAAGGCTCAAACAATCAACTTATTTTTATTACAAAAATTTCCTTTCTTTTAAGAAAGATGAATAATGGATGAAACAAATTAGTTTGGAAGTCTTATTATTATTTACAGGATTTGAAAGTATTTTTTTCAATCAGCGAGTGTGGGAGTTGGATTATTTACATTTGAACTGGAAGTTGCAGGAAGTTTTTGCTTTTCTATTTGTGAGAGTTTTTTTTCAAGAGCTGAGATTTGACTTTGAATACTTTCATCTTTTTGAGGCGTTGATTGACTCTTTACATTTATTTGTTCGCGAGCTTTAGCCTTTTGAAAGAGTTCATTTGACTAACATTAATGGAAAAAAAAAAGAAATTAGAAAAATACAATTAATTTCATCCTCATCATCAAAAACAAAGAAAGAAAAAAAGAATTAAAACCTTTTCATCAACAAATCTAATTTTTAAAGCTCGACCAGCGACTGTCACTTCATTCATTTTTTGGACTGCTTTCTGTGCATCCTATAATTGATTAAATCGCTTTTTAAATTATGATTACTTTGTTTTGTGTGTTGGTGAACCAATAAATTGAATAGAATGTATTACCTCTCGTTTTTCGTATTCTATAAAACAATATCCTCTTGGTTCTCCTTTTTGAGGTCCAACTGTATGCCAAAGATACTCCAGATTTCGAATTGGACCAAACTTTTGAAAAAGTGCTATAACATTGAATCTATTGATAATAAAATAAGATGAAGATGATCATTGTTAAATGAATTCATTGAAGAGTTACTTTGAATTAAGGAACTTACTCTGTTAGTTGTGTGCTCATATTTCCAACATATATTTTATTTTCAACAACTTCATTCTAATAATATTAATTACATCGTTGATTATTGTTAGAGAATTAAATAAGAAATAGGAAATGAAAAATGAACCTGAAAAGTAGGTTTGGTAGGATGTGGAAGTTTATGACTTAATGTTGGAGGTTTACTATAAGGCTTTCGAGAGTTCATCGAAAGGTATGTAAGTGAAGTTAGTTGCCGAATTATTCAGTTATAAATATTTCACCACAGTTTCAACAGGAGAACGAAAATTGAATTGTTTCAATTGAATTATAGTTCCAAGAGAAGTGAAGTTTTGAGTAATTAATTAATTCTTGACGAAAAGTTTGAGTTATTGAATTGATAAGGAGCTTGTAATGCAACTTGTAATAATACTACTTGTAATGAACTTAGAATAGGTATACTTGTAATGGGTCACTCCTTTTCAACTTTGTTTTGGGAAAAAAGAAAAAAAAAAAGAAAAAAAAAAAAGTTTCAAGTTTCAGATTTCCAGTTTGAATTATAATAACAATAAAATAGTAATTTCTTCTCACATTAAACAATAGAATCAATTTGAATTCAATGAATTACTTCTTTAATTTAATAAGTATTTAAAATTTACAATTAATTGTTAGGTTGACTTTTTACTTGGATGCATCTGACTGCTCTTTCTTTCATTCCCAACCCAACCGTGTCTCCTGAGGATAGATAGATTGAAACCAAAGCTCAACCTTTAAACTGTGGACTTTCCCTTCATCAAAGCAAAAGAAGAAGAACATATATAAATAAACCTTAGCATTTAATTTTCACAACGAACATTTAAAAACAAATGGATAAGTAAGCTTTTTTGTTTTCATTTTTTATATATTCATTTTTATAAATTATTTATGTTGAAATGAAACCCAAATTCAATTTTGTAGTTTGTCATTTGATGGTCATGGAAGTGAAGAAAATGCTTATGAGGTATTTTTTTGGTTGATTGAGATATTGTTCTTTTGTTTTATAAATGTTGATGCATGTATTTTTGTTAAAAAAAAAAAAAGGTTGTTGGACCTCAACATAAAAGAGCACTAGGAGCAGTAGATACACAAGAATTGCTTTTGCAATTCAAAAAAGAAGAAGAAGAAACAAATGACAATGTAGTATGATTTTTTATTATTCTACTTTGATGGTTTTTTTGCTTATGATTCTTGTTTTAATGACTTTAAATTCTAATTAATGTTAACAAAAGAAAATAGATATTGAAAGATGCAAGATGATTTTTTATACAAAAGATAGAGCCTTATTTCTAGCTAGTGCTTTAAGTGATATAAGTGAGACCCCATTTATGAAAAATTTAGAAAATGAAGTCTTTTGGTTAGATGTGAGTGATTATGATAGAACAACGATAGAAGATGTTGGAAAGGTTCTTTTTTTGGAATCTTTTTCAATTCAATTTAAGATATATATATTTAAAAATCACTTTAAAGGTTTTTGGAATTCATCGTTTAACAGTGGAAGATATCTTATCCGAAGAAGAAAATGAAAAGTGTGAATTATTTGAAGGTTATACATTTATAACTATCAAAGCACTCCAAGATTATGAAAGAGGAGAGTAGGATTTGATTAATTTTCTTCTTTTTTCTTTTACAATTATAATAAATAATAAATAATAATAATAAAAATCCAGTTATCAACTTTTTGACACTTGTTGCTTGTATATTATTTTATCTCGACAATTTGTTATTACTTTTCATAATGAAGAACTTACAAGTCTCTTCGAAATGCAAAAACGTCTTGATCACCTTGTGAATATAGAATTAAATTCTGGATTATTTTTCTATGTAATAATTGATCGAATAATTGGTACTTTCAATTCCTTACTTTATTTAAAAAAAACAAAACAAACAACTTCAAATAAAAATAAAAATAAAAATAAAATTAAGATGACTATGTTCCTGTTGTAGATGGTTTAGAACTTGAATGTAGTGCAATCGATAATCTTTCACATTCTCTTTCAACAAAAGAACGACCTGATATGATTGTGTACACTTTTCTCATTTTTTTTTTTCCTTCTTTTTTTCTTTTCCATTATCAACAATTTGAACTTATAAAAATTTTATTTATTAGTCGGATAGGAAGGGGAAGAAGAGATATTACCTCACTTGCAAAGTTACTGTCAACAAAAGTTGAATTCTTTAAAACAGTAAGAATTTTTTTTTTTTTTCCTTTTTCTTTTTCTTATTCATTTTGATTTCTGAATTTTTTTTTTTTTTTTTTGAAAAAAAGTTTCAAACAAGAGAACCAAAATTTCATGATAAGTTAATCCCTTCCAACATTATGGTTTATATTGAAGATGTTCTCAGTCATATTGCTTCAATGCTTCAAATCACTTCCACTCTTCATGAAACTTTAGATCGTGCTCATTCAACTTATCTTTCTCAAGGAAGTTTAGAATATGCTGAAATGGCAACAAAAATGGATAACACTGCTCGAAAAGTATCTTTTTGAATTTATTTTGAACAAAAAGCTTTCCTTTCCCTTCTGATTAACAATTCTTTTTTCTCTCTTCTTTCTTTTTTGTTTTTTTTTTTTTAAAAAATAGTTTACAGCTGTTAGTTTAATCTTTTTTTTGACAACTTTTGTAACAAGTAAGTTACTGTTTCTCACTTTCCATTTATTTATTTATTATTTGTTTAATTATATTTTATTTTATTTTAATTTCATTTTTTTTTTTTTTTTTTTTTTTTTTTTTTTTCTGAAAAATAGCACTTTATGGAATGAATGTAACTGTTCCTGGTGACGCAACAAAGGAAGGAAGTTCACCTGCTTGGTTTTGGCTAATCATTGGTATTCTACTCATAGCTTTTGTTATCTATTATGTATGGGGAAGACGCAGAAAATATTGGTAATCAAAAAGTAAAAAACAATAAATAAGTAAATATAAATATAATATTATTCTCCTATTACAAGCAAAAAAAAGCAAAGCACTAGAAAAAAAAGAAAACAAAATAATCAAAGTATCTACAAATTAAGTTAAAAAATTCTAATGACATTATTCAAGATCATGATACTTTGTCTTAAAGATTCGATCAATGAATTGAGAGTCATCAGTTTTTTTCATTTCCCTCCTCGTTAGCTGCTCTTCATAGAGATTCTCAAATTCACAAAAGATAGAAAGTGCCTCTTCCAACTATTGAAATGATTATGATTATGATCATTATGATTGAAATAAAGTAAAGAGTAAAGAAAATTACTTGTTCAGTTCTTTGAGAGGAATCAACATCTAATGTTCTAGCATTTTCAAATAAAGCAAGCCCAGTGAAATATTTTAATTTACATTCTCGTGAAAGTTCAATGCTTTTTGCATATAATTCACGAGCCTAAATTTGATTTTTATTTTTATTTTTATTTTTAAATGAATATATAATGAAAAAAATTAATTAATTGAAAGATAAAACTTACTTCTGAAGTATTTCCAGTTGCTAATAATACAAAGCGACCATAATAAAGATCATAAATTGGGCGCATCAAATAAAAAAGATTTGTTGAAGATTTTACAAATTCCAATTCCTCTTCACATAATGAGAGAAGCCTTTTAACAAAATCTTCTTGATTTTGAAGCTAAAAATATTATTGTTTTGTTAAATCTTTCATCTTTTTTCAATGAAAACAAACAAATAAAAAAAAATTACTCGTATTGTTTTTTCTAAAAGAGTTAAATGAATTTCAAGAATTTGTTGGAGGGGTAAAACATTATGTGGAAGGCTTCCGCGTTTTGTTTTCTATTCGTTATTTAATTTGTTTGAAGATAAATAAATTCAATTCTTAAATAATAAATTCAAACTTTTAAATAATCAAGTCCTTGATTTGCAGTTTCAAATGCAAGATCATCTAGTCCTTCTCTCAAGTATAAGATTGATTTTAAACCAAACATAAATGCTTTTTGATGTTCATTTGTTGGTTTGAACTCTTTAAGAAATATTGTATATCTAAAAAATGATTTATGAATTTATGAATTTGGTTTAGAAAACAGAAAAAAAAAAATCAAATTAAATTAAAAAAAACTTTTCAAGCCAAGAAACAGCATTTTCTTGTTCACCCAAAGATAAGTAAGTTGCAATTAAACCAATAAATCCCCAAGATTTTGCATCCATATCAGGTTCTTGATTTTCATTATCTGAAAGATCTTCATGAAGAACGTTAAAGATTTTAAGAGCTTCGCTACTTTCCCCAATTATATAATGAATCCATCCTTTTACAACCATACATTCTTTGTATTGATGAGAAAGTCCAAAGTGTTTATGTGAATCCATCCCAATTTGAAGATTTTGAAAGACTTTTTGAAAATTTCCTTGAAGTAAGTAACGATAAGCAACAATAAGATAAAAACTTCCATGTTTTGATTTTTGTAATGGTTTTTGATTAACAACATTGTTTGCCAAGTACATATAAATTGTAGCAAAAAAGTCGAATACTATTGATTATCATTTTTAGTAGATGTAGATGGAAAAAAAAATAGAGAGAGAAAAAAAGAAAAAAAAAGAAAATAAAACTTTTTGAATGAACAAGAACATGATAAGCCAAACTTGTATAAGCAATGATGAACTCTTCTCCTCTATTATTTTTATTATTGATCAAAAACCATCCAGAAAAAATAAATAAATAAATAAATAAATAAATAAAAAGTGAACCTTTCTTCTTCATTTCCTTCAGCTAATTCAACAAGATTGATTGTACATAAAATAACATATAAATGAACCCATTTGGAGTAACCAGAAATAATATGGACTTGTTGACTAAAAAATAAATAATTTTTTTAAAAAAAAATTCAATTTTTATTTGTTTGAAAAGAAAAAGAACCTCAAATTCAAATATGCTTCTTTCAAATCATTTGCATAATCCATTTGCCCACTTCTTTTAACCATATATTTATCAACAAACAGTCCAATAATCAATCGATGAGCAATTTGTCTCGATGCTTTAAAGTTGTGATTAAAAAATTCGATTGTAAAAAAGAACAAAAGAGAGAAAGAAAGGGAAAGAAAGAGAGAAAGAGGGAAAGAGAAACCTTGATAGAAGATTCCAAAAAAGACAGCAAAACGAGATGTTGGAATTGGACGATTTAAAAGGGATAGAGCTTCAAGAGTTAATTCATTTGCTTTTTGATAATCACCATTATCTACACAATTTTTAGCTTGTTGATTGAGTTGTTGGACAAGAGAAGGAGTTTTCTTCAAAGTAGGAGAGAAATATATTGTATCAGAATACATAGCAATTGTTAATAAAGTTGTCATTACAACCCTTTATTTTTGGGAAAAAAATGAATATTAAGTTTTTTTAAAAAAAAAAAAAAAAAAAAAAAAAAAAAAAAAAAAAAAACCATCGAACTAAAAGCCAGAAAAGAAAAGGGATCCATCCTTCTGATTGCATAAATAGGTTAGGGATTGATAAAACATTTCTTCCACTAAATTCATGATTGTTTGAGTCCATTGAATTTAAGAAATCCAATGAAAAGAATGATGACGAAGTTGTTGAAGAAATATTTTCATCTTGCTTTATAGTGGGAAGAGACCATGGGGCAAACCAAAAGAATAAAAGAGCAGTCATAAGAATCATGGTTCTTCCAGCTTCTTGAACAAAATAAGTTGTACTTCTTGAATCATAAGAATCTTGATATTGGAAAAAAAAAAATCTTGAGTTATAAGATAAGATGAAAATGAAAAAGGAAAAAAAAAAAAAATACAAGGTGGAGCTTGGGGTGAGGGTATTGCTAAAGAGTGATCACGAAATGTTTTTAGGAGAACGTTGATTGAATTTTGTTGTTGAGAAATTTTTGTGTTCACTTCCATTAGCTGTTTGTTCATCTCATTTGACTATTTTGTTAAAGTTCGAATATTAAGTTGAATTTTTTTCAAAAAAGCAGAGAAGAAAAAAAAAAAAGAAATACTCGTTGTTGGCTTTTAGAAACAAAATCAACTGTTTTCATTAAAATTGTTCCTTTTGAGGGCTTTTGAATAGATTGTATTGATGGAATTAAGTCCTTTAAATCTACAAGATAATCATTCATATGCTTCCGACCTTTTTTTTCCAATTGAGGATGACGAGGTTTTTGAGGACTTTGAGAAGAATTTTTGGATGGAGTATTTGAATCAAGACTTGAGGTTGATTGTGGGCTGGAAGTAGAATGAGGGCTTGAGTTTGGATGAGGACTTGAATTTGAATGTGGGCTTGAAGTTGAATTTGGACTTGGTGTTGTGTTTGGACTTGAGGTTGGACTTGAATCCATCTGAAAAGATTGAGTATCATTTGAATTAGGAGGATGATTTGATTGTTTAAATTGTGGTTGAGAGTTTAAATTGAAATTCGATTTTGATTGAGCCTTTGGTTTTTCCATTGTTTTCTGAATATATTGTTTGTTTTCTGGAACAATAGAAAATGTAGTTATCATGGGTTTTTCTTGTACAGGAATAGAATTATGTGAAGAGGTATTGATTGGTGCTTGAGGAAAGTTTTCAAAATTGTTTGACATGAGACCAGGGTTTTGATTAAATTCAAAATCAAATTTTGAGTACATGTTATTGAAACCAAATCCATAATTAGAGTTAGGATATGCCGTGATGTTAGGGTTAGTTGGTTTTGCCATTAATTTTCTTAATGGAGCTGTTTTTACACTTTGATTTTGGTTTGAAATTGAGTTTGTTTGTTTGGTGCTTTGACTTTTACTTTGAGTCTTGCTTTTGTTTCCGTTTTGAGTTGGAGTAAATTTTAAATTTCCATTATTATTTATATAAAAATTTTCCTCTATCTTCATTGTTACATTTTCAATCTTATTTCCATTTCCATATCCATTTCCATTTGTACTTATTCCTGAATTTTCAATTATATTTGGAGGTTCATTTGTATTAATATTTGGGTTTGAGTTTGGATTTGAGTTTGGATTTAGATTTGTATTATTTGTATTGCTTGAATTTACATTTGAATTAGAATTTGAAGGGGCAATTAAAGAAGCATTGAGGGAAGATGACGAATCTAAACAATATTGTGAAATCGCATTCATATCCAAAAAATTATTTTGAGAAAATAAATTTTGATCATCAAATGAATCCAATTGACTTTTATCAAGATTGGGATCATGAAGGAGGTTGAAAGAGATAGGTTCATCTGTTTGTTCAAAATCCTCAAAGAGCTCATTTGAATATTGTTTCTCTCCCCAGCTCTCCTTCGGTAGAAAAGCAAAATAATCTGTTTTATGCATTTTATCTTTCAAAAATGCCCTCCAATGAATTAATTTTTTTGATTCTTCTTGATCTTATTTACAATTCCTATAAATATAATTCAATAAATAACAAAAGTTAATAAAATTTTTTTTTAATGAAACAAACAAGAATTGAAGCCTACCACTAAAGTAATATGGGCAGATTTAGTCTCAAGAGTTCTCTTTACAATCCAACGAAGGAAAAGAAAAGGTTTCTGATTACTAAATTAATATTTATTGTTGTCAAAATTTAAACTTTCAAATGTTAAATAACTTCATATTTTCTTATTTTTGTGAATAGAATACAAAATAAGAATAACAATAATACAAACAATTTGAAAAGAATTCATACCTCTTAAGAATAAATAATTCAAATGTTTGTGAAATTTATGTTCGACTATTAGTATTATTATTATATCCGTCAGTTAAGGGTTCCTATTAGCTAGAATTATAATAATAAACAATTAGTAAGTTATTATTCATTTGTTTGAGCGTTTATTGTTATTCTTGTTGAATTATTTATTGGATATATTCAAATATGAAACTATTTCAAGAAATTTATCAATATTGATATAATTGTGTTTTAAGAAATACAAATGTTATATAAGTATGGTATGAATGTACATATTCGAATAGTTGAGCGATTTAAAGTGTTACTATAAAGATTTGTTTCAAGTTATAATTTCTCCAATTATAGTTTCCTCAATTGTTTTATAATCAAAAATCTTTGAATAGATTGAATCTTAATCTATTATCTTTGTTATATTCTATTTGATAATTAGTTAGTATGATAAGTTTTATTGGGGAGTATTATTGTATTACTTGGCCAATATATAATGCCAATAATTAAATTGTTATTGGAAAAATAATCATTGAATATCAACTCAAAAATCATAATATTTGATCCTAATCTCCTCCTCCTCAATTCATCTATTCAATTCTATTCAACTCATTCTATGATCATCATAAACATTAAATCAACAAACTATTCATTTTACAAATAAATCATAAATAAATTTATAAGAAATGAATTTTATTATAAAATCCAAAAAATTTTATTTGTTTTTTTCGAAACAAATCATCAATAAAAAAATTATCAAATCATATATGAAACGATCAAGAAGGAACAGGAGGATCAGTGTGATAATATAGAAGAGTGATCATTGGGATGATGATATAAGTGATTGAGGGTAAAATCGAAGAGAATTGAGGGAAATTCGGGAGGGTAATTAGGAAAATTTTTTTTGAAAGGAGGATTTTTAGGGGAGGAGCCACTAATCGTGATTGTTACTCAAAATAGGATCAAAAAATCAACCTTTTCTTTGGATTATTGAACCCTGATGATTCACGAATTCAGTTTTGATATCACTTATGAAGTTGATGTGATGTGAAAGAGAGTAATAGAGGAACTGTATTTTTAAACATCAATATCAATATCAAAAATTATAAATTATATTGATATTGGTGAACTGTATTTCAACATCAATCATTTCAAAAAAAAAAAAGCAATTTGTCAATTGAAGATATCATTTTGATTTTGTTGGAATTGACAATCAGAAAAAAGATGGAATATTGAGGAATATTGAAATTTTTGATTTAATTTAATTTATTCTAGGTTATTTATAATACACGATATAAGATGGATAAGTTTGTGATTCATGAATAACTAATTCATCAGCAACCCATTTTTGATTTACTTGGTCAGTGTTGGTGATCGGATAAGCTGAGTTCTTCTCTCTACCATCAACTATTTTTGATTTGATTGTTGTCGTGAAAAATTGAGCATAAATGAAGGTGAATTTCAAGAAAAAAAAAAAAAATACCAAGAGCGAAATGGGACCTATAACCAGGATTGATAGACTTACCAAGATAACCATTGTTTTGATTTTTGAATGGATGTTCAATTACAGGGAATGGATTTCCAACAATCACAAATCCAATCACAAATACTTTTGGAATCTCTTGACAATATTGTTCTGCATATTCCGCTTTGGATGTAACATAAACTCCTTTATTATTATTTTTCAAAGTAAAGTTAATTTTCAAATTATTTCTTTTAAAGAATAAAAATAACCTTGTGAATAATAACCAGTATCAACTTTACAAACTGTTCCAAATCCATGATCAGCTTTATTTTGATTTTAGATTAGTTATATTTAGTTACAATTTGAAAGATTTTAGAAAAAAAAAAAATACAAATTCTCCAAGCAGCATCTCCACTTGTTCCTTGAATCATTGGAATTACAAACGACTACATTTTTTTTTTTTTAAAGAAATTGAAAGAGGTTAATGATAATAATAAATTGGATGAAAAATATATAACAAAATTTACATTATTTCCATGATTCCATCCAATTTGTCTAAATTTTGAAATATAATCACCCAAATATTGAATAAATGATGTTCTTAATTCTGGTTCTGATTGTTCAATCCAATCTTCTTTCTTAAATAGATGAGGATTATTTTGTTGTTTACCATATATTTGTTTATCACTAACTTCAAATGATTTCTTCCATTCTTTGTTTTCAATTCCAATCACCTTATCAATTTTTGAAAGATCAAATCCAAATAATTTGAGTAAATATTCAACTTTTCCATATTCTTTTTCTTTTTGATCTAATACTTTTGAATTTTCAAAAATTGTCTCTGTCTCACTTTTTTGATTTTCTTGATTTTGATTTTCTTCTTCATTTCTTTTCTTTTTTAAACTTTTGAAACTGTATTTCCAATAGTTATTTCCTGATATTTTTTTTGGTTATTTATATTAGTGTTTAAATTTCAACTAAGACAAATATACGAAAAAAAGAAAAGGAAAAAAAAATACCAATATTATCTGGATCATCTAAAGTATCACGTAAACCAGTTTTGAATAATAAATCTTCACCATAAATTGGAAAATGTGTAATTGGACATATTAATTTTCTATCTTTTAATTCTAATTTACAATCTTCCTCAATGCTATCCAAATCAATTAATTCTTTTGAAAAATGAGGAGATCTAACACATTCTTTCCATTTAACTCCTCCATAATATCGACTCACTATTTTAACTTCTTCATAAATATATTTCATCATTTCTAAACAATCATTTCTCTCTTTTCCTCTGATTTTAATTTCAAATAAATTTTCTTCCATTTTAACTTCCAATAAACATAAAACATTTTTATTCTCGTCATTAAAATGTTTTAATAATACACCTCTTCTCCAAATGATATTATCAACTATTTTGTTATGAAGTCGAACTAGTAATCTTGAAATCATTTCACTTGGAACTTGATTAAATGAAAATATCCTTTCAATGTCAATTTCTCCTCTTGGAATTGTTTCTGGCCAATAAGCTGATAAATCATTTGGCTTCCTTTTAGGCAAGTAATTTACAATTAAACTTCTTTGTTCTTTAAATGGTTTTCCTTCATCTTCTTTCAATTTAAAACATATTTCAAACTTTTCCATTAATGTCATCAACATTTCTGATTTATCCATATAACTTGGCCAAAATAAATTCAATTTTGAATGATTTAAAATTCCATCCTTGTAATTATTACGCAGACTTGGTTTAAATAAAATTCCCATGACTTCTTTTGCCAAAAACTCTGGTTTTAAAACAACATAATTTGATAATTCCTTTGGTTCATCAAAATAAACACATGTTCCCCATTGATGTAATAAACTTAGTCCTCTTTTTACAAATTCAAGATCCAATTCAACAGTTGAGTTTGTTTTATTATAATTAATTAATTCTTGAATTTCAATAATTGGAAGGAATTTTAATTTCTTTTTATCTCTTAGTTCTTCAATTGAATTCTTAATATTTAAATATCCAATTGGTAATTTCTCACCCATATATCCATGTGTTAATGCTGTATTATAAATACTTTGCTTCAACTCATCAATATTTTCCATTGTTGAACAACTTACTTCATAAATTTGAATTGGATAGTGAATTCCATTTGATTTTGCTATTTTTGCTATTTCTTGTTTTCTCAATTTCTTTGATTCTTTTGATTTATCCACACTTTCATCATCCAAAAAAGTTCCAACAACAATAATTGAGAAATAAGGTTTTCCATTTGTTAGGGTTAAATCATATTTCAAATGAGATGAAAGTGATTTAAACCAAAAAGTTAATCCTTCCAATCCAACTTTTTCATCTTTCATTTTCCATAAAACCAAAAAAATAGTTCTTGTCGATAAAAAATAATGGTGATTATTATAATAATCATGTTGTCCTGCAAAATCCCAAATTGAAACATCAATATTTGGTGTTAAATTTTGTTGACCACTTGAAGAGTGAAAGCTGATGTCCAATTCACTTACATTACTTCCTTCATTTGGATTTTGAAGAATTTGATCTTGGATTTCAATTCCATGAGTTGCAGAATTTAAAGTCACTCTTTTCAATCTTTCAATCCATTTATCTCTTATTTCTTCATCTTTGAAATCAATTTCAATTTTCTTTTGCGTTTTATCGCTTAGTGGAATTAACTCTAATCCTGTTCCTTTGGTTTTTTGAACGTTCCATTGTCTATTTTCAAGAACAATTTCTTGATGACCTCCATCTAATTCATTTGATTTGTGTTTTCTAAAATATTTTCCTTGCAATTCAATACGATATTTGGTTCTTTTTAAGGTTCCCAATTTTCCTTTTTTTTCGCTAATATTTTGAATTGGAAATAAGCAATCTAAAATTGTAGTTTTCCCAACATTTTCATTTCCAACAACCATTATTTTTGTTCGATATTGTGGATCTGAAGTTGAATTTAAATTCATATTTATACTTGTGTTTGAATCTGGATTTAAGCTTTGGTTTGGGGTTGAGTTTGAGGGTTTATATAAATCGAAAATATATTGAACAATTGATTTTGTTCCTTGGTTTCTAATTTCAATAGGAATTATTTCTAATCCTTTTGCTGATTTTAATTGAATGTTTTCATCAATTCTGTTGAAGATTATTTTATTATTTTATTATTAGATGCATTCAAAAATGCAGGAAAAAAAAAAAAAAAATACTCAATCTTTTGTATATTTCTCAACTCTCCACTTTCACATTTTGAAATTAAAATGTTCAATATTTCAAGAAGAATTGAAGGTGTCAATCCACAATTTTGGAACCTGGTTTTGAAGAAAAAAAATGATTCTTTTGAGCGCACACACAAAATAAAAAAGAAAAAA
>Ga0209960_1002911_pt1 | contig 15954 bp, 10 predicted proteins | sample ThiBiot_500_plan_2_FD_183947 | JGI IMG/M metagenome (GOLD analysis project Ga0209960, IMG submission 183947) | Wastewater bioreactor microbial communities from Cape Town, South Africa - Thiocy_expt_500_plan (SPAdes) | ecosystem: Engineered > Bioreactor > Thiocyanate-remediating >...
ACGAATAGAAAAAAATATGGTGGTTCGAATCAAAGCACTTTTTGTTATCATTATCTTAAAGCATGTGACATCAAACCTTACATACTCATATTAACGTCAGTGAGAGAAAAGTCAAGGTTTCTCATATGCACTGTAAAAAAAAATAAAATAGCTAATAAAAACTTTTTTTCAGGATCAAAAACGGATCTTGGAAGATTGAGTTATAATCTTTTTGTGGAGGCATACGAAGTTAAACAACCGATGTAAAAAAATCTCGGAAAAAATCAAATGTTAGATAAAACAAATAGTTTTCATCCAAACACAAAATTAACTCGGTAAATGGAAAGTAGCGTGCAGTAATGGGACCGGTTCGCATTTTTCAAAATTTTAACCGAACCGAACCGAAATATATATGACGCTGAGAAGTTCAGTAGCCACAGAGACTCTTGGATATTTTTATCCTTTATTCGAAAGGAAAGAATAGGTACGTTAGCAAACCTGTATCCTAGCAAAAACTTGTGTGGTTTTATACCATTCTACTGAACTTTAAAAAATTTATGGGATTATAGTCTAATGCTTTTTTATTCATTGATTTGGAAATTTCATCTATGAATCGTTTGGGTTTTTATACAATATACCGACATATTCTTTCTTTCATTCCTATACAAGAAAGAATATTTTTCACAAACCCAAAATGAGTCATGCTACAAGGAAGAAAAAAACCCAAGAACGAAGATAAGAGTATATATATATATGTATACATAGGCTTTCATAGGATTTAATTTCAAGATAAGTTAATACAATCGAATCATGGCAGCATCGGCATCAAATCAAGATGAGGTTCAATTACCAGAAGGTAATTGAATGATATTATCAATTCAGTTCTAATTTCATCTGCTGTTTTTCGTAGAGGATCAAGGTTTTGCTAAGCCTATTGAACATGCTGAATTTTGCAATGGACGTATTTGTAAAAATTGTCGTAAATGTCGCGATTGGTTTTTTATTGGTAAATCATCGTATATGAATTGGATGAAGAATGTCAGCAGATGGACGGATAAGGATTGGAAAGATTGGCACGAGAAGAAGGTTTGGGAAAAATTTGTGCTTCGAGATGGTGGTACATGTCAGTACACATTTACTTATGCTTTTTCTTATGATACACTTATTCGTCGTGGTTACCACGATAATAATGATTGTATCGATGCCGATAATCAACATTTTGGTACGAATCGCATTGGTTGTTATACATTCGACAAGAAGGATGGTCGTTCGCACTTTTCTTTGGATTATGCACGTTCTCGTTTTCATGATTCGACTGTTTCCGATATTCGATCATTTTGTCTCTGTGCTGATAGTTGTCGAAACTAAGAAAAACGAAAAATTTTTCCAAGAATTGTTTGTTCTTGTTTAAATGAATTTTGACACTCTTTGAGATAAATACAAAGATACAATTTTGATTTAGTTCACATATAGTGCGCTTATATATTCGTTTACCAAAAAACCCATTCAATGCAATGAATGATGACGAAAGAATAGGGTTTTTTCCTTTTTTTAACAATATAAAGCGAGTAAGTTGTATAAAGAATCAAACATCTTTTAGTCTTGTTTTCTTATTGAATCAACCATATTCCAATAGAAATATCTTCACTCTCACCTTTCATTGCTAAATTTATTTATTTTTTAGAAAAGAAACGTAAAAATCAATAAGTTGATACAATGTCGGACATAAATGTACATTCACTTCATACACTACCCGTGGAAATCATATATCGAATTCTTGATAATCTCAAATTGTATAGCATTGTACGCTCGATGCTCAATGTTTGTAAAAGATTAGACTCTATCGTGACCAGTTATCATCGAGATGAGGTACGTACTAACAAAGTTAGTTTTTTTTATCTCGAGATAAAAAACAGAAATACTCAGAAGAAAGGAATACTTTTCATATATATTTCCATTTCTATTTCAAGTCATGCACGAATCTGCGTCTTACAATGTACGAACTGCCAGATGTTGCTGCACAATACATCGCTAATATTTTACGAAATAGCAAGGTGATTATAGTGGCAGGTTCTCGTTATCTTACTTATACTCATATTCGTTCCTATTCATAGACACTCAAGGAACTGGATGTTCAGCAAAATAGATTCACACACGTTGGTGCTCAATATCTTGCTGATGCATTGCGACATAATAAGGTGATCATATTCATTACTTCTTCAGCTATTTCCTTAAAATCAATCTTGATTTTTGCATACAGACTCTTACCTATTTGTACCTTCATTACAATAACATTGGTGATCGTGGAGCTGAATATCTCGCTGATGCACTACGGCATAACGAAGTAATCATCATTATTTGCTATTGATTTATTTTTCACATTCATCTTCATCCTTATCATCTACAGACACTTACTAAACTGTACATAGCCAACATTAAAATCACCGAGATCGGAGCTGGACATCTCGCTAGTGCATTACAAGAAAACAAAGTGGTTAACTATATTTTCTTTTCGTCTGTTTCGATTTCATGTTCATTTCTTTACAGAAACTTCAAGAATTAGTGATAGGCGGAGATAATATTGGAAGTCATGGGGCTCAACATTTCGCTACTATGCTACGAGATAATGAAGTAGATATGATCATTTTCTCTTCATATGTTGCTACCACTGATCTTTTTTTATATCTATAGACACTCCTCAGACTACACATCACAAATGGCCAAATTGAAGATGCCGGTGTACAGCATCTCGCAACTGCACTACAAACTAACAGGGTTAAGACTATTATTGACTCTTAATCTGTTTCTTACATCTAAATTTATTTTATTTGTAGAAACTCAGTGAATTAAGCCTTGTCAACAATCAAATTACAAATGTTGGAGCTCAGTATTTGGCTACCGCATTACGGTATAACAAGGTAATCATGATTATTTTATCTTTATTCTTCTCAAATTCATCTTCATCTTGATTATTAGGCACTCACTAGTTTGAGTCTTTCAATGAATAATATTCATGCTACTGGAACTCGATCCCTCTTTTCTGCATTACAATATAATAAGGTAAAAGTTGTCAATTTCTCCCAATGTCATTCTTACATCTCTCTTTCATCTTATTCATAGAAACTCAAAGAACTGATCATCAACAGAAACAATGAGATTTTATAATCATGCAAAATAAACTGCATCAATAAAATATAATTAACTCTGTCAACAGATTATTTCAATTCAACGATGAATAAGTTTATTAAATCGAGATGCTTTGATTTTTCTTCTCAAAAGCAAATAAAACCGTTTGGATTCGCTAAAAAAAACAAAAGTCTATTTTATAATTATTTGAATCTTTCTCATCTTGATCAACGCCAATTGTGCGGTTGTGCGGATGAATTTATTCTAAAATACACCACGCGATCTCAATTTCGACAACTATTCATTGAAGAGTCGCATCATTTTTATATTAGCTCTCCATCTTGAACCATTCTTCAACAACTGCGGGCAGAATTTACCTAGATTAACACACAGAAAATATTCCTGCCGATATCAGTTTAGTGCTGCTCACGATCGACTTCAATATTCGGATGATAGATAGGTGTGAGTATTCGAACTGTAGGCGGTTCTTTAGAATATTCGATTGTTCCCATGTCGAAAACACAGACACAAGATCATATCTGAATCTGTGACTGATCTTGTCATATGATTTCTCGACCTGAGCCGTCGCTTTCAACTCTTTCTCATGTTTGGAGTAGTTAGTAGTAAAATAAATCGTTTCCAAAAAAACTGACATCAAATTCGAACTCTCCATTTTCAATCACATTTCAGTCAAGTTTTTAGTCTCAAACTATCTGAATATCATCTATCGATGTTTTGTTTTACCTTGTGGATAGACAAGCACTTCTGCTTTAATTCTCAATTCAAGCTGTTGGACGAACATTTGTTCAGTAAGTCGACGAAGGTTTTGGTCGTTGTCATTCGTCAATGTCAAATTTACCTCGAAGATTCGATGATTTTCATTCATCGGTGTAATTTCACTAATGCGAAATACGGTATGCATAGAAAACAGTACTTCATCTTCAACCTCAAAGTAACTGACATCAGTAATACAAGCGAAAGGAGTTGTTAATTGAGTAGAATCAATGTTCATCACGAATAGAATCCCAACGAGATTAGGATCACTCGCATTCGATTCAGCGAAAAGAACGGAAACATCACGATTCTTGCTGGTGGATAAAAAAGTATTGAATGCAATCAGTCCACTCTTGTTTTTTCTCAGTTGTTCGAATTCTGATTTGAACATACCTTGACCACGATAAACAATGAAACTTTTAACAGATTTCTGATCACCAAATTGATTCTTGTGCAATTGTTCGATGTTTCTATGAAGATCTCTAATGAAAAGTCCCATTGGAATAATGATACCGGTATCCATCAATCGTAAAGCGCGATTGAGTAGAGAATATAAAAAACTGAATTTTCAACCAACGTATGATGACAAAAATCAATGAATTCATTAAAATGTTTTTCTTCGAATTGAATGGACAATAAGATTTCTTTCAAAATTTGTGTGTACATATACAACGGATTCCAACGATCATGAAAGGACGTATTGATTTGAAGGATATTTCTTCGTTCTTATTCAAGTAAACGTTCGTGAGTAATCAACGAAGAATAGATGAAAATGCAATGAGAAAGTAATCTATGACGTTTTTTTCCTGTTTATTTGCTTCGTCAAAATAAATTCAGAAAATTTTCTTCGATATCTTTTTTGTATGCAGCTAAAAATTTCTCTTTTTCCTGTCCTTTCGGAATTCGAAATGCGATTTCTGCACCACCGTTGTCTTTAATCCAAATTCCATCTTGATTTTTTGTTGGATTTAATCGAAATATTCGAAAATAGAATTTGTATAAACCAACTGTATGAAATCGACATTGATTAATCATTCCAAAATTTACTTGATCAGTCCAATCATATTTAAAATTTGAATTAAATATAAATTCTTTTGAACCAAATATAAAAGTAATTCGATTATCTTTAACCAATTGTCTGCATAGAACATTCGCTGAAGTGATGTACTTTTTAATTAAATCTTCATTTCGAATCGATTGAATTGATTGTCGAATTGCCTTGGCGATATCGGATAAAGATAATGGATTTGAAAAACCTATAGGAATTGTTGTTAAAAGACAGTTACCAACGTAACCAATTGGTGCTAATCGATTGCACACACCTCGACAATTCACAACCATACGAGCATGTTGAATAGGTTCATCAGTGGTGTTGATGAAGAAATGTTTATTTAGAGTGAAAATAATATATGCACAGAGTGCATCGTGAGGTGTTATTTCAGCATTATTTTCAATAAGATTATGTATTTGAGTTATTTCGTTCGAAGAAAATGAAAGATTAATTGGCTCGGTTTCGACATGTTCTTTGGTGATACAATCGATAAGAGTTTGTTGTTTTCCTGCATTTTCAGATAGATCGACGATATTTGGTAATGAAAAATCAAGATTTTCTTCTTTTAATGATTGTCTTTCGAAAATTGGTCGAGGCAAAGTTGGTTCCAAATGTTGATAAATTTGAGAAAGATCATTTAAAAATCGAATATTCGTATTTGCATCGCCAATCATATGATAAAAACTTGTTCCAAGTACATATTCACCACTCTGAAGTAAATGAGTAATTTTAAATCGAACAAGTGCTTCTCTTTCCGGTTTATGTTGAACAGAATCAATAAATGGTTGAAGAATGGTCATATCATCAACAATAACAGGAAGATCAGGCCAACATATTAATTGATCATTTTCAGTGTATGTCAATGGAATTGAATTATCAGAACATTCGATTATATATTGATCATTCTCATCGATAAGAAGATGTCCAGTTACTATTGGCCAATAAGAAAGTGTTTGATGAAGTGCATCACGAAATCGATTGACATCGAGAGTTGGATAGACAAAAACATTCTCAATATTACCGAATATTAAATCAGTACCAAATAAAACAATTCGACGACCATTTCCAGATGGAGACAATGCATCAATATAAGATGTCATCGTTATACTTTCAATCTTATTCAAATATCAAGTAAAGATAAAGAAAGAAACAAGGATTAAATTAAATGATTGGTTCTTTGTCATGTAAAATTCAAGATGTCACTGGATACCAGTCATCTTTGCTTAATACAACATAGTTTTTCTTGAATAAAATGAATTGAATACAATTCAATGCACACACCTACGTACATCGTTCGTGATACCTTTCATCTTCTATTTTCTTTAAGAGATCATAATTTCGATTCCATATATATCATGAAAGGTCATTAAAAAGAGAAAACAATGCAAAGATTGTTCACTGGCTTAATGACTTTATTTACTTTCTAAATGAATATTTGCTTCTTTTGTAAATGACTGAATGTCGATCACAAGTTAAATTTTAATAATGCCTTCAATCCAACACAATTAAATCGATATTCATAGAATAAGAACCATACGAACTAAAACGTGAGTATAATTAAATATTGGAAGAAGAAATACTGGTCGCAAAATATTGATGTTTGCTTTATTTGATTTGTTCATTGCAGGTGTTATTAGTGCTGCTATTGCAATAACAATTTTCTTTTCTGATCATAAAACATCAACAACATTATCTCGAAAATCGATTTGTTCTTTTTTTTAATTGTATAGACTTCAACATCGACTGGTATGTTATCGGAATATGATGAGATATAATAACTTTCTGATTTTTCTAAAAGTGTTGCGTGGATTAAATACTGGTTTCGATCGTACACCACAACGAAGTTCATCATTGATAATAGGTCTGCAAATTTGCACAGGTCCTGGTGTTACAGCAAGAGATCCAATAACAATAATAATTGAAGAAAGTAATCAACCTACATTATTATTCCATATTGATAGTAGTTGAATTCTGATCTACAGTGGTCTTGCTACTGATCCTGGCCGACTTGCCTGTGGCATATCTCAACTCTTCCCTAATAATTCAGTTTTGTATTCAAGCATTGACATGTTCTTAAGGAAAAAGAAATTCATTTATTTGTCATATTTCTTTCTTCAAGATGTAAAAAAAAGTAATATAATTCTAATCACCCTGACTTTCAATCAGAGAAAATATTTGTCAAATCGAAAAAAATAATTGTGTTCCAAGTTTTTATTGATTAATTAATATATATGATTATAGTTAGTATTTTTTTGTTTCGTATAGCTGTGAAAACTCTCTTCTATTATAATCTGAATACTTCGATGGATTTCGATCATTAAAAAAACTGACATCGATAAGTATATTCATGGTGTTATTGATTTATTTTCATTTTTCATCAACAAATATAAGAGCAAGAAAAGCTAGGCTCATACTTCAACTTTGTTTTTTTTGTACAGAGAGTCACGTTTTAACGTCTTTATTGCACCATCGATATATTGAGTCACTTCCTACTTATTTTATCCGTTTATTTTGAATTAATCATTATTTTTCTTTTCGTTGTGTTTAATAACTGGGTAAATTTCTTCACACTGTGAAATTATGAGCGAACAAAAGTCGATGGAAAATTCGTCGTCATCGAAAATAATCTTTCAAACGATGGTTATGAGTGATCTACATTTGGAATTTAGTAATGTAATAATACCAAAATTTTCTGTTGTTGCACCAAATTTAATACTTGCTGGTGATATTGGAAGACCAGATATTCCTTCGTTACAAAAATTTCTTCTTGATCAATGTGAAAGATTTGAACATATCTTTTATGTTGCAGGAAATCATTGTTTTTATGAAGGCAAATATGAAGAACGTCTTGAACAACTTCAACAACTCAATAATCTTCATCCTCATATTCATTTTTTGCATAATCAAAGTTATCTTCTTTCCAATAAAGTACGAATATTGGGAACTACACTCTGGTCTTATGTTCCACCAGAGAAAGCTAAACAAATCGGTCGATGTCTGAATGATTATCATCAAATTTCGACACCGGTTGACGGCCAAACTCCACGTCGAATCACCATCGAAGATACAAACAAATGGCATGAACAACAACATTCATGGTTAGTAGAACAAATTCAAAAATCGCGTGAAAATGGCGAACATGTTGTTGTTATTACTCATCATGCACCTTCTCGTCGTGATACTTGTTCAAAAGAAGATGAAGAAAGTGGTCTTACGGATGCATGGGTCAATGATCATGATGATGATTGTGTTGATCCTGTTCGTTTATGGTTTTATGGACATACACATCTATCAACTGATCTTAAAATAAATTCAACAAGAGCTATTAGTAATCAACTTGGATATCCATGGGAGAAATGTGGATTTCGACCAAATATGAAAGTTAATTTATATGAAGATGGAACTGTTACTATAATTGATTAAATAACGATAAAGCATAAGAAAAATAATAAATGAAACTAAGAAAAAATTCTACATCTTTTCGTATGTTACACAACATTGTCTCATGTCTAAAAGCCTAATTCAAACTCGTTAATTTTCAATAATATTTTCTTTTTGTTCTGCCATAGCAGTCGACGTCAAATATACAAACAAATGATAGAAAAAATTCAGAAAATACGTGACTTGATCAACTTGACTATTTTCATAGAGAAATTGTGGATTTTGGATTATTTTTCTTATTTTCTTTTAAGCATAGCTTGTTGAGGGTGTGAGTAAAGTATCACAATCTCTCATTGTTTTTGTTGATGACATTAGAAGAATGTGAATATATTTTTTTCCTTCTATTGTTACGTACATATTGAATAATGAAAGGAAAATCAATTGTTTATTTTATAAATGGATTTTTCTTTTGTTTTTTTTTGAATTATCTCTGTTTCAAGAAAGAGAAATATGCAGACAAAATGAATTTCGTTAGTAAATCAATTGATAAAATGTCGAGAATTCGTTACTGAATCAGCTTACGTTATTGTGATAGTATCGATCGCAGAAACAGTTCAACTTTAGTAATGGTTTCACCTCGAATTGTTCATGTCAATATTCGTGGAATCAGACGCGTACGTTGGTATAGTTTCAATATCAATTTTGTTTATTAATAAAAAGCAGGTCAAAGGTTATTATTTATTGTTTACAGAAGAATTGGAAACTGAAAGTTCTAATAGCAAAGCTTTCTTTCTCATAGTGTCTAGAATATCAGCTAAATTCAGGTTAGATGATATTCCATTTTGAAAAACTCCTTTTGCATTATATAATGTATCATCTAATACTTTTAAATAATCGATAATTATGACTTGTCGCTCGTGATTGAGATTTGAAATTTGTTTGTATATTTCATCTCGACTGGCATCCAACAAAACTTTATTCGTTGTAGGTGATGAAATACCTGTATTTTCTAAAAAATCCCAGAATTAAAAAATCCCAAAATTGAAAAATCCCAGATTCGTCATCCATGTTAAAAATAATTATTGGAGAATCCCGAAATCGGGATGCAATTCTGGGATGAATTCTGTGATCCACGATTCTGGGTAAATGATAGACATTCTGCGCTAGGTATTATCCCAATGACATTTCTTCGACAGAGGTATTAAAATACGAGAGATGAATGTACAGACTCACTCATAAACAAAAAATGCTTCCTCAAATCTATCAACTAATATTTTATACTTCGACTGAACAATTGATGAATGCTTTGCATAGCAAACAGTTTGGTACAGTTTCAAACTATGAACAGAATAATATTAGTGAGATTATATCCGAAAATTGTCAATTGACAACACATCATTTTCATTTGGAATCAGTTCATCTTACTCGACTCGCTCATGAATTCAAAACAACACCAACTATTGTTTCATTAGCCATTTTTGGGATAATTATTCATCGATACATGCCCAGATCCGAATCAGTTAATATTCTTGTTAAGAAACAACAACTAATTATTCCAATTCAAGACCGCAAATTTAGTACAATCATTGCATCTATTTGTTTGGACGGTAATAACAACATGTCCAATGTTACGTCTTCTACATCAAGTGTATCTCAATCATCCACTATTGTAGAGCGACCACTTATTTTATTCATTGATATAAAACCCAGTGGTAGCGACGAGACCATCTCCGAGTGCCAATTAGTTTATTCCAATGACTATTTAGATGACAAGACTGCGCACGGTATGTGCGAGGCATTTCAATGTCTTCTCAAATATCTCGACAATTTCGCAAGAACATGCGATTTCTCGTATACTGAACTTATTAGTATACCACTTACGCAGTCAAGTACAATCATTGATGGTCCCTCTGATTTATCTTTTACAACTGCAGGCAGTAGTAATACTATCTACACATATTTTCAAACTATTGCCAATCGTTATTCAGAGCATATATGTCTGCAAATGAGTGGAGTTCGTCCGCTTACATACAGCAAATGTCTCATACTTGTCGATCATTTCTCGTCTATCCTTCAGCAACAATTGGGCGTGACAAAATCAAGTATAATAGGCTTGTGGATGCATAACTCCTTCGAATATGTCATTGCTTTGTTAGCCACATTAAAATTGGGTGCTATCTTCATTCCACTTGATGTCAAACATCCACCTGAACGACTCGAGTTCATTGAGAAACAATCACACATCAATATCATTCTGACAAATAACAATAACATATCATTAAGAAAAAATGATCCCGTTTTTTCGGCGCCTAAAATACAAGTGAACATAACGGACGATGAAAAGTTAGAAACTGACAACTTAGTAAGCTAAAGAAATAAAAATTATTTTAATGATAAACCTTTTTTTTTTATTGTAGTGTATTAATGCTGATTCTTTTGAATATCAAGATGAACGCAGAAACGAAAGTGGTTATATCATTTTTACTTCCGGTTCGACTGGCAAACCAAAAGGTGTATTAATCGAAGAATTCAGTTTGTTGAATATGGCTCTCTCACAGATTCATATATTTGATGTTAAATCATCAGATATTGTTGCTCAATTTGCTTCTATTTGTTTTGATGCATCATTATCGGAAATCTTGATAGCATTATTGACTGGTGCAACACTTGTAATCCTTCGTTCACCAGAGGAACGAACAGGTTCAAAATTCATTGATACTCTCAATTTATGCTCTATTACTGTAATAACACTACCTACTAGTCTTCTTTCAGCAATCAATCCTCAAGAAGTACCAAGTATACGCATTGTCATCTCAGCAGGTGAACCATGTCCATTGGAACTCGCACGCAAATGGACTGATTGTTCGCGTCAATTTTTCAATGCCTATGGTCCAAGTGAAGCAACTGTCTGTGCAACAGTGTATAAATATGACTTAACCACAACTACACAATTAACCAAATACGGAACATTACCCATCGGTGCACCTATTCATAATGTACGTACTCGAGTGATTGACTCTCAACTCAATGATGTGCCAGTAGGTGTACCCGGCGAATTGTTACTCAGTGGCGTGGGTGTTTCACGCAAAGGTTACTTAGATAACAAAAATAATATAGTTTTCGTGACATTGAATCAAGAACGATGGTATCGCACCGGTGATTTAGTCACAACTATGGAACCCGATCATCGGATGTTTATTTACTTGGGACGCATGGATACTCAAGTGAAATTACATGGATGTCGAATCGAATTGAACGAAATCGAAGCAGTAATACTTACTTGTCCTGGTGTTGCACATTGCATTGTTGTCCTGCATCGATGTGAAAAATGTGATGATAGTCATAGTGCTTTGGCAGCATATGTTGATGGTACTGCAACGACAGATTTTATTCAAGAAACTATTATTCAAAAATTGCCGACACATATGCTACCAACATACATCGTCAGATGTTCTTCTATATTCCTTCCCATGACCCTTTCGGGCAAGGTCAATCGACAGTTACTTGCTGTCGATCAAAATATTCATTACCAACAGGCAATTACAACACGCATAACAAGTACAGAACAACAAATGTATATGCTTTGGTGTAACATACTCAAAAAACAATATGATAAGGACGCAATTGTAGACAGGAATGATTTAACATTTGCAGAATTTGGCGGCAACTCACTTACAGCTGCTCTTCTTCATAATTTACTATTAAAACATTTTTCTATCAAGGAAAATATTTATGCTCACATGTCATTGAAACAAATGGCTAATTTGTTGATGCAAAAAAACGACAAGATTGACGATATTTCTTATAGAACCATCATGGACGATTTGAACAGTGATATTATTGAGATGAATGACACAATAAACAATTCTCATTCTTATGTATCGGATCGAACACCGACCATATTACTTACAGGTGCTACAGGGTTTCTCGGCTGTTTTTTGTTCAATGAACTATTAACAATGACATCCATGAATATTGTAGTACTTGTACGGGCTTCCTCATTGGATGAAGCAAACAAGCGACTCTACTTAACTCTAATCAAGTATGATTTATTCAATGAAGTCATACAACAGGCTTTTGACAACAATGAAAGAAAACGTATTGAAATTTGCTTATGTGAAAATCTATCTCTTGCTGAAGAATCCTTCTCTCATCTCGACTTAAACAATCGATGGGATCGTATTGATGCCGTTCTTCACTGTGCAGCCGATACTAACTTTAATCTAACATATGAAAATTTGCGACAAGTCAATGTACAATTCACAAAATACTTGTTGGGACAGTGTCTTCGTCATAATTTACCCTTCTACTATGTATCTTCACTAAGTATATTCTTGTTCGCTCACAATGACGGTACATCATCACCGCCTTACATAAGAGAAACTGATCAACCTCAACTGAAATCCATTATTGGTGGTTATGGTCAGTCCAAGTATGTTGCTGACACGCTCGTTTTAAGATCATTGAATCAAGGTCTGCCAGGCGCAATTTTTCGACCCGGTCGAATTACGGGCTCCTCTCTTTCGGGTAATGGTTCAATAGAAGATGGTTTCATATTAATGTTACGCGGATGCCATCAATTAGGTGCCTATCCTAAACTGAAGTTTTCAGTTGATGTGACTCCGGTCGATTTGGTCAGCAAAGCAATCGTACGCATTATTACACGACCACAGTTATTGACAAAATCAACACCATTAATCGTTCATTTGATTAATACAAAAACAGTTTCATTCGATGAACAGTTCAAATTGTTAAACCAATTTGGCTGCTGCACGAATCAATTAGAAGGATTGTCGTACAATGAATGGTATGAACGACTCAGTCATCGAGTGTCATCTGAACAACAGCAACAATCTAATGTTTTCAATCCACTTTTACCTTTACTCCCATTTTTGCGATCTCCCTTTTGGCAACATGTTGAACAATGGCCAGTATTCGTAGGGACAAATGAGATAGAGGCTGTGATGGATATATGTCCTGAAGCTTTGTTCGAGCTTTATTGTCGCGTATGGAAACGAGCTGGCTTATTTAATTGACTCTGTCTATGGGCAGAAGTATCAGTTCATATTTAACGTGTGTTTATTCTTGAAAAATAAATCTACATCACTGACGATATATGTGAACCGGAATCCGACCAGATTCGATGTATCCACTTTGAGGATGAGGGTGAGTCGCTGGTGACAAAAGTGTCAGTCGACTAACAACATAGGATTCGTATTAACTATGTTACTACACTACTTACGAATGATCCTGATCCAACGGACAAAGTTCAAATCTATGCATCCAGTATTTTAGCTATTCTTGCAATCATATTCAATTTAGTTGGTGGTATTTCCATGGGGTCTCTTCCACGTTTACATCGATCATATCCAAAACGCTTGAAACTTTTAGAGTTTGTAGAGCATATAATTCTAAGACTTTCTGTATCAGTACTTTATTAAATATCATTAATAAATAAGGGTTTACAAAGAGGGATATTTTGTGTAAATTATGATAATTGAGGATGAGGAAGTACTACCATGGCCGGTTTCGTCCGATTTTCACGGATCTCATCAGATGGCTTAATAGTCATTTAAAGAAAATTGTAACGAAAAAGTTGATTCGTTTGCTGAATTCTTGACTATTGAGTTGACAATGAGTTTGATTTGATTGTTTACTCCAAGTATACAATCGATATTTTATTGATAAGATAAAAGTTATACGAATAGAAAGATTAACATGCGTAGAAAGAATGTAATAGTATGTGAGTCAATCACTGAACTGATCTAACTTCAATTGAACTGAAAGTTCGATTGACTCGAGGTATTTATACCTAGAGAGAGAAGAGAGAGAACATCTTGCACATATAAATCTAACAAAGAATTCATGAGAAAGGTAATGGAAATGAGATCATATAACGATAAGTCAATCTGTTGCTTCAGATTTAAACAATATAACACGATTAGCATTACAAATCTCGGTGAACGATGAACGACGTCAACTGTTCGACTGAGCCATACCATGTGTGAATGTCTTTATTTGTTCTTTTCCGCTTCATTAATTTTGCTCGTTCTGTTGTCTTGAGGTGTGAATGAACTTCTCTCTATCATTGAGTGTTTCTTTTCTTTCTTCATTAATTCATTCTGCCTCATTGATCATCTTCTTAATTCTTCGATTTGTTTGTTCTTGGCACACTAACGAAATCTGTTAATGACCAATTTCAAACCTTGAATGTATGGTTGATTCTGTTTTTGAGCAAAAAATTGATTACAAGAAATTTTTTTTTCTGATTGAATGAAACAACGATTAATTAGAAATTTTGATATTTATGTTCCCTCTCGATATTTATCAATGGATTAAAAGATGACAAATTTTTTACCAAGAAAATAAAATGGTTTAAATTTATCGTAAAAAAAAGATAGAAAATATATTTAGAGAAACATAAGAATAAAAAACAAAGTGAATCTCACTTTTCAAGTACACATAACACTCGGATTTAAATCCGAGGTTTTCACATTTATTTATTCGCTAAAATATCGTTAAAATCAAAGTAGGAAAAAAATCAGGAGGTTTCGCAACTTCCTGATAGATATCTACGATGAATCATATACAGTATCTTAAAACTTCTTCTCAAATAAATTTTTAAGTGAAAGATTCTTTAGTTTTATTCTATAGTAGATATTCTATCCCCAATTTGATGATTGTAACTATATTTTTTGTTGAGAATACATTTCTTGTTAAGAATTCACGGAGGACTGTCAATGATTTGTGTGTCCAAATTCATTAAATTTTTTTTTCCAATGTTCTTACTTTATTGTGATTCAAGATGAAAATTTTCATTCAAATTAAAAAATATTGTTTTTTTTTGGCGCATGCTAATTCAGTTTTTTTTTAATCAAATCTAATGAAATATTTCATTTCGAGTAGTGAATATAATTAAAATGAGAACAACAAAAAATTTTTTTTTATTTGTGAAATTAAAATCCTATGACCATGACGGTCCTAAGGGTATAGTATAGATTTTACAATTAACATGTTGCATAAAAGAGAGAAAAACAAACATAGGCAGAGTAGAAAGATGTGTACGTCTTCTTTAGCCATTCAATGAAACATTAAAACACGATCTTCCAATGTATACATCCATTACATCAAGATAATATACGTAGTACTATAAGACTATAATCAATAGACTCACTCAAATGTATGTGTATACTTTATTTCTAAATGCTTAATGTACAAAATGTACAGAAACAAAGATTCATTTACTAGACAAACATAAAAAATATGTTAACTTTATATTTTTTGTTTGATATTGATATATTAATGACATAAAATGAAGATTAAAAAAACAGTAGTCATATTGTACAAATCACTGAGATAACTAAAAGGTATCATTATGTATCGATCATTTCAAAAAGCACCTGTCAATATATAAAAAAAACAAGGTGTACATTGCACTTACACTAGGTACACCTGCCATTAGAAACCTTGTTTCCGAGTGAGATACGTACCCTACTCAATCAGAGCTACACGTTATTGTTTTTTTTATTCATGAATTTTTGTCAAATAATTTTTGATATATACGTATATATAAGACTTCAATGTTATTATGAATTCGTTCTTTCGACCAAAATTGAATCCTATTTCGTATATTCTTTCCAGAA
>Ga0209960_1002916_pt1 | contig 15922 bp, 16 predicted proteins | sample ThiBiot_500_plan_2_FD_183947 | JGI IMG/M metagenome (GOLD analysis project Ga0209960, IMG submission 183947) | Wastewater bioreactor microbial communities from Cape Town, South Africa - Thiocy_expt_500_plan (SPAdes) | ecosystem: Engineered > Bioreactor > Thiocyanate-remediating >...
AAAAAAAAAAAAAAAAAAAAAAAAAAAAAAAAAATTAAAAAAAAATAAAAAATACCAAATTCTCTTCTCAATCTTGCTCTTGTTTGACTTGGATTCTTTTTGAATGATTCAATTAATTTAACAATATTTGTATATCCATATTTTTTTGCATAATCAAGCCCAGTTTTTCCATCAATATCTTTTTTATTGATATCTATTTCTCTTCCACTCTCTAACAAATATTTAACTACTTCTGTTTTTTCATAATAACAAGCAATCAAAAAGGGTGTTTCTCCATAATTTGATGCTTTACTGGTATCAACTCTTTCATCATTTAATAATAATTTCACAATTTCGATATGTCCAAAATAACAAGCAACATGAAAAGGTGTAGATAAATGACCATTTTGATTTTGCCAATTAATGTTAATTTGTGAGTTTTGAAGGAATTTTATAACTTCTTCAACTTTTCCATCTGAACAGGCTTTATAAAGTTTTTCTTCCATTTCCATTTATTTTGTCCTTTTTTCTTTTTTTCTTTTTTTCTTTTTTATTTTTCATTGCTTCTTCATTTTAAAGGAGATAAAAGGAGATAAAAGGAACCATTAGTTAGAAAAGTGGAAACTAAAAACTGGACTTTGGTCTGATTATGTCTGGAAGTCGACCCAACGGGCAACTTTCCCGACAATCACAGGACACTTTTACTACTCCTTTTCCTGCACACCTGCCAGGAGTCTTAATAAAAATAAATCGAAAAAAAAACAAAACAAAACAAAAAACATCCCAAAAAGGTGAAAAAAATTTTTGATCGATAAAAAAAGGGAGTCAATTTTTCTAATCAAACTCCGCACGCCGCGTAAGGATTTGCATTTTGATTCGTCATTCATATGATTTTTTGCACTTGATAAACAATTTTCATTTTCAGAAAACAAAATGTTTAAAACGAGAAATAAAATTGTTGGAAAAAAAGGATTTTTGTGAGGACAATTATGAAAAACATATTTTTTTTTTGTTTTCATTTTTTGATCAATTTTTTATTGTTATTATTTTGATTAAAAAAATGACGAAAAAAATGGCTGAAAAAGGAGGGTCAGAACCTTGATGTGAAACTAAAAATCCCCAATCAAAAAAGAAAATAAATTCAAATTAAAAGTATTGTTGAGAACAGTCTGACAAAGTTGGATTTTTAGTTTTAAACTTTAGAATCCAAATTAAAAATCTAACAATACAAAAAATAAATGATTATGATTCCCATTCTCAATCCTTGAAATCTAAAAAGTTATCTGAAAGGAGAACAATAGTTGCATATAAAGAAGCAGCATCAACATCTTGAAAGAAAAATCAATTAGTAAAATAAAATAAAAATTGAAATGAAATTAAAATAAATAAATAAAAATAAAAATAATATCTTTACCAGCTAAACCAAGTTCAATTCTTAGTTTACTTCTTGTTTGACTTGGATTTCTTTGAAATGATTCTAATAATTTAAGAATCTTTCGATAAGTTCTTTTTCTTTTTTGAAATTCTTCTTCACTCTCAACTTCTCCTTTCCTTTCTTTTTCTCTTTCTTTTACTCCAAGGATTGCATCGTTATCTTTTGCATTAATATTGACTTCTCTTCCACTAGCTAAAAAATATTTTACAATTTTAGTAAAGCCTCGATAACATGAAAGAAAAAAAGGCATTAATCCATCCCTATCTGCTCGATGTATATCAACTCTTTTATCATTTAATAATAATTTTACAACTTTAAGATTTCCTTCCCAAGTGACATAATAAAAAGGTGTTAACCCATCTTCATTTGCTTTGTTGACATCAACTCTTTCATCAGCTAATAATAACTTTATGATTTCAATATTTTTATTGTAACATGCATCATAAAGAGGTGTCCATCCCCTACGAGTTGGTTTATTGATGTCAACTCTTTGATCATTTAATAATAGTTTCACAACCTTGATATTTCTTTCTTTACAAGCAATAGAAAAAGGTGTTTCACCAAGTTTATTTTCTCCATTAATGACTTCATTTCTCTCATGATACAATAATAATTTCACAAATTTCAGATGTCCATGATAGCAAGCAACATGAAAAGGCGATTGACCATTCTCTCCTTTATTAATATCAACTCTTTCATCATTTAATAATAATTTTATAATTTCCATATTTCCTTTTACACTGGCAATAAAAAAAGGTGTCCAGCCATCTCTATTAGTGCAATTGACATTAATTTCTGTGTTCTTTAATATTTCTTTAACATCTTCGACAAGTCCATTTGAACAAGCAGTACAAAGCCATTTCTCTAACTCATCTACTTTCATATTCTTTAGGTTCTTCATTTTGGAGATGTTCTATTTATTGATTTATTTATTTATTTTATTTTATTTCTTTTGACTTCAAGGATGAAAGAAAAGAGGACATCTCTAATTTTTACAATTAATTAACTATTACATTTTCACAATTAACAAAGTCAAATATGAATTCAAGCTAAATCTATCAATCAATTCAAAAAATAGTAAATATAAAATAATAGTCAGTAAGGTTTTGAAGAACAAGTTGTTCATTGTGAAAGGTTCACAATTAACCTCAATTCGAATTCAAATCAAATAAGAATAGAAAAAGAATTTTTTTTTTTTTTAAAAAAAAATATTTAAAAATTTTTGATTCATTTCATTTCACTTCATTCTTTACTTTTTGACTCTGAATGAAAACAAATACTTTATAAGGCTTCTAAATCTCATTCATTTCATTCATTCATCAGTTATGGTTTCAATCAACAATTAAGAAATTTTAAAAATTTCAATGACCGTTATTTTTTTTCTTTTTGAAAATAAACTAATTTAGGAAAAAACATGGCGAATCTGATGTTTTTTTGCCGAAGTTCCTATGTGAAGCATCACTTAACTTCAACTCCACTCTCACATATACAAACTTCTTCAACTCAAGCCATTCTTAAACGTTATCCTATTAAATATTTTCATACTCAACCAGTGTTGTTGTCTCAGCTCTCACAACCTCAAAAACCGAACAAGGAATTGTTTCAAAGTTACGAGCCAAAACTCGTGGAAGAGGGATGGGAGAAATGGTGGAATGAATTAGGGATCTTTAAAAGTAGTGGTCAAAAGGATGGAAATGAGAAGATGATTAGAGTATTGTTTCCACCACCGAATGTGACTGGGAGATTACATATTGGACATGCGTTGACGTGTGCGATTCAGGATTCATTGGTGAGAAGGTATAGAATGTTATCTCCTCCAGGATCAGTGGAGTTTATACCAGGGACGGATCATGCTGGGATTGCAACTCAAGTGGTTGTGGAAAAAATGTTGAAATTACAAGGGAAGAATAGACTTGATATGGGGAGAGAGGAGTTTGTAAAATCAATTTGGAATTGGACAGAAAATCAACAAGAGTTTGTTGAAAATCAATTGAGGAAACTTGGAACATCTTTTGATTGGTCTTCAAAATATTTTACATTAGATGAAAAACGTTCAGAATTTGTGACAAAAACATTTGTTAGTTTATTTGAGAAAGGACTTATTTATAGAGATACAAGATTTGTTAATTGGTCATGTAGTTTAAAAACAGCAATCTCAGATTTAGAAGTGGAGAGTGAGGCCATTACTGGTCCAACTTGGAAAGAGATCCCAGGAAAAAATAAAAAAGTTCAATTTGGAGTCTTACATGAAATAGCTTATCCTCTTGTTGAACCAAGTAGTTCAGGTTTATCTGAGATTACCATTTCAACCACTAGAGTTGAAACAATGTTTGGAGATGTTGCCATTGCAGTAAATCCAAAAGATGAGAGATACCTTGATTTACATTACAAAAATGTCATTCATCCTTTAACTGGAAGAAAAATCCCAATTATTCCAGATATTATTGCTGATCCAACTTTTGGAACAGGAGCAGTTAAAATTACTCCTTCTCATGATTTAAGTGATGCAGAATGTGGAAAGAGAAATTCATTAGAATTTATTTCAGTTATTCAAGAAAATGGAACATTGAACTCTTATGCAGGAGATCTTGAAGGAATGGATCGTTTTGAGAGTAGAGAGATTATAATTGAAAGATTAAAGAAATCAGGCTTTTATAGAGGTGAAAAAAGTAATCCAATGACTCTCTCAATTTGTTCTAGAAGTGGAGATATTATTGAACCATTATCTAAACCTCAATGGTATATTAATTGTCAAGAGATGGCAAAAGAGGCATATAATTCACTTCAAGATTCGAAAATTCAAATGGTTCCTTCAATTTATGATCAAGATTGGTTAAGATGGCTTGGAAATCCAACAGATTGGTGTATATCAAGACAATTATGGTGGGGTCATCAAATCCCAGTTTATTTATTATCAGTTGGAAAACAATCACAAAATGAAGAATTTTTTGAACAATGGATTGCAGCAGAAAATTTAGAAGAGGCTCAAAAAAAAACCCAACAAATTCTTCAACAAAAAGGATTTCCAACTTCAACTCAATTTACATTAAAACAAGATGAAGATGTATTAGATACTTGGTTTTCTTCTGCTTTATTACCTCTCTCAACTTTTAATCAAAAGGATTATTCAATTTTTTCAAAAGATACCAATCAAATAACAACAACTCCAACAATTCCTTTAACTTTTATGGAAACTGGTTCTGATATTTTATTTTTTTGGGTTGCAAGAATGGTTATGCTTTGTACTAAAATGTCATCAACAAATTCTCTTCCATTTGATAAAGTTCTCTTACATGGAATTGTTCGAGATTCTCAAGGTAGAAAAATGTCAAAAAGTTTAGGAAATGTTATTGATCCAATGTATATAATTGATGGTGTTTCAAGAAATAATATGGAAGAAGAAGTATTAAAAAGAACACTCTCTAAAGTTGAACAACAAAGAAGTTTAGAAAATCTTAGAAAGGAATTTCCTAATGTATTATTTTATTTTATTTATTTACATTTTTGTTTTGTTTCGTTTTATTTTATTTATTATTTTATTTGTTATTTATTTTATTTTATTTTATTTTATTGTTTATTTTTATTATTATTGTAATTTATCATCAACCAATTCTTTTTTTTTTCTTCTTCTCATCTTTATTTTTAGGGAATAGAAGCTCGTGGTGCAGATTCACTTCGTTTGACATTAGTAGGATATCCTTATCAATCAAGATTTATTAATTTAGATTCAACAAAAATCTCAACAAATAGAATCTTTGGAAACAAACTTTGGAATGCAACAAAATTTGTATTTATGAATTTACCTTCAAACTTTGAAATGTCTCATCCATTTATTGAAAAATTCCCAACTCAATGGTTTTCTGAATCCAATCTTCCTTCATCTCATTCTGCTTTTGGACTTGCTGAATTTGTTAACTCTTGGATTTTAAGTAGACTTTCACAAACTATAACAAAAGTAAATTCCTCTTTTGAAGCATTTAATCTAAGAGATGCCTCTGAAATAACTCGAGATTTTATCTTAGATGAATTTTGTGATGTTTTTATAGAATTTTCGAAAGTAGTACTTTATCAATCATCAAATCCTAATGAAGTTCTTGCCACACGTTTGACATTATGTTCAGTCTTAGATGCATCTTTGAGACTTCTTCATCCATTCATGCCCTTTATAACTGAGGAACTCTTTCAACATTTGAAATCTAAAACAAAATTTCTTTTACAATCAGGATATGAAGAACCTATCTCAATTTGTATTTCAAGATTCCCTCAAACTTCTGATTATTCTCAATTTTATTCACCAAAAATTGAAGAGGAAATGAAAATTATTCTTGATCTTTTACATGTCTCTCGTTCCCTTAGAAAGATGTTTGAGCTTCCTTTAAATATGAGGTTTCCTTTTGGAATTGAAACTCAAGGAGAAAAAGAAACTCAAATCATTCAAAACCATTTAAATCATATCCAATACTTTATTCAAGCATCTCCATTAGAAATTAATTCTGAAATCTCATTTGATAAAACGAAAGCTGGATCTTTTGCTGTTAATGAAAATTTAACTTTATATCTTCCACTTAGAGATAAATCAATTAACTTTGAAGAGCAAAAAGAGAAACTTCAAAAGAAATTAAAGAAGAACTCAACACAATTACAAAAATTAAGAGCTCGAATCTCAAATTCAGATTATAAATTGAAAGCAAAAAAGGATGTGATTGAAAGAGATGAAGCTGGTCTCCGAGAATTACTTGCAGAAGAAGAACAAATTAAAAAAACTCTTGATTTATTATCTCGTTTTTGAAAAACAAAAAGATTAAAGATAAAATGGATATAGTTGAATGTGTATAGAAAGAAAGAAAAAATTAAATAATGAACAAAATTTTATTAAAAATGTTTACTAAGAGAAAATTTCTTCTTCTTTTTCATTACTGGTCTTATCTATTTTCAGATTTATTTGAATTGAGTTCAAAAATTCGAAATAATGAACAAATAAATAAATTAATTAACTAAAAGAACCTCATCTTCTTTTGCTACCCAATTATCACCTGCTTGACTTTCAATCATTAATTGTAATACAAGAGAAATTCGGTTTTGTTTTTGTAAGCTACGACTAATTTGTGCTTCTGCTGATTTTCCAAATATTGGTGTACTTGATCGACTTGATCTATGAAATAAAAATAAAATCAATAAAACCACAAAAGAAAAGAAAGGAATGTTTTTTGTTGGAAAAAAAAAAAAAAAGTGAAACTTACCCTCCTTTCTCTCCAAATCCAAATACTGTTGGTGCTAAACAAACAGATATATTTTTTGCATCCATTTTATTAAATTCACTATAAGTTGACAACTAATATTTTCAGAAATTAATTTTTTAAAAAAGAAAGAAAAAGAAAAGTTGAAAGTTTACACAATACAAAAATTTGAGGAGATAAGTAACAAGATTTCTATTTGAATCGGGAATCATTGAAAGGAGAGTTTGTAACAATTCTAATTGTTGTTCTCGAACAGATATTTCTATTAATAATCACTCATTATACCGGAAAAAAAAATAATAAGAATCAAGAGAAAAGAATACTCGTCAAAGCAATAAAACTTTCAAAAAGTTTTGATGTGAATAATGGATCAGGTAATTCCCTTAAAAATAATTTCAACAATCCAGCAACATCATGAACTGTGGCATCAGTAAAATCCAAATTCTCTCCTCCAGAGTCTTCTAATTGTTGTTTCATCTCATTTATTTTTCCTTGATTTCCAGATGTCCGAAAAACTCCAAGAATTTTTAAATTTTCTTTGATTGAAAAAAAAAAAAAGAAAGTAAGTAAAATTTAGTTAAGAAAAAAAGAAAAGAAAAATACCATCTTTTTCTAAATGTTCAAATATATCTTTTAGAAATTTTGGGATTGTTCCAACTGTCCATTTGGTTGGAGCACCTAATCTTCCAGAAATGACTCCAAGTTCAACTCCAAATACTTTTTTGCTTTCTATTATAAATTTAATTTCAAAAAAAAAAGTAAAAGGAAGAAGGGAAAAAAGGTTAATGATTTTTGAATTCAAGAATGAGAAAAAAAAAAATGACCAGCTACTTCATTTTGTGAAGGTGGTTCACATTCATGAGAAAGAGAAATTAATTCATCTCCTTTTCCTTGAGAAGGAATTGTTGTTGTACTAAATGTTAACCATTTTCGAATACTATCATCAGCTTGAATTGATGTTGGATCAATAATACTTTGACAATGTGAAATAGTTGAAAGAATTTGAGAAATAAGAGTAAATTTGTAGTAATTAATGCGATTTTCTGTGACATAAGTTGGTGAACGAGAAATTAATTCCATATCTGATAAATAAATTTTTAACCAAGGAAGAACAATTTTTCCTTCAGAAATAGCTGATTCAACAATATGACAATATTTTTTATAGCTTGATCCTGGAGATACTAACTCAAGAAGTTCCTTTTTTTATTATTTTATTTTATTTTATTTTATTTTATTTTGAAAGATTTGAATTGAGAAGGGAAAAAAAAAAAAAAAAAAAAAAAAAAAAAATAAAAAAAAAAAAAAAAAAAAAAAAATAAAAAAAAAAAAAAAAAAAAAAAAAAAAAAAAAACAAAAAAAAAAAAAAAAAAATAAAAAGAATAAAAAAAAAAAAAAAGAATACATTCCAAATTGACTTGAATTTTGAATGAGATAAAACTGTTTTCCATGTTTTTGATAACCTTTGAACAGAAGGTAAAAGTAATCCTCCAATTATTTCAAATACAGCATTCAAATTTAATAATTCCTCACATTTTTTAGCTCCTAATAAGAAATTTTCAATACATTCACATCTTTCTTTTAAATCCTTTTTTAGACAAACTTCTTTTGCAACCCAATTAATCATTCTCTCTGACCAAGAAATAAACTCCAATAAATTTGGGACAGGATATTCACGAGGAATTAAGAGATATTCAACAAATTCTAATTGTTCAATCTTTTTAAACATTTCAAATTCCATTCCTGTTAATTGTTCAGCAAATGAGCTAGGAGAAATATCTCCAAAGGAAAGACGAAGAAATGATCTTCGTTTCTCTTCTTCAACTTTCAAACTACTTATCCGAGTTAAGAGTTCAGCTGTAGGAGAAGTACAAGATCCTGTTCTTGTTGATTTTTTGGAACTTGGATCACCACCTAAAATCTCATCAATGGCAGTAAGAAAACTTTCAATAAATTTTGAGTGACGTTCAACTTGACAAGTTTCAGATTTTAAGAAATCTTTTAGAATCTCTTCCATTTCTGGGTTCCTCGAAAAATCTGGAGTAAAATTTTCTAACCATTTTCTACAAAAGTTTAAGATTTTTCTTTGTCCATAAGCTCTATATTCTTCTTGAGATTTATCTCTTTGACGAATGTTTTCTAAAGCTGTATATTGTTTGATAAGAAATTCCAAGAGCTCTGGAGGAGTTAAGAAAAATCGATAAGTACAAAGGAATCCATTTAAATGTTTTGGATTCATTGCAAGGTCTTGAACTCCAAGGAGAACATAAATTAATCCTTCAACAGTTCCTTGAGAAATAACAAGTTTTCCATTCATTGTCACAGTTTCAACAGAATCTGAATCGAAATCTACTGATGGAGAATCGGGAGTACTTGATGGGTTCTTTTTAGGTATAAGTTCTGAGAGAGCAAGTTCATTTTCATCATTTTGAAAAAATGGAACTATTCCATTTCGAAAACTGATTGTTGAGAATTCTCCTATTTTGGTTTTAGTTTGTTAGGTTTCTGTTATTTTAGGTGAAGTTTTAATTTATGCTTTGATTGAAATCGAATTTTTTTTTTTTTTGAATTTTATTTCTTGATTATTAGAAATTTTAATTAAAATAATTCGCAAACCTGAACTAATTCTTCGAATCATTAAATTTCTCTGTTCGACGGAAAGAAAATTTGTTGGAGAAGTTATTTCACTTGTATCTGATCTTGGATCCCAAACTTCATCAACCTCATCTCCATAATCATCTTCTTTTAAATCATCCTAGAAAATTAGAAAAAAATAAAATAAAAATTAGGTCAATTCTAGATATAAAAAATATTAGAAAATTAAAGAATAAAAGTAATGATATTGAATACCCCATCTGGGATTTGAATTGATATCTTTGGAACATCTTCTTCTTCCATCTTAACAGTCTTATCTTTTCTTTTCTTTTTTTGAATTGAATTTGTATAACTACAATTTTACAGCTATTTAACACTAAAATTATTTATTGTTTTATCCAATTTAAATTCTAAATTTAAATCATTATGCATTGTTTTTTTAATTTTTACCACGCATAAATTAAAAACTTTACCTTTTGGTTTCAAACAAACAAATAAAGCTTCAAACCAAACTTTGCAACAATAAACTTGATTCAACTGAAATTAAATAAAACGAACTCCTTATCTACTTTTAAAAAACAAAAATATTGTTAAATTATAAACATCAATATAAAATAAAAATTACTTGAGATCCAATTAATTTATACTTTACTCCTATTTGTTTTGGTTTTTTTTTTTTTCTATTTCGCAAAAAACCTACAATATAAAAAATAAAAAACAATTAATAATTAAACTTAAATGAATCCAATATAACAAAAACAACAAACAAAAAACAAAAAACAATCTTTAATTCGCTCTTCAATTCTAATTCTAATTCAATATATTATTAATACCAAAACATCAATCAACTCAATTCAACTTCAAAAAGATCTTTTAATTTCAATTTTTTTTTTTTTTCCAAAACCAAAAAAACTCAATAATTATAAGAAATGACAGATTTTTTCTTTTTATATTGGAATTAATCAAAGCAATGGGATTTGAATCAGCAAACAACTGTGAAGAAGTGGAGTTATCATTTGAGTTTGGCTTTGGGTGTGCATTGAGTTTATTTTTGGCTTTTTCTGCTGGGTTTATTTTTGTTTCAATTCCCCTTTTTTCCATTTTTTTTCCGCCATTTTTTTTTTCTTTCTGTTTCAATATTCACCGATATTTTACCGATAAAATACTGCCGATAACATAACAAAACAAAAAACAAAAAACGAATCACTTCAAAAATTTACTGATATTTTACTGATGAGATACTAGGGAAATGCTGAGAAAAATTTTACAAATCTTTAAATTTTTTTAAAATTTCAATGATTTTTGATGTTATTTGCCCTTGCAACCTAAAGCACAACTTCTTCTTAACAAATCTTTCCCCACCCCATCTAGTTTAGTTCCAATCTGCCGAACTCTCGCTTTTCTTGACTTCGCTCGGTTATAATTATAATAAATAAAAATTGAACCAAAAAACAGTGAAGTGAAGACTCATTTGGTGCTTCATTCTCCCTGGGGTTATACATTCTCGTGTAATGTCGAAGAAGGAGAAGAAGTCGTTGATAAAATCTGATTTGAAATTCAAAGCTTTTCAAAGAACTTAAAAATCAACGATTGAAATGGAGATAGAACTGTTTAATGCCTGTGAAGATGGAAAAGTTAGAGAAGTTGGAGCATTACTCCAAAACCTACAAATCAACACCAACTGGGAGAATGAAGAATACAATTATAAAACACCATTTTCCATTGCTTGTGAAAATGGACATATTGATATTGTTAAAATATTATTAAATGATGAAAGAATTGATGTCAACCAAGCAAATAGCCAATATGGTCCAACACCTTTTTGGATTGCTTGTCAAGGAAGACAAATTGGAGTTGTTAAATTATTATTAAAAGACCAAAGAGTTGATATAAATAAAGCAAATGCTTTCAGACAAACACCTCTTTGGACTGCTTGTCAAAAGGGAGAGATTGAAATTGTGAAGTTATTATTAAATGATTCAAGAGTTGAAGGTATCAATCAAGCAGAAAAATATAGTGTAACACCTCTTTATATTGCTTGCCGAGAAGGACACATTGAAATTGTAAAATTATTATTAAGTGATGAAAGAGTTGACACCAACAAAGCAAGGGAGACTGGAGAAACCTCTTTGGATTGCTTGTTCGCTTGGATATCTTGAGATTGTGAAACTATTATTAAATGATGAAAGAGTTGAGGATATCAAAGCAAAAAATAATGGAGTAACACCTTTTTATATTGCCTGTGAAAAAGGACATATTGAAATAGTGAAATTACTATTAATAGATGCGAGAGTTGTTGATATTAATCAGGCAGATAATGATGGTAATACACCTCTTTATATTGCTTGTGAAAATGGATATATTGAAGTTGTTAAATTATTATTAAATGATAGAAGGATTGATGGTATCAATAAAGAAGATCAATATGGTCGAACACCTTTTTCTATTGCTTGCAAAGGAGGACCTATTGAAATTGTAAAATTATTACTAAATGATCAAAGAATTGATGTCAATAAAGCAAATAAGAATGAAGCAACACCTTTTTTTACTGCTTGTTATTATGGACACATTAAAATTTTGAAATTATTATTAAATGACAGTAGAGTTGATATCAATCAAGCGGATTATCTTAATCAAACACCTTTTTATATTGCTTGTAAAAATGGGCAGTTTGATGCAATAGAATGTATCTTAGCAAGTCGAAGAGAAGTGGATTTGAAAGCAAGAAATAATCAAGGAAAAATGGCAATTGAAATTATGAAAGAAATAACAAAAGAGAAAGGAAAAAGATTTTATGAAAATGAAGAAGAATTTCAAGAAAGAAAAAGAAAGTGTCTAAAAACTGTTGAATTATTGGAATCATTTGAAAGAAATCCAAATGAAGCAAAAACAAAACTGAGAATACAACTTGGATTTGCTGGTAATTTTTTTTTTTTCCAACTTTTATTTCTTCTGATATGTAGCATTATTTTCTATAGATTGTGATGCTACTTCTATCTATGTGATTGTGGTTCTCCTTTCTGATCAGTATTTATGTTTTAAACACACTTGAATTGGAAAAAATGTTTTTGGTGTCGTTCCATCAAAATACTGTAAATGTCAATAAAATGAAATAAAAAAAGCTCTGATGAACAACTTTGTGTGTCTCTTTTTATTTTTATTTTCCTTTTTCAAATAGAAAAACCAAAAAATGAGTTTGTTCTTGACTTTTGTAGATTGATTAGAAGAGAATTCAATTAGTAAACTAATTCAAAGTTTTTGAAAGATTTTATTGATGTCAAACTCTTTCATCATAATGTGATAGTTTTTCGAACATACTATTATATTTTATAATTGTTATCTATTCCTTTCATAAAATATTTATATTTCTTTCGATGATCAAGAAACATCAAAAAATTTCCATGAGTCATGAAAAAGTCGATCATTGCAAGTATTTTTATGAAAAACAAATATATCTATCAGAGGCAATCAAATACATAAAATTCAAGATAACTTTTCAAAAAAAAACTTTTATTAATCTTTTTGAAATAGACAAACAAAAGAAAAAGAGGGAAAAAAAAAAAAAAAAGAATTGCAATTAATGAACTAACAAACTGATTTAATTGTTTGACTGATTGATGATCAAGTTGAAAGACATCCATTTGTGCAAGCATTAAAAGATGAACAAATGGGACCAGGAATTGTTTGATTGAGAGTTTTGGTTGATAATTGATTTGGAAAAGAAAGATTCATTGTTGTAGTGGGAACGATTTGAACTTGACCATTATATTCCAAACAATATTGTCCTTTTGTTCCTGCAACAAATTTTGTAATTCCACTGATCTTTGGTGATCCACAATTAATACTATTCATTTGAATTGATTCAATATCACATTGATTTCCATATTGAGATAAAACATTGATTTCATAACAAAATTTGGTTTTTTTTGTGATTTTTGAATATTCATAAGATGCCAATTTAATAGTTGCACATCCATTTGGTCCAAATATTGTTGAATTATCTTGACAATCATAATGATTGAATTGTTCAAATGGAATTGGTTGTTTTAATATTGAATCACTTGACCAATGTAAAATAATGGTTGCATTCCCTGTTCTTTGAAAATAATCCACTTCAAATTTTAATGTTTCTCCATCAATATTTGCTGTATGTTCAAATGTTGTATAAAGAATTTGTGGTTTATAACTATTAACAACTAAAATATTATCCATTTTAATTCTAATTCCATCATCTGCATAAACATGAATTGTATATTTTTCTGCTTTTGGAAATATAATATTTCCTCTCCATTCAATTCCATATCTATTTATTTTTATTTTTATTTATTTATTTATTTTCAATTAAAATAAAAAACATGAAAATGAGAAAGAGAAAAAGAATAAGTTACTGAGATTTATCATGAGGAGAACCAACTGGAGGATAAATGAAATCAAAAAAATGATCAATATTTTCAGCTCTTTCAAGGAATGTTTCAGTTCCTTCTCTTATACCTGATGAATCAACTGGGAAATAAATTCCTCGAAGTCCTGATTGTTCACAACCATCTATTTGAAAAAAAAAAATCAAATAAATAAAATGGATATGATTTTAAAATTAAGAAGAAAAAGAAAGATTGAATGGAAAAAAAGAAAAGAAAAGAACCAGAAACATCTGAGCAATTAACTCCAGTAAATTCAGGTAAACATTCACAATGATAATTTCCATTCAATCTTGTTGAACATTGTCCTCCATTACAAGGACCATTCCCACAGCTTGCCTCTTTTTTTTTTTTTTTTTTTTTTTTCAAATTATTTTGAAAAAATAAATCTATTTCTACCACATTCATTCTTTGCAGTATTATAATCATCAGCTGTAATACTCGAATAATCAAGAATTGGACAATCCCAATAATTGGTGGCAAGATATCTATGAAATTTAAAAACAGTTTTCAAATTAATAAATTAATAAATCAGAAACCAAGATTGTATGAGACAATATTTATGAAATTTTTTGATAAAAAGAGTGACTTACAGCACATTCAATGTGGGCTTTAAACTTAAGAGTTGAGATGGAATTGGACCCGTGAGTTGATTATAAAAGAGAACTCTATTCAATAAATTTAATCTGTTATATCCCAGAAACAATTTGTTCAATAGAAAATAAATATTTTGGATCTTACAAATATTGTAATTGTGTTAAGCTTCCAAGTTCGGTGGGAATTGGTCCATTAAGTAGGTTAAAGAAGAGACCCCTATTCAATAAATTTCACATATAATAACATGACAATTCATTCAATGAAAAAGTTTTTTTACATAGAAGTTAATTTCTTCAAATTTCCAAATTCGGTTGGAATTGTCCCATTTAGCCTATTCTCGCTGAGATCTCTATTAAATGAATTTAGATATATAAAAAAAAAATCAATTTTCAAGAGAGAAATATTAAATATCTCACAGATATTCTAATTGTGTTAAATTTCCAAGTTCGGTTGGAATTGTCCCACCCAGTTGATTTTTGTTGAGATCTCTATTTAATGAATTTAATATATGAATACCAAAACAATGTGATAAAATGAATAAAAAATTAAATATTTTACAGTTCTCGGAGTGTTAAATTTCCAAGCTGAGTTGGAATCGGTCCATTTAATTGATTACTGTTGAGATGTCTATTCAATAAATTTAGTACAGGCGATGGAAATACCAAAATCATTTTGATTTCTTCATTGGAAAAAAAAAAAAATCAATATCGTACAAATATTGTAATTGTTTGGAGTTTCCAAGCTCGCTTGGAATTGTCCCATTTAGTTGATTATCGAAGAGAAATCTATTCAATGAATTTAATATATCGTGATAAAAGAAAATTTGTTCAATGAAAAAAAATAAAATAAAATAAAAAATTACAATTTTTGTAATTGTTGTAAATTTCCAAGTTCTGTTGGAATAGGTCCATTCAATTGATTTGTGTTGAGATCTCTATTCAATGAATTTAAATATAAGATAACAAATAACTTGTTTAATCAAGAAATTTTACAGTTTTTGTAATTGGGCTAAATTTCCAAATTCTGTCGGAATTATACTATTCAATTGATTATCGCTGAGCTCTCTATTCAAAGAATTTAATATGTATGATAACAAAACAATGTAATAAAATGAAGAAAAAAATTAAATATTTTACAGTTCTTGTAATTGTGTTAAATTCGCAAGTTGGGTTGGGATTGGTCCATTTAATTGATTACTATACAGAACTCTATTCAAAAATTCAAAAATCAATAATTTATTCAATGGAAAAATAAATATTTTATATCTTACAGTTCTTGTACTTGCCCTAAATTTCCAAATTCGGTTGGGATAGATACATTAAGTTGATTATTGTTGAGGTCTCTATTGAAAGAATTTAATACATGAATTAACAAACAGAGAGAATAAATAAATATTTTACAGTTTTAATAATTGACTCAAGTTTCCTAGTTCGGTTGGAATAAGCCCATAAAGTCCATTATCGTTGAGATATCTATTCATGGAATTTAATATATCGTGATATCTTAAATAATAAAACAATTTATTCAATGGAAAATTATTAAATAGATTTTACAAATATTGTAGTTGTGTTAAATTTCCAAATTCGATTGAAATTGTTCCTTTAAATTGGTAGCCCGAAAGAGATCTTTGTTTTCCATTTTTTTTTTTTTTTTTGAGATTGACA
>Ga0209960_1002918_pt1 | contig 15917 bp, 19 predicted proteins | sample ThiBiot_500_plan_2_FD_183947 | JGI IMG/M metagenome (GOLD analysis project Ga0209960, IMG submission 183947) | Wastewater bioreactor microbial communities from Cape Town, South Africa - Thiocy_expt_500_plan (SPAdes) | ecosystem: Engineered > Bioreactor > Thiocyanate-remediating >...
TTGGCCAAGGAAAATTCGATCGACAAGAATAATCATCGTCTGTTATCGTATATTCAACACTTTCGAGTCCAACTAAATCCTTTACAAAATAAATAAATCAATAAATAACGAAAGACAATTTCATTTTCTTTCATTTTACTTTCATCCATTTCGCATCTCGACATGAACTTATTACTAAATGTTTTAATTTTGAAAGATCAAATTGAGATATTTCAGTTCCACATGCCGATTTCAATGTCAACCGTGAGAGTTTAGATAACAACAAAGGATTATTTTGTGCAGAAATTGATTCGACTTCTAATGAAGATAAATATTCAAGTTCAGGACAAACATCGACAAGAGAAAATAAATGAGAAATATATTCAAATTGTTCATTGGAGAGTTTTAACGATTTCCATTGATGTTTATTTTCTTGTTGACGAAGAATAAAATCGAATTTTGTTTTGTTTATCGATTCAAAATCAAACGAAGAACAACATTGATTTGATAGACAATAAAAACGACAATTTAAATTCGAAAATGACCAAACAATATCAACACCTGATAAATAACTAAATATCAAAATTAAAGTTTCATTTGGTAAATCTTCAAATAATCTTCGAGATTCGATTAAATTCGAATGTTTCTTTACCGTTGACATCTTTCGTTTCTCGTTTATGTTTATGCTGTCAAATAAACATCATACCGAAAATGTTATTTCACAACTCAAAAGAAAAACACAACTATTTTTCGTTTCTTCTCTATGATGCAATAACTATATGATGAAGCCGACAGAACAGAATCAAAAACATTTCCTTCAATTTTATTTCGAATTTTTATCAACAAGAAATCGTTGAATTCGATTATTTCCAAAATCAGCAACATAAAGATTATTTTCAACATCAAATGTTAAACCAGTTGGATGTTTCAACTGATTGAACCCTTTTACCCAATCATTTCCACCAACAACAACACGACCTTCTTCACTTCCCAATGGCCAACACATTACTCGATTATTCCATGAATCAGCAATATAAATATCACCAACTTCATTCACTACTAATCCTTCTGGACAAGATAATTGATTTAAACTATTTTCTCTTCCTTGTCCACCAGCAACAATAATACCTTCATTTTCACCTTTCAACCATTTCATTACACGATTATTCTCTCTATCTGAAACATAAACTGTCTCTTCTCTATCAATGAAAATATATGTCGGCTCATTCAATTGGTTGAGTTCATTTCCTCGACCATTTCCACCTGCAACAATTACTCCTTCTCCTATTTCACCTTTTCTCCATCTTTTAACTGCATGATTCTCCAAATCACATACAAACAAATCTCCATTTTCATTCATCATTAATCCATCACATTGAATATTCTCAATAAGAATTTCTTTGTCACCATTTGGATTTTGTAAAGACCATCGAACAACTCTTCTATTTCCACAGTCACAAATAATCAAAGATTTCTTGTTTTCATCGAGAATGACATCAGTTGGATAACTCAATTGATCAATTCTGTTACCTTGTCCATTTCCTCCTGCAAGAATTTGTCCATTGTTTTTGCCTAACTTCCATTTAAGAATCCGATGATTGTGTATATCAGCAATATAGATTTGTTGTTGTTGATGATCGACACAAATGGCACGAGGTGAGCAGAGTTGATTTAATTTGTTCCCTTGTCCATTTCCTCCAGCAATAGTTTGACCATCGAATTTCCATCTGATATTTGATTTGAGTTGATGTCGATGATAGAGATTTGTTTGGTCTGGAGAATGAATAATTTGAATAGATAATTTTTGAATAAATGTTGAAGAAGAATCTTGTTTAATTTCGATATTATTTGGTTGTTGAATTTGTTGTTGAATTTGTTCTAATTGAATTTGTAATTTTTCTAAAACTTTTTCATTAAAATCTTTCTTTTTGTTAATCTGTTGAATTTGTTGAGTAAAATCGTTGAATTGTGTTTGTATTTGTGGGAGATATCCGTGAATAGATTGTTGAACAAATTGTCGTTGTTCTTGAGCAGTTTGTTGAATTTTCTGAATGGATTTTTGTTCCGAAAGATTAATTTGAATAATCGCCGGATGATTATTCGGAATAGTTTCAGTTTTTTGTTGATCATTTAGCATTTGCACGAATTCATTTCGTTGATGTTCAATTTCATGAAATTGAGATTTTAATTCTTCTCGATGTTTGATTAAATCCGTAAGACAAAAGTGTTTCGAACAACCAGGACAAGGATATGTTGTCGTTTGTTCTTGACATGTAAAACATTGAGTTGAAGGATTTGATGTCGCCATGTTTGATATTTTTGTTTGTGTGAAGAAAAAAGGTATGAACACACGAAAATATACTAGTCAAATGCTCAACTAGAATTATCGTTTAACTTACAAAAAAATAAGAGAATCGAGAATGATTTGTAAAATGTGAAAGGTAAACATATAGGAGACTGAATGATTCTCTCTCTATTTGTACATGTGACAAATAAAAAAACATTGAGACAGTCAATAAAAGAAAAAAAAGAGTGGCGAAATGTAAAAATAAAATTGATTTCATGACAGGATTAACTTCTTCATCTCTCATTCCAATTAATTGTTGTTGTAGAAATTGTTGATATATTTGTACTAACATTTGCATTTGAATTATTTTTTGTATTAATTGTGAATATTGTCTCACAGGTTGATAGACTTATTGACTATTGAAAAGAATAAGTTCTTTTACAAGCAATTGCATATTCTTCAGTTTCCACATGAGAATCAATCACCATATATCGATTTGTATCTTAATTCAAACTTAAATACAGAAAAAAGACTAACGGAGGACACTTTTTGTTATTTCGAAAATACTAACAGCGTGTGTTTGTTGAATTGCTGAAAGAATATTCTAAAGCATTTTGTCATTTGTACAGATAGACTCATTAAGAGAAAAACAGCGTTCTATTTTGTTTATTCGAAAATAAATCAAGATATGCAAAGAAACCAAAAAGCAATGTTCAATGAAAATGAAGATGCGGCTGATGATGAACTTGTTTGGTGTGTTGTTTGAATTGAAGATTTTGTTGAATCGATTCGTAATGTTGAATTGATTTGATCTGTTGAATGAATATTTGTTGTGATTAAAGATTGTGTCGATATGCCTGTTGAGTGTTGAGAGTGAGAGTGAGTTGTACTCTGTTCAATTTGAATTGATCGATTGTTGAATAATGCTTGACGCATTGGTGTCCAATCAAAATATTGATCAACGAGAGATTTTAATTCAATGTAAGTTTCATTGTTATTACATTGTTCATAACCACAAACGAATTGAACCGTTTGAATATCGTAAGAAAATTTCGTGTTAATCTGTGGAATAATATAAATTCCAAGAGGAATATCACTTTCACATAATTGTAATAATCCATCCGAATCCCAACTCAAAGTACAACGATCTCCAGGAGAACATTTCCTTATTTGAGAATTATGAAAGGTCGAATAGCAATTTTCTAGAATTGAAAATGTCAATGATTTTTCAAATAATGATGATAATCTCTCTACCTATCGGTGGACCCGTTCGAGCACGTAGCGAAGCACTATTTAGCGTAAAAGTTTCTTGATATTTTCCATCGACAAACCATTGAACATGATCGAATATGAAATAAATATCACAATAATCATGAGTCGAACAAGCATGTTGAAGAATACTTATTTTCCCGATGTCTGCTATTAATGATGTGTCACCATCAATGATGTCAGTCTCTTCCAAAGTATTCGTAAATGCAACTTGTATGAATGACATCGAATAGATCATTTGTATTTGGAGATAGCATACATCGTTTTCTTCTCCACGAATATTTTCACGAAGCGAATCTTTGAATTCATTGACAGTAGATGAAGAAATTAATGCCTGGATATTTTTGTCAGGATAATGACATAAAATTCCGTAGACAGAAGGCAAAATTGTGAGAATCAAAACACAGATGAACATCGTTTTCAAAAGTGAACAACTATAAATCCAATATGAGGTGAATATATATATATTTAAGTAGAATGTTTATTTGTTCAGTGTTTTACCTTCATCATTCAAAACAACGCAAAAAAATATTAAAATGAAAGTCAGTCGTTTGACTTGATTGATGTTAGTTGAGTATGCAGACGAGAATGAAGATGAATTGGTTGTTGTTGTTGTTGATTCAGTTGATTTAGAGTACATTGTTGGCATTTGAACTGTTTGAAATGATTGATTATTGAAAAACATTTGCTGGAATGGTGTGATATCATAATATTGATCGACAAGGGATTTTAATTGAACGAAATTGTCATGGCTATTACATCGATCATAATTACATACAAATTGAATTCCTCGTTCTTCTTTAGATGCGGTTTTGTTCATGGCTATTATTACAGTAATTCTTTGAAGATAATCACTTTCACAATTTTGAGTCAATCCATTGCTATGTTGAGTAAAAGCACATAGCTCTCCGAGAGAACACGCAAGAACTTCACCATTGGAATCATAACAATATTCTAGAATTTGAAAATAATTGTTAACAATAAGAAGTGAATTGGTTTGACATACCTATTTCGGAATAATCACCGACAAGCAATGACCGACTATTTTGCACAAAACTTGCATGATATTCTCCATCGATAAACCATTGAACTTCATTGACTAGAAAATCAATTTCACAATAATCATGAGTCGAACAAGAATATAAAAGCGCGCCCGTTATCGTTTCCATGCCTTGAAGTATCACTAAACTTGTTGTCAAAACGACAACGCCATCGATTCGCTCAGCATGTTGCAATTTGTTAGTAAATATAATCCCGATTTCCGATAGAGAATAAATCATCATTAATTGTACACGACATGTACTTTGTTCTTCACCCTGACGACTGGAATTCAGGGATCTTTTCCAAGTATCTAGCTGAGATATATTGATCGTGTCCTCTATGTCATTTTCAGAAGAATGACATAAAATTGCGTAAACAACAGAAGGCACAATTCCGAGAATACAAAAACAGATCCAAATCTTCATTTTGTTTTTTAAATTTTTTCTTCAGAAAAGAAAAATTGTAAATTGAATATAAAACAAATGTATATATAACTAATATTTGTTTGCTCACACTTTTATCTTCATCAATCAAAAACAAAATCAATATTCATAGAAAATAAAGAAAAGATAAAGAGAAACGAATATGGCTATTCTTATCTTTATTTTTCTTTCTGTCGAATAACAAAACCGTCGAAAAATACAGTCTCGAGTGGGAATCGAACCCAACAACCAAAGACTGACTTTCCGGGCCAGCACTCAGACCACTGAGTTATCGAGACGCACTCTCAACATGTATTCTTCGACGGTAGAATCATATTTTTGTTATTCGACAGAAAGAAAAATAAAGATAAGAATAGCCATATTCGTTTCTCTTTATATATATTCCTGCATTTTCAAAAAAAAAAAATTTTAATAAAGAAAAGAATTGCACAAATATTTGTAATAAAATAAGCTCGATGAACTGAGGATTTGCTTGAATTGTCTATTGTCGTAGTATGAGTTGAATAACTCATTGTTGTTTCAAAATTTCGAGTTGACTTCTCAGTTGTTAAGTCAGTAGTTGTCGTTGTAAATGTTGTAGTTTCTATTGGTCGATCGTTGGTTATTGCTTGACGGATTGACTTTATATTCGAATATTGCTCAACAAAATATTTGATATCTTGAAGATTGTGATCATTATTACATTGCTCATAATTGCATTTCAATCCAATAATAATCTGTTCTTGTAATGTTTGTAAATCAATATTTGTGTGTATCTGTAGTGTCATCGGAGTCGGAGGGCTATTACTTGTACAACCTCGTTGCAATGAATATTTCTCCCAAATCAAATCACATGCCTCATCGTCAGCACATGTTATCAAGTCAGAAGTTGAATGACACTTTTCTAAAAAATAAAAATCAAATCGATAGGAAATAAACAAATGATCGATTGAAATTTTACTCGACGAATTTTTTGTGACATTAAGTAATGGAAAAATATGTTTGACTAAATCATCGTTATATCCATTGTTGATAAACCAATCCAAATGATGAAATAAAACGTCAATTTCGCAATAATCATGAGTCGAACAAGAATGTTGAAGAGTATTTTGTTGTATAGGTGTATTATTTCGAGATTCTATCGTTGTATCCACCAACAATTTTCCATTAATCTGAGGAAATTCATTCAGTACCTTTGTGAAAGCAAATTCCAATCTATAAGTAGAATAATTCAAATAGACCTGACATATATTTTGTTCTGTTGGTTCACGATTTTGTAGAATAAAATGTTTGAGTCCTAGTATATTCGATGAATTCACCGTTGCATGCATTGGTCGTTCCAAACCATTACATAAAAGACCGTCAACCAATCGTAAAATCAAAAGAATTCCGAAAAAGCTGACGATCTTCATCAATTATTTTCACAAAATGTGAATTGATATTTATCTATAGAAAATGTTAGTCTTTCATGTTTTTGTTAAAATAAAAGAAAGAAAAAAGATTTATATATTATTTTCTCTGTTAGATATCTAATACGAGCAAACAAGCAATACTAGAAGTAGAGAATAAAGAAGAGAATTCCAACAATATTTATGATCAAATAAGACCGATGAATTAAAGATTTTCTAGAATTATTTGTTGTTGTCGTCGTCGTAATCGTGGCTGTTATTGTTGTTGTTGTTGTTGTCGTTGTTGTTGTTATTGCTGTTGTCGTAGTAATGGTAGTAGTAGTAGTTGTTGTTGTTGTTTGTTGAAAATGTGTTGAAGTAGTGGTATTTGTGTTCGTAGATGTTGTAGTTTCTATGACTCGACTGGTATTTACTGCTTGACGAATTGCTGTTAAATGAGAATATTGTTCAACAAAAGATTTGATCTGTCGAAAGTTTTGCTCGCTATTACATTGTTGATAATTACATATAAATATAAAAAGTAACTCTTCTTGTAATGTTTGTATATCAATCGTTGTTTCTATCTGTAGTCCCATTAGAGAAGTATTAAATGTACAACCTTGTTCCAATGAATTTTGCTTGAAATGAAAAATACATGCCATATCGTCAGGACACGCACCCGTTTGATTATGCTGATAGCACTTTTCTAAAAAAAATAAAATCGATAGAAAATAAACGACTGGTGAATTGAAAGTAACCTAATGAAATTTGTTCACCATTAAGTAATGGAAAAATATGTTTAACTAAATCATCGTTATATCCATTGTTGATAAACCAATCCAAATGATGTAATAAAAAGTCCATTTCACAATAATCATGAGTAGAACAAGCATGTTGAAGAGTATTTTGTTGTATAGGTGTATTATTTTGAGATTGTATGAGTGTATGTGACACCAGTTTTCCATTGATCTGAGGAAATTGGATCAGTGTCTTTGTAAAACGAAGCCACAATGTATCAGTAGTATATTTCATATAGACGTGGCATATCTTTTCTTCTGTCGGTTGAAGACTTTGTTGAGTCAAAATTCTGAGTGCTACTATATTAGATGAATCCACTTTTCCGCTTACTGATTCATTGAAACCATTGCATAAAAGTCCGTCAACTGATCGTAAAATCAGAAGAATATAGAAAAAGATGACGATCTTCATCAATTATTTTTATAAAATGTGAATTGATATTTATCTCCAGTGAAACATTTCATTATTTGTCAGACGAGACTCGGAAACTTAAATGTGAATTTCTTGTTTTTAATTGATAAATAGTGAAATAGTATATATGTCACGCATGATTGTCAACAAATGATTTTCTAACAAAATTCCGGAGTAATTAAATCTTTTCTTAACAACAAATCCTCTACTCCGCACTTAAATAAATAAAAAAAAGTGAAATTTATTCTTGTATTTGAAATAATTAATTTTCAAAGAATGTTAATGAGAGATTGTCTGAAACAGAATATATTCTATTTTTATCTTGAAGAATGTAGAAGTGACAAAATCGTAAGTATTATATTATTTCATTTCTTTCCATGGAGAACAACAGCACGAATGAAATATCTGACCCAACAAAACCCATTCGAATATATAAATTCCTAATTCTTGTTAGTGGTGAAATTCCTTCAATTCTATGTAGTTTAATGATTTTCTATTATTTCATTCGATTAACCGAATTACGTGCTAAATTACACAATCATATGTATAAGAAAATTGCATCGTTAACAAAAAACATAACCTGTTGTTTTTTTTTGACATTTTAGTGTTGTTTGTTTGTTAATCTACAATTTTCTAATAACTTGCACGGAATTACCGTTAACACTTGTTCAACTCTATTTGGGTGAATTAGTTCCAAGGAGTAATTCTGTTTGTTTGTTATGGATTTATTTAAATTATTATCTATTTACGTCAACAGCATGGATAATGGCTGTTGCTTCAATTCAACGTTATTTGATGATCTATCATCGTCATTTAATTAACAATCGAATAAAACATTATGTTCCCGTTGGATTTTTCTTAGTTTTTCTCTTTATTTGGTATTTATGTTTAATATTTGCTTATCCATGTGAACAATATTTTGATCCAAGTCAATTATGGTGTTTGGGTGCGTGTTACATTTACGACGGACTCATCGGTACAATCGATTGGATTTTAAGTTCGTTGATACCCGTTGTATTAACAACAATTTGTAATCTTTTATTAATCATTCGTGTTGTTGCTCAAAAACTGAAAATGGCTCGTGGTCGTACATGGCGAACGACACGTAAATTAACTTTACAATTATTTTCCATTGCTTTTCTCTTTCTAATTATTTATTTTCCTCTGATTATTTTTGGATTAGTTCGTGTTTTGATTGATCCGTATTTTCTATTTGAATTCACAATGAATTATTATGCGTATGCAATTTATATTGTTCCCATTCTGATGCCTTTCGTTTGTCTAATTAGTTTACCCGAAATAGTCAAATGTTTACGTCGATTTATTTCTCGTGATCATCGAATTGAACCGATGGCAAGTCGACATTTAACAATGACAGTCTTCTCACGACGATTTCCTCAACAATCCAAAGCTTAATTATAACTAAAACCTCTTTTCTCTTTTTATTTGTCAATAAAACTAATAAATCGATTTTAAAGATGAAAAAATGCTGGTAATCGATTGATATCATCGAAAGCAAAACATGGCGGTGGATCGGTATGTTCAGCTGAACTATCGAGTGCACCTGCAAAAATACCGAATTGTCTCGCACCATGAGCATCGTAACCTGAACCAGCGACATGTATCAATTTCGAAACATCTCCTCCAACGAAATTCAAAGCTTGAGCATACATTGATGAACAAGTTTTGAAACAATTGACTGGATAATCCGAAGAAAAGATCAACGAAACATTGACTGACGGAGGAAAAACACGTAGAGCTGCTCGTAATGTTCCTTCGTCGCCATTTGAAAGTAAACCTAATTGATATTTTGTATTTAATTTAGCTAAAACTTCAGCAGCACCTGATTTCGGTTGGAGATTTCCCCAAACACCTAATAAAGCTTTGAAAGTTGTACTATTCTGAGGAACAACACCGGACAATTGAAATTTATCCAAAATATCAACTAATGATGAATTGATAACCCATTGAAATGGTGAATGTGTCAATGATGGATCGAATGATTTACCAAAATAGGAAACATATGCAGTTAACCATAAATCAGTGAATTTAGTTACATTTGTCGATGATAATTGAGGTAATAATGTAGCAATATTATGTTCCATTGATGGTGGTGTTAACATTAATGCACCGAACAGATCAAATGTAACCACTTCGATTGAAGAAACATTTAATGATGAACACGATGGAACATCAATATTCAAACAATTCACATCACTTTTAATCAATAGAAAACCAAAGAAAATCGTTAGAAACTTAAGCATTTTCTTTTCATATGAAAATAAAGGACAAATATGCGTTCGTGTATTTATTTCGTGGTCTAAATCCCTATTCATCATTGACAAAGCAGAAACACAATTAGATTCTGGATTAAAAATCAAACTTTATCTTTGTCATCAATGACAAAACAATTAACGATATAGGACCACGCGTTTTTATCTTCGAAGGAAAGAAAAAATCATTCTCTTTCTCTCTCTCCGGTGTGAATAGTCTTTTCTTTTCTTTCTTATCTAAGATGAATGTTCGTCGAGCTGCTATTTCGTTTACTGGAGGAAAAGATTGTACGTTAGCTCTTTGTCGAGCTTTAAAAGATCCATCGATAGCCGTCGTTTTATTAGTCACTTTTGCTCCCAAAATTGGCAAACCATGTACGCAAATCTATTTACTCACTCTGATTTCTTATTTTCTTGAATAGTTTTATCACATCCAATCGATTTAATTCAAGTTCAATCTTTAGCATTAGAAATTCCACATCGAATTTTGTATGTCGATGCACCTTATCTCGAAAGTTATCGAGAACAAATTAGTCAATTGAACAAAGAATATGGAATTGAATTACTTTTTACAGGAGATATTTTGAATGTTTGTGATAATTTTATGGGTCGTGCGACACAAGGAACAAATGTTGAATTAATTCAACCATTATGGCAAATTGCAAGAGATCAACTTTTCAATGAATTACGAGAGGAACAGTTTGAAATCGTTGTATCTTGTGTCAATATTGAGAAAATAGGCGAATCATTAGCAAATGATTCAATTGGAAAATCGTATTTCGAACTCTATGAACAAATTGAACAAAGAAAACAAATCGATTCAGCTGGAGAAATCGGTGAATTTCATACGATGGTTATTAACACGCCTTTCTTCAAAAAATCGATTCAATTCAATGGAAACAGTCAAATCGATGAAACGGGTCGTTATTTATTCTTTCATTTCACTCAAATTCAACTTCAAAATAAATAAAATCAACTGTTTATCTACAGTTGATGAAGAAACGTCAAAACGAAGGTGAGGAAATGATTTGCATCTAGTTTGGTTGATAATCACACGAGATGAATTTTATTCTTTGATTAGACATTCTTTGTTTTTTCTTGAATAAAATTATTCAAGTTGTTCTTGAAAAAGGTTTCGGTGCTGAACGTATTTTTTTTTAATAATTAAAAATACAATAAAAAAGGATCTGTTGGGATTTATTTGCATTGATTTCGAAATCGTGAAATGTCGATCTGGGACATTGATCTCGAAGCATTAGAACGGAAGATCGATGACGAAAAAAGGAAACGAAAAAGGGAGAAGTAAATGGATCTTTAACTAACTCGTTTGTCATTCAATTCGAGTCTTTTTTCAGAGAAAAGTTCGTTGAATCCGATGAATGTTGTTGCATTTGTTTGATTATCCTCGGAATTCTCATTGGTTTGTCATTTGTGGCAGTTGTTTTTTTCCCACTTTTACTTTCACAGAAACGCACAACATATTCACCACCATCAACAATAACAAGTCATATTGAATCCCTTGTCATTAGTGAAAAATGCAGGACTTTATCGTTTTAGAATCTGAAACCGAGAGAGTAGCTGATTTTACCACGACTGTTTCTACAAGTAAAATTTCATTTGACATTTTTGAAATAGTGTCTAGCAGTCTTTTCGTAGCAACAACTACAATCACAATAATTACTACTACTACGGATACAACAACAACAACGACCGGTGAGATTTCTATTTACTTTTTTGTAGATCGATCATTTTTTGTTTGTTGATAGCATGTTATTTTGGTGGTGATTTTGCAAGTCTAGTCGAAGGAGGATACAAACAAATTGGTCAATTGAAAGCAGGAGATCGAGTTTGGTCTTTGAGTAACGATGGAAAACAACTCATTGAAGATGAAGTGATGGTCATGCCTCATAATGCACCATTAACTCCAGGTTTCATTGATATATATACACACCTTTCCTCTTTATTTATTAAACGATATTTTTGTTTCAAGTTTATTTTTATAAATTGACAAGTTTTGATGGATATTCAGTTAGTGTAACTGATCTTCACTATTTAGTTGTGATTGATGAAAATAACAAGATTAAAACTCTTCCAGCTTATAAAATCACAATGAATCATCAATTGTTAACAATGAATCGTTCTTTAAAAATAAAATCAATTGAATATATTGTTCAAATCGGTTATTATTCACCAATAACACTCAGTGGTTATTTATTAGTAAACAATATTTCAACATCCGTTTATTCGAATATGTACGTAAATTAACGAATTATTTTTTTCTTCTTTCGATAGAATTTGACTTTATAGATTAAATGGTTCACATGATTTATTCCATGAAATTGCAGTTGTTGGTCGGCTGATTTATTATTCAACTCGATTTGTTTTCGGAAAAAATTACATTCCATTTAAATCGAGTGAAAATGAAGGTGAACTTCATCCAATATCGATGTTTATCATGAATAATTATGAAATCATTCGAATTTGTTTTTCTCATTTTCATAGAATTGTGATTTCAGTAATCACGATCATAACACTATACAAATGTAAATTTATTTTTCAAATCAAATGAAATAAACTTTTGATTTTCATGTAAATGTGAATATATGAGTTAAAACACGAAACTGTAATGTTTACCTGTATATTTTCGATATTTAATTTAGTCAATATAAAAGCGTTCAAAATCTAGAAAAATTTTCATTGATTTGGTTGAATTCTAATTCTGAAGATACTCGAATTGTTGAGCACAAATTCGAATCAGTTATGAATAGTTTTATCAAATTCGAGGAAGCTCAACAATATATTCAACAAATCAATTGATATTAATTCTAAATAAACGGATAGGGTGACAACTAATATCGATTTAGATTTATTCGAACGATAGAAAATCAAATGAAGAATATTTGGACAAATATTCTAAAGTACGTAAACATTCTCTTTTATCGAACAATGAATGCGGCTCTTCGGTCCAAAAATATTCATAGGATGTTTTTATTGCGATCATATATTTTGGATATTCAACAACAATTACAAATACATCAATGTAAAGATCGTTTTCAAGTTTATCGGAGTCAAATTATGCCGAAAGATCGATCATCAGCTATGTTTATGTTAGGAGAAACAAATGATAATGCTGGTTGGAAAAGAATTCTATTTGAAATTGAAGCAGATCGAAAAATCATCAAAACAAAACCATTTGCTTATTTTCCAAGTGAATCGGAAATACTTTTTATGACTGGTTCCATATTTCGTGTTAATCAAATTGTTTATGATGAAAATCATTTGAAAGATGTTTTCAATTATATAAAAAAACCAATTGGAAAAGGAGAAACAAATCTTCGAGTATTAGCGAAAATCTTATGGAGAATTGGTGAACTCAAATTGGCTAAAGAATATTTTCTACGTTTATTGAATCAATTATCATCAAATGATCCATTACATATTGATTTATATGATGATCTTGCAAACCTAACATCTCAAATGCAAGACTATGATATGAGTGTGGAATGGCAAAAACAGCTAATTATGAAAGGTATCTCATTTTGTTTGAAATTTAATTCCTTTTTTGACATCAAAATTACAGTATATAACGTTCTGCTTCAAAATTATCCACAAAATGCATAACTTGACAATAAAAATGAGTCATTGGAGTGCTGAAAACATACCATTGGTTAAATCATAACAGATGGAGAGAGCATGGACAGGTGTTTATAATATTTATTCAGCATGTCATATACTTTCGAAACGAAATAAATCGTCAATACATTTTCTCGTAAGTAGCTCTGCTTATTCAAGGATTATTTTGCATACAAGTTATTTCAGCTATTCGATATATTAGTTTGCTACTAGTGGAAGAGAAAGACACAAAATTAATATGAATTCTTGAGATTTGTATTAAGGGGACCCCCCCCTCAGAAAACTGATTTTTTTTCAAAATGTTCGATTTTTTAAAAACCACATATTCGTATAGCCCGAAGTGTCCTCTTTCAAAATATGTATGATTTATACATGAACTCAACTTAACTTAGACCAGTTTTGACGCTTCTCTTTAGAGCACTAGTAAAAAGAATGTGGTTCTCTTTCATGCTCTCTCGGCTATATATTAATGAAAAGGTGACGCTACAGTCAACGGTAAATGACTATTATTTCCGATATTCGCTTTTATTTTTGTGTCAAAATACCGTAAATGGATAGAGTTTTTTACGCTCTATTCAACGGTGTATAACATGCCACCAATCTTTACATTAGAACATCATGAGTTAGTTAGTAATGTTCTCATTGGTTTTTCTCAGCTTCAAGTTTTTCGTACTTTTTCGATCTTGCGGAACATTTATCTAATCAACCGATGAGAGTTGATTTAAACTTTTTTTTTATTAGAAAGAGAAAAAAATTCTCTAGAGATTGCCGGAACAGATTTTCAAAATATGCGATTGTTCTTGAGATATATGGATTTTTCAGAAAGCGAAAAAAACAGCTTTTGCAATTTTCGGATTTAAATGAGCACTACATTTGAACAAAAGCGAATTTAAAAAATCTGTTCCGGCAATTTTTAGATATAAATGTCCTCTTAATTTTAAAACTAGTCCCGTCATTTTCCGTGCTATCGTTGGTCTCAAAAATGTTCCGCGTCGGAACCCCTGTTTTTCGGAGTATTTGGTGGATAACTTTTTAATTATGATAATTGATTGGATGAAAATTTTATCATACTCGAGTTACATTGAGTCTTCCATGTCCTGAAATTTTCATGAACCTCCGATGTACCGTTTAGAAAATCGATTTCTGAGGGGGAGGGTCCCCTTAAGAAACCGAGAAAACTCGATCCGATGTTTTGCAATGTAATTTGATACTATAAGCGGTTTAAAATACCAAATTGAGATGAAATAAGACAGATCAAACTATTCTTTTCAAAATTTTTGATTCTCCGTAAAAGGAAAGCAGTCTTTTTATTATAAAACAAACTCAGAAACTAATAGTTCTTCATATTTGTATAGCATTCTGCCGATTGAAAAAAGACAGACCACTTGAATTCATTTTATGCAGAAAAAAAACAAACACAACTCTTGATTTCTTCATTTAAAAAAAGATTTTTCAATGGCAACTGCGATTCTAACGGATATCGATTGCAATCAGTCGTCTGAAACATTTTGTCTTATTTGGCTTGATTCAAATACAAATGAAGGTCGAAATACGGAACAAAAACTTCGGTCAATTATTAATCAACTTAAAAAATTTCACGATTCTGATCAATGTCAAGATTTTATTGAGAAAACTTCATCAAAAGATCGATTAGTTTTGATTGTTAGTGGAAGATTAGGAAGAGAAATTCTTCCTAAAATTCATCATTTGAGACAAGTCATTTCGATTTATATTTATTGTATGGATAAACAAGAAAATCAACTTTGGTCTTCGAAATATTCGAAAGTGAAAAGTGTTGTGACAAGTCTGGATGAACTAGTTTCAATGATTACAGAAGATCATCTAATTGAAAAGAAAACTGAAGAATCTTTGCCAATTAATATATTTTCTGTTGGTGGAAATTCAATAAGTGGATTAAACGCAGAATTTTTTTCTTTTCAAGCTTTGATCGATCATCTTTCGAGATTAAAATCAACTGATGAAGATAAAAATGAATTCCTTCAACTGTTAAAACAACAATACAATGGTAATCGATTTGAATTAGAATATATCAAATATTTCGAGAAAAAATATCGATCGGATGAAGCATTACAATGGTACACCAAAGAATGTTTTTTTTATAAAACATTAAATTCAATTTTACGATCAGAAAACGTTCATTGGACGTTTTTATATCGATCTTTTATATTTGAACTTCAAAAACAACTGGGGGAATATCAATCCAAAGAGATTATTCAAGTTTATCGAGCTCAAATTATTTCGAAAGATGAATTCGAAAACTTGAAAAAGCAGCAGTGTCAAAGTTCTTCCCAAGCAGAATTCTAGAATTTTGCTTTTCTGTTTTAATAATAGCTTCATTTTTTGATTTTGTTCCATCTGAAATTCTATGAATAACAATATAGTCAGTTTAATTCAG
>Ga0209960_1002923_pt1 | contig 15876 bp, 20 predicted proteins | sample ThiBiot_500_plan_2_FD_183947 | JGI IMG/M metagenome (GOLD analysis project Ga0209960, IMG submission 183947) | Wastewater bioreactor microbial communities from Cape Town, South Africa - Thiocy_expt_500_plan (SPAdes) | ecosystem: Engineered > Bioreactor > Thiocyanate-remediating >...
GGGAAGAAGAAAAACAAAACAAAAAAACAAAAAAACAGAAAAAAAAAAACAATATAAAAAAGTGGAATATAGAATACAAATATAAAAACAAACAATTAAGAAAGAGAAAGAGAAAGAGAGAGGAATGAACAAGGCCAAACAAAGAATTGTAAAATTGAATAATAGAAAATAATCACAAAATAACAACAAAATAACAACAACAAAATAATGATAATAATTATAATAAATAAATAAAAAAGTTCCGAAAACAAAAAACTTTTCAGCTTCGTAATCTTTTTTTTCTTTTTTTTTTCTTTTTTTTTTTCTTTTTTTTCTCTCTAAGTCTCGAAGGGTTAAATTTCGAAAACGCCACAATAAACCAATCACTAATAGGAACTATATTCCCTTTTTTCCACTTTCATGTGAAATCTTGAAGATTTAGAAATATTTTATCAATTTTTTCATTGGCCCTTTTATGGGTGCTTTCTGTGAAGGTGGGTTTTACTATTTCTGGGTTCGACCATTTTTTTGAATTCAGTGCGAGATTTTTGATTTTTTGATTTTTTGATTTTGGGGGAGAGGAGCGCTTTTTTTGTTTTCTTTTCGATTCCCTCTTCTCCTTCGATTTATTTATATTGCTGGTTGAATTAATTGAATTTGAATTGAGTTTTTGAACTTCAACCTCAAAACCTATTGGAGATGGTTTTTTTAAAACTTTATAACTCAACCAGTCATTTTTTTGACAACCATGGGCGCGATCAAAAAAAAGAGACCAGAACTGATTTGTTTGATTTTAATCTCTTTTTTCTTGACTCCTCATCTTCTTCATTTCAACTCCAATCTCGACATTTTACATCTTATAATGCTTACAAATGATCTCTTTGTTAATATTTTTATTTATAAAAAATAGGAAAATAATTCAAACAATATATTTAACAACACTTAGATTCAGTTTTTTGTTCTTCTTCTTGAGCAATTTCCAATCCACGTTTTCTTGGTTTAGGAGTATCACTACCATTTTCAGAAGCATTGGCAATCATACCTTTTTAATTGAAAAAAAAAAAGTTAACAATCAAAATAAAAAGATCAATATTAAGAAAAAGAAAAGAAAAAGAAAGAAAGAAAGAAAGAAAGAGATAACAAATGAAAAAGAAATACAAAAAAAACAACAAAAAATGACAATGTAAAGAAAGAAAGAAAGAAGAAAAGAAAAAGAAAAGAAAAAAGAAAAATACATTTTGTCAGCTCCAAAAAGACTGTATCAACATTTCTATTCAGTTTTGCTGAAGTTTCAATATACATGGCACCAACAGATTTTGCATATCTAAAAAAAAAAAGTGATGGAATTTTAGTTTGATATTCAATCTTCATTTGTTTTGCTTGTTTTGTTTTTCTTTTTGAAAAAAAAAAAGAAATTTTGAAAGAATGACACATACTCTTCTGCTACTTCTACTTGAATATGCCTATTTTTTTCTAAATCAAATTTGTTCCCCGCAATAACAATTGGAATATCTGCTCCAAGCATTTTACGAAGTTCTTTTACCCAAGTTTGAACCTTTTGTAATGATTATTATTCAATTAAGTGATAGAAAAAAGGAGAAACAATTTAAAAATAGATTGTATGGAGAAAAAAAAAAGTAGGAATAATAATTTTTTTTAAAAAAGTAGGAGAGAAAGAAGGTAATTTAAAAAAAAAGGTTTGAAATGAGAAAAAGGAATATGAACCTTAGAAAATGAATCTTCATCTGTAATATCAAAAACAAGTAAAGCACCATTACTATCACGATAATAAATTGGTCCAAGAGCATGAAATCTTTCTTGTCCTGCTGTATCCTAAATAATAAATAAAATTCATTACAGTTGAAGTTTCAAAAATATAGAATTTACAAATACAAAAATAAAAAAGTATACCCAAATAGCGAGCTCAATTCTTTTTCCATTAACATTCAATCTCTTCGTTAAAAATGATGCCTTTATGAATTTATTATTATTACTATTTCATTTATCTTTTACATGTGAAATATTCAAAAAATTCTCTTCAAACCTGTAAAGTCGCAATATGTTTATCATTGAATGCATTTTGACAATATCTCAAAACCAAAGAAGTTTTTCCAACACATCCTTTTTTATTTTATTTTAAAAAGATGAATTAACAAATGAAGATAAATAAAAATAAATAAAACAAAGTAAAATGATTTGGATCAAAAAAAAAATAATTCAATCAAAAAAAAAAAAAGAAATTATTGAATCAATTGAATTTGTTTAAATACCTTCACCTAGAAGTACTACTTTGAAATTATATTTTGGAGAAGCAGCCATTACTATTAACTATTCTAACTCTTATCTTCTAATTGTTATTTGATTCACTCTGCTCCAATAATTTTTCGCAGCTTGATGATCAAAACAGCCAAGAGAAAAGAAGAAACAAAAGAAACGAGAGAAAATATCGAACTTGTCTTCTTTACAAAAAAGAAAAAAAAAAAAATACAACAAAAGATAATAATACCAAAAGTTTCTTAAAATTCAATAAAATAAGAAGAATTTGTTTAATTTAATAGAAAAATAAAATCAATTATAAAATTACAACTATTATAACTTTTTTGTTATTTTTTTTTATAAAAGATCTTATGGAAAAAAAAAAAGTGAAAAAAAAAAAAATTTTGCAAAGCAAAAAAAAATTAAAAATGGCGGATTCGGTTTTTTTTTGATTTTTTTTTCACAAAAGCCTGCTGACTCAGCCCCATTTCCCTTTGTATTGTCGATTCCCCTTTGAAATCTCTTCAAACTGATTTAAAAATTATTATTTTATACAATCTTTTCAAATTTTTCATTGAATTCAATAATTTCATGATTTCTTTTGTTGATTTTTTTTTTTTAAAAAATAAGCTCATGATTTTGTTTTTTTTTTCAATTATTTTCCCCTGAATCTTGCAAAGCAATTATTTTTTGAAAAGAAAGAAGAATATAAGTCTATATTTTAGCATCATTTAAGTCATGAACAAGCATTTGAAAAGTCAAACAATGAGCAAAGAAAGAATGAAGTAGGCAATCCAAATTTGCAATTGCTTGATAGAGAATTCATAAAATTTTTTGAATGATTGATTGGGAAATAAAAAAAAAAATAGAAAAGATTGAACAATTTGAAAATAAAAAATGTTTAAAATGTGAAAGGTGAAATGTAAATGTAAAATGTAAAATGTAAAATGTTTGAAATGCTCAAAATAAATGTTGAAAATGTTTCGAGGAGTTCCTTTTCTTTTGCAAAGAATCGGACAAGTATGAATAAATAACAAACAAAATTTGAGAAAAACAGAAAAAATTAAAAAATAAACAAACATTACCAAAAATCAGAACTCCGAAAGATATCTCCTCTTCATAATATCTCAACAAAAACTCACTATTATCAAAGGATAACAAGTATCTATTATCTATTTTTTAATTGATTTATAAGTTTTTCTTTTTTTTAAAAAAAACAAAAAAACAAAAAAACAAAAAAAGAAAGAAAGAAGGTTCAAGTTTTTCAAAGGAAGCTGAGCCAAAAAAACAGAGTTTGGCTTTGTCTTGAATTCAATTGCATCTTGGGAATAGATAGAAAGAGAGTTTGATATGGAACCTGAGCTTTTACATTATACGTTCAGTTTTACAAGTTTCTTTTCAGATAAACCTCATGAAGTTTTTGCGAAGGATGTAAAAGAAATTCAAGTGGTATTTGAGAATTGAAAAAAAAAAACGAAACAAATATTTAATCAAACAACATAAATAGGAAGTCAAAAAGAAACATTCTGAAGAAAGATATCAAACACAAGCACAAACTCATACACAAACACAAACACAAACACAAATCCAAACTCAACCTCAATCTCAACCTCAATCACAAACTCAAACTCAAACTCAAACAAAAAGTCGTTCTTCTACTCTTAGCCGCGAATCTGAAAGGTCTATTAAGGGAACCAAAAGCTCATCTTTAATCCTTGCAGGATTTGTGATGTGTATCACTGATGAAAGTGAAGATGGTTATTTTCTTGGATGTATTGAGGTTTACTTCTTTCATTTTCTTTCTTTTCTTTTCATTTATTAAATAAATATTCTTCTTTTTCAACTTGATCAATAAATAATTTTATAGAGCTTTGTCCCTTCAGATAATGGAGAAACAATATTTCAATTAGCATTATTAGTTGTAGATAAAAGTTCAGCGTTTGAACCAGGAAAAATTGGATGTCAATATACCATTAAAGAAATTGAAGGGAAAAAAAGTTATTTTTGGGAAACTGAAGCACAACTTCTTCCACTTGATATGGAACAAATCAAATCACAGGATGAAAAAATTGTATATGTATTAAAGCAACAGATTCCAGAATTTGCAATTTCTGATGTGATGTCTGCTTGTTCATCTTTTACAGATACAAGAGCGTATGAATTTTATATTTATATTATTTTATATTATTTTCTGACTTTCAAATATTTCCTTGTAGACATTCAATCTCTGAAAGTTTTTTCAAGTTTCAAGTATATTCTATTTCTGATCTTGAGGAAATTCAATTGCAAGGAATTGATTCACCTGAACAATTGGATAATATTTGTCGAGAAATTCATAATCGTGTTTTGGAAAAATCAAAATTACAGCCAGGTATTGATTGATTATTATTTATTATTTATTATTATTTATCTTATTTATATAAATTTTTATATTACAAAATATTCAAGATTCCACCCCAATTTGTGTTAATAATGGAATTCAAGTTTTTATGAAACCTTCTCCAAAAGATTTTCATCATTTTATTGCTGAATGTGATGTTCCTTCATCAAGTTGTGAGATCTATTTAAAGGTTTCTTTTCTTTCTTTTTCTCTTTGTTTTTCAGAAAAAAAAAAATCTATAAAAACCAAAATAAAAAGCTCTTAACTGCAAAAAATCGAAAATCTTTTGACCCTTTTAATGAAGATGTATCAGTTGTTCAAACAATGAATGAAAGTACAAGTATTATTAGTTTAACTGAATCTCCAATTATTCGTTTCTTTGGTTTATTTCAAAGAGAATTCTTACTCTTAACTCATGGAAGATCAATTGATGATAAATGTTATGTAATTTCAATGAATAGTATTCTAGATGTACCAATTATTGATGATGATGAAACGGATAGAAATATTCCATCCCCAGATATAATTAGAGGACTTATTATTGATTCAGGTTGGATCATTCAACAAAAATCAAAAGGATTATCTCGTCTCACTTATGTTATCCAAGTTTGTTTTTTTTTTCATTTCAATTTTTTTCTTGAGCTCACTTTTCTTCTCTTTTTTAAAAAAAATAAAGGTTGATTTTGGTGGATGGGTTCCAGCATTCGTGATTCGAAGTCAATTAGAAGAACAAGTCGTTGAATTATTATCAAGAATTTGTAAACTATTTCAAGCAACTCCAGCTTGAAAAAAAACTGAAAGATTTTCAGGATTTGTATATATTGTTTTATTCCTCTTTTTGTATTTAGTAAAGTAAAGTAAAGTGTTGAGTATTTTGCTTTGGTTTCTGTTTTATTCTAGTTTTTCAGGTTTTTTTTTTTTCCCAGCGGACAAAAAATCGAGGTCAGAAATCGGAATTTAATTTAAATATTTCGACAGATTTGAGAAATTTTCTGGTGAGTTCGCTCTCTTTTCTTTTCATTTCCTTTCTTGATGATCAATCATTCTAGTTCGACCCTTTTTCACCAAAGATAAAAATGAATATTCCAAAAAATGAATATCAAATGATTTGAAAAAAATGATTTGAAAAATGATTAGAAAAAAAATGATTTCAAAAAAAAAATCATGAAAAATCATAAAAAAAAAAAAAAAAATAAAAAATCAAGTAAAAAAAAAAAAAAAAATCAGAAATCGAGTGAGAAAAAAAAAAAAAAGCAACGATTTATCAAATTTTCTCATCAGATTGATTTTTATTATTTATGCTGATGATTTTATTATCCAAACCACTTTAATCATTTATTATTCTTTCAATTCTTCTTGCATAAAATTTATTTTTTATATCTTTTTTATTATAAATCATAATTCTAATGCACTATTAATAAACTAATTAGAAAAAAAAAAGCAAGCGGCTTAACTAACTAACTATCTAAACTTGAAATTGAAATTGGAAAAGATGTTTGAAACGATATCTATGGAGAAGTACCAAAAGAGTTGCTCTCGCTCTTCTTTGTTTTCTGGAGAAAATTATTCCTGCACAAACTCCCATGAAAAAGAATTGGACGGGACCTGTCCTACACTATTCTCGTGGTATCTTTAGCCAATGCCTACCTTCTTCTCCATTTGAGAAAGATGAACCTGGAGTTTTGGGACAAATTCCTTTTGCCACAACTTCTCTTTCCCAAAAAAATGTTGAAGAAGGTTACTCCATTGAGCCACTCTCAAATGGGGAAGATACTCAAGGTTCTCTATCAAGTCCAACTAATTCAATTGAAGATTTTGGTGGTTTATCAACAATTGTTGATGATGTCTATCTTTGCTTATCCCCCGATGAAAGTATCAAATCTACTTTCGATTTTGATTTTGATGAGCAAGAACTTCTTATTTCTGAGGAAAATACTCGACCAAAACAATCCACCACCAAATCAAAACAAGGCGCTAAGAAGAGAATTGTTCCCACTCCTGCAGATTCAACATATGACAAGTATCGAAAGTCTAATAATCAAGCCTCTGCCAAATCTCGGCTAAAAAGAAAAGAAAGGGAACAACGAAACGAAGAACTTGTCAAGTTATTATTTGAGCAAAATGGCCACCTTAAAAAACAATTAAATGAACTCAAGACTCAATACTCTGAATTAATGAAAATTATGGTGGAACAACTTCCTCAAAAAACAGTCAGTTAAAAAACTTCTTTTCAAGCCCTTTAATTATTTTATTCAAAATCTAATAATAATACAATGATTTTATCTTTTTGAAACAAAAAAAACTCAATATCTTTCATTTTCTGGATTTTGTTTTTCTTTTCTTTCTTTTGTAAATCTTTTTGAATTGAAGTTGAAACAAATATTTTGGAAGTAAATCAAATCAAGGAGTTATCATCTGTGCACAAAGAAACAGGACAAAGCTTTGTCCTTGTGGTTTGTCTGTTCAGAGGTATAAAAGAATGAAAAAGAAAAAAAAAAAAAGAACAACAGAAAAAAATTTTGTTCAAGAAGTGAAAAAGTTTGTTTTTTCTCTTTTCTTCTATAATTAATTAATCAACCTACAATTTATTTTTCAGAGACTCTTTGAATTTTAAATTTCTTTTTGATTTTTTTTTTTTTTTTTTTTTTTTTTTTTTTTTTTTCGATTCCGATTTGACTATGTTTGAAAACATAAACACTAAACTTTGTAATTATAGCAATGAACAACACGAACAGTTGTACTTCATGTCACGAAGCTGCCGAAGTGTATTCCCCTCCTTGTTCTCATTCAGTTTGTTACAAATGCTTAGAGAAATCAACCCCAAATTCAGAAAAGAAAATTGCTTGTCCAAGTTGTAAGCTGCATTTTAATTTAGATGTTAGGTCTCAAGGAAGATTGGATATGTTAATTGAAGCCAATAAACCTGGTCCAAAACAATGTTTAGATAAAACGAACGAGGGAAAATTTGTATGCACTTCTTGTAGACAATATTATTGTGAAAATTGTAAACAAGCCCATCTCAACCAAGAATCTACAAGGAAACATCAAATCATCCCAATTGAAGAGATGAAAACGAAAGAGTCTCGATTTCTTCCAACACATTGTCCTAAACATCTTTCTAAAGAACTTGAATTTTTCTGTCAAAATTGTGCTCAAATCCTTTGCGGAGACTGTCTTCCTCCACACCGTCTTCATCATTGGAACTCTTTAAATGAAATTATTCTTGAAAATGAAAAAAAAGATCTATTTTCTCGTTTAGAAACAGTTACAATTATTTCCTCTTTTTTTTCTGAATGAAATTCACATATTAATTTCTTTGTTTTCCATTCCATTCCATTCAGGTTAAAGCTAAGGTTAAAGAATATGATCAAGCCAAAAAAGATATCGAAACTGCAATTACTAGTCTTGAAGGAAATTCAAAAAATGCTAAAGAAAACCTTGAAAATGCCTTTGCAAAAGCAAGAAAAGTTTTAAAGGATACAAAAGAAAAAACATTTCGTGATTTTGATGAGCTAATGAGCCAAAAAAATCTTAATCTTAAGAATCAAAGCCAAGAGCTTACAAGTCATCGAAACGAGCTCAATTTAAAGTGCCAGCAATTTGAAGAAAGGATAAAGGATGGAGAAAAGGTGGAAATTTTGTTATCAAAAAAGGAATACATATCTCAACTCGAATCTTTGAAAAATGAACAAGTAGAAATGAAGCCAAAAGATAGTTTGATTGATTTTCAAATTTCAGAACAGAAACAAAAACAAATTTTATATTCAATATCAACCTTATCACCACAAATTAAAGAAACAGAATTTGATGTATCTTTATTTCATTCCTTTTTTTTTTAAAAAAAAAGAAAAATATTGACAAGATTCTTAAAGAAATTAGAACAATTGAAAACTCAAAATTCAAGCCTTCAGGAAGAAAATTCAAAACTTCTTTCCTTGTTGAAGAACCAAGAAAGAAATCATTTAAATTCTGCAAAGAGGAATCAATCTTGTTCTGAACTTCTTAAACAATTTGACAATTTCAAAGATACCATTCGGACAAGTACACTCAGTCCTGAAGATATAAATCAATTCAACGTAGCATTAAAACAGATTTCAAAGGAGTTCTCTTCCCTTCAATGGTTTCTTGACCAGCAAATGAAAGACAAATCAAGGACTGTAGAGAGATTAAAGACATTTGACGAGTATGAAAAGGAATGGAAGGGAGATACACAAAACACCAAATATATTCTTGCTTCTGTAAATAACTTAAAGTCAATATACGAAGGAATTCATATTATCAAAGGAGATAATTTTTGTGGACTCCGAGCTACACTATTTAGTCTTTTCATTAATTGCTCAACTTTGCCAAACATTAAACCAGTTTTACCCTCTTTAACAGAATTTCCTTGGATCAAACTATTGAAACCTACGCCTTCAGAAGATTGGATGAAAGAACTGGTTCAATTTCTAATAGATACAATTGAAAAATTAAGACCATTAAAAGAGAAAAAACAAAGACTGGAGAAATCTCTAGAATTCTTTTCTCCTGAAGCTGATTCTCAATTAATGAATTCTCTCAAGCTGTTAATGGTAATTCGTTCCATTGAACGTTTCAAACAAATGAAAGACCAAAAAGCACCTGAGTATGTTTCTTTATTATTCGGTAGGGATGAAATGGAGAACCCAGAGAAACTAATGATGAATTCTATCAGAAAATTTGGAGATACTTTAGGAATTGAACAAGTTGAATTGTTCTTACTCTCAGATGCTTTAGGTCTTCAAATCACTGTTCATAATCTTAACATAAAGGATGACATACCGAGCTTCTATTCAAATGGAGTCGACCACAATATCAATGTTCCAATTGTCACTGTTGATGGTCGTCATTATAATGTACTTTCTATGAACAATTTGTATTAGGAATTTAAAAAAGATTAATTGAAATACTAAAACACTTTTCTTTTTTATTTTTCTTCTTTTTTCTTTTTCAAAGATCTTTTCTAACATTTTGAATTTTTTGAATTTTGTCCAATCAAAGCCTTAAAAATAATAATTCAACGAATGAGAGAAGAAAAAAAAAACCGTTACAAAAAAACAAAAAAATGGCAAAGTAGCGAATTTTCCTTCCTATTCCACCTCTCTCTTAATTGTTTCATATTCTCTTTCTCTTTATCATTGATTTGAATATTTTAATGATAATGGGTAAAATATTGTTTCAGTTTTCTTCTTCTTCTTTCTTCTTTTTTTTTTTCTTTTCAAATTGAATTTACAATTTACAATTACAATTGAAAGTATTTTTTTCAAAAACAAAGAACTAATATAACGTTATTTATATTTGAAAAACACTCAAACAATCTAAATTTTTCTTTCGAAAAGTTTTAATGTTTGGCTAATTCTTTTTTTAAAAAAATTTTGTATTTAGAGAAAGTTATGATCATTTGTTAGCTTCTCCTGGTTCACAAGAAACGGAGGAACAATATAAAAGAAGGAAAGTAGACCTCAAAATAGAACCATTTTCTTCGACAAGACAATTTACTCTCCAATATGCTGATATTTATTCTCAAAGAATTGAAGTTTTACGTCCTTTAGTTTCAAAAGTTGCAGAAGAAAAATGGAAAGGTAAACTTTCTTTTTTGTTTTTGATTTTTAAAAAACTATTTCTCTTTGATAGCATTAACTTTTTTTTTTCTATAGATGCAAAATATGCAAATAAAGCTTTGTCAGCTATAAAAGGTGAGCGAAACAACATTTAAAGTTGAATGAGTGGTTTTTGTAATAAAAAAATGATTAATATTAGGTGAATTATGTTATGTAATTGGAACAGTTTGTGTTGAAATGCCACTCAAACCAAATATTCTCAATGAAATTACTCAAGATGTTTTTTTTTTTTTTCTTTTTTTTTTTTTTATACACAAATAAAATTATTAATTGATAGAAATATGTTGGACCACTCCCACCAAGAGATAAATATGTTTCAGAAGAGGATTCGTTTACTTTAGAAGATGATTCTGGTAGAATTAGAATCTTTGGAGATAGACTAAAATCTGAGATTCTTCCAACAGGTTCTTTCAGATTTCATTTCATTTTCAAAAATTTTTTTTAAAAAAAAATCTTTTTTTTTAAAAGGTCTTGTTATTGGTGTTCTTGGAAGACAAGTTTTACCAGGTGAAATTGAAGTTGAAGATATTTGTTATCCCAATTTTGCTCCTCAACGTCCACTCCCAACAATTGCAGGTTATTATTATTCCATTTGATACTAGGGATTTGAAAACTTTTTTTTTAAAAATAAACTTAGATGAAAAATATGTTGCGATTGTTTCTGGTTTAAATCTTGGTGCTAAAAATTCAAATACTTTGTTTGTTCAAATGTTTGTTGATTTTATTACTGGACAACTTGGAAGTGCCGAGGTTCCAATTTATTATTTTTTTTTTTTTTCAAGAATCAGATTATCAAATCCAATTACAAATCTAGGACGAAGAATACGCATCTAAAATTTCTCAAGTTATTATTGCAGGAAACTCTCTCAGTCTAGATGTAGAATCAAAAGAACAGAGTAAATCTCAAGTAATTTATTATTATTCTTTTGCTCATAAATTTATCTAATTCTTTATCAATAATCTTAGAAATATAGACAATTCTCTTTGGACCAATTTGCAAGCTCAACAGAATACCTTCACCAAATTGATGATTATTTCCATGAAATGGCTCGTTCAATCCCTGTAGCTCTTATGCCAGGATATTCTGATCCAGGTTTCATTTGATATTCATTTCGAAAAAAAAAATTTTTTTTCTTCTTTCTTTTCTCAATGTCTTCAAATTGAAGCAAACATAACTTTACCTCAACAACCAATGTTTCGTGGAATGTTCCCAAAATCTGCAACATTATCAACTTTTTCATTAACCACAAATCCTTGTACATTTTCTTTTGAAGGGGTCCAGTAATCTTTCTATTCTATTATTCTATTCTTTCTTTTTCAAAAGAAAATAGAAACGATTTTGATTTTCTTTTTCTTTTCTCTTTTTTTTTAAAAAAAAATAAGATTCCTTGGTGGTTCTGGTCAAACAATAGATGATATATATCAAAATGTGAATGAAACTGATAAGTTAGCTTTAATGGAAAAAACTTTACAATGGAGACATCTTGCTCCAACAGCACCCGACACATTACGTATTTTTTCTTTTTCTTTCTTTTTTTTGTCAAAAATTTCTTTCTCTTATTTTTCAATCTAAAATAATTTGACAATATAAAATTTAGCTTGTGTTCCATCATCAGAAGATCCTTTTATCTTTACTGAAACTCCTCATGTTTATTTTATTGGGAATCAGAAAAAATTTGAAACAAAGAAAGTAGTAGGAGATGATGGACAAAAAACAACTTTAATCCTTGTTCCTTCCTTCTCAGAAACTCAAACTGTAATTTTGTACAATCTTTCAACTCATGAAACAATCCCCATCACTTTCAGTGCTTGGAATTAATTAATTAATATCATTTTATTTTTTCTATTTCATTTTTGTGAACAAATATTTGTAATTTTTTCAAACGTAATAAATCTCTAATCCATCTCATCCAACACATTGATTTGACTGGTTTGTTTCATCAAAAATTTAGAAAGAAAAGAATTCTTTTTTTTTTTAAATTCAAGAACAATAAACAAAGTCAGTCAACAGAAAAATGATCAATAGAAGACAAAGAAAAAGTTGTTGTTCCTCTTGTTCCTCTATTCCTTTGTTTCTCTTTCGTTCTTTCTTTCGAAGCTTATAATTCAAATGTTCTAACACATTCACAATAAGTCAAAAGATTCCCATTCTTTATTTACATTTTAAAGGACATTTCAATTTATTTATTATTTAAAATTTATCTTTTTGAAAAATAAATAAAAGTAAAAAATAATAATACAATATAATATAGAATATAAATATTGAATTTTAACAAACAAAAAATCAATTCAATGTTCAAAAATTTTTTTAAATCCGATTTCGATTTTTTTTTTTTTTTTAAAGTTTTTTTTGGTTCGATTTTGATTTTGAAAGAGTTTTTTTTTTTTCCAAAATTTGATAATCCAATAATGATAACAATTATAACAATTCTTGTTTATAAAGTTTTACATAAAAATGGTCAAAATTATAAAAGATTTCAATTATCAAACAATATCTTTGAGCTTTATTGGTATTGGAGTGGAGTGGAAATTTTGAATTTTTTTTTTTTTTTTTTTTTTTTTTTTTTTTTTGAAATTTTTCCTTCTCCTTCTTCTTATTCATCAAACCTTTGAACTTGAACTACTACCTATTATTCATTATCCAACTTCATTTTCAATATCACTTCTTATCTCTCAAAGTTTCTTCAATTTCAAACAAATAGTTTTTATTTTTGGAAAAACAAACAAATTGAAACAAAAAAGCAATTGCAATTGTAAAAGCACCCAAAATTTAATAGTTCAAGCAAGCCAAGTATTAAAAACAATTAATTGAATAGGAATTGAGTTGGATAGAGTTGGAAATAGAATAGTTTGAACGTTTTGTTGTTGAAACAAAGAGAATACCCTTAATTGAACTTATATTCATTCTTAAATGTCAACTAAACCAACTAATGAAAATAATAAAATAAAATAATAGAGGAGGAGATGCAGTCAATATTTATGCCAGGCGTCACCGACGATGAGGATCAAAGCCCATTGCTGAATCATGATACAAAAAATATAGATGATTACCCTGTCTATTCAACTAACACAATCCCAAAGAGAAGAGTAAAAACAGAGCCAAGTCAATTGAGATGTTTATTGATTTATTTTTTATTGATTTCATGGATATCTTTGATGGTTCTTGGAGTTTATTTATCTTTAATTTATTCACTTCCAAAACCTGTTGGAGATGAGACTTTACAAACTTTTTCTGAAACAAGAGCATTTGTAGATTTACAAGAGATTGTCAAGATTTCAACAGAGGAGAATGGAATTGGAGATGAAAATGATAATATTAAAATTGCTGGAAGAGTGACAATGACTGAAGTGATTTTTTTTTTTATATACATATTCAAAGCTAAATTCATTATATTTGGAGTAAGAATGGAAAATAAGTCAATAAATATAATAAAATAAAATAATAAAATAAATATAATAAAATAAATAGGCTGCGGAGAGTACTGTAGATTATATTGTTTCTAGAGCAAACGAGATTATTAACTCAACCTCTAATGGAAAAGAAATTACCATTGAAGTCACAAATTCTGAGGGAGTTATGCATAAAAGTCCACTTGATCCTTATGTTATGACTTACTCAAATGTAACAAATATTATTGTAACTATTCCAGGAAATAATGCTTCTCAACCAGCTTTATTAATTAGGTTTTCTATTTTTTATTTTATTTTATTCTTCCTCTCCTTCTTTTTTGTTTTTTTTCTGCGACATATCAAACTTTTTTTTCATTTTCATTTTCATTTTCATTTTTCATTTTCCTTTTTCTCATTTAGTGCACATTATGATTCCGTAGTTTATTCCCCTGGAGCTTCAGATAATGGAGCTGCAGTAGCTATTGTTTTAGAAATTTTGAATGTTCTTGCACATACTGATCCTTATCCTTATGATTACTCACTTATACTTCTTTTCGATGATGCAGAGGAAGCTGGATTAGTTGGAGCAGAATCATTTTGTCAACTTCCACTATCTCAAACAGTTTTTTCTCATATAAATCTTGATTCTGCAGGAGGTTGGGGAAGAGCTATGCTTACACAACTTGGACCAAATAATTCTTGGTTAGCAAAAGCTTATTCGAAAGGAGCTCCTTATCCATATGGTACAGTTACAGTTCAAGATGTTGTAATGTTTCTCTTAGCCTTTTTTTTTTCTTTTTCTTTTTCTTTTTCTTTTTCTTTTTTCTTTTTTCTTTTTTCTTTTTCTTTTTTCTTTTTCTTTTTCTTTTTCTTTTTCTTTTTTCTTTTCTTTTTTCTTTTCAATTTCTCCCTTATTTAACTCTTTTCTCTCAAATTAGTTTGCAATCCTCCCTTCAGGAACAAATTATGAAATGTTTGGAAAATATGGTATTCCTGGTTATGATACAGATTTGTTTTTAAATGGTTACACTTATCATACAATAAAGGATGATCTTTCAGAATATAAAGAAGGAACTCTTCAAGTACCTTTTCATTTTCTTTCCTTCTCTTTTTGAAATTAAATAAAATCTTCCTTTCATTAATTTCTGAATTTTAGGCTTTTGGTGAAAACACACTTGGAATAATTAATCAAATCATGAACTCTCCTGAAGAATTTGAAAATGCAAGAGAAGATACAAAAAAGGAACAAAAAAAGACAACTTTCTTTGATTTATTTGGAATGATATTAGTTAGTTATGACCGACAAATGGCAACTCTTTTAGCTGGTGTTGAAACTTGTGTTTCAATGGTTCTTTATATTTTAGGGGGATTATATTTGACAAAAAAGTATTTTATTTATTATTTTTCTTTTTTCTTTTTTTTTTTTGTTGAAATTAATGTTTGAATTTTTAGAAATTATGGAACTTATTTCAAATTCCCAATAATGGCTTTGTTATTCCTTTGCTCTGTTCCCTTCTTTGTATTTTCGATCATATTAGGATTTGCTCTCTCTTTCGCATTTGCTGCCTTAATGGAATTAATTAATAATTCTGTTTGGTTTTCTCATATTCCTTTAGGATTGTTTTTATATGGATCTTGGACTTTAATTGGGATGGTATTTATTTTTTTTATTAATATTCTTCCTCCATTTCACCAAATTTTTTTTTTTTAAAAAAAAACAACAAAAGTTTCTTGGACAAATCTTGTATTACTATGTATTTAATCGTATTGTTGCATATTTACTTCCAGCAAATGACTTGAAACAGCAATGGGTACCTGCAGTTGATAAGAATCGTTTAATCGAAGTTTATTCATTACTCTCAATTAACTTGATTCACTTATGTATTTTAATTGTTTTAACTGGAATTGATTTTGGAACTGCTTATGGTTTCTTCCTTTGGGTGGTTTTCTTTAATGCAAGTACAATTATCTTTTTAATTGTAGTAATGTGTTCCCCTGATGTAAATTTCATTTTTTTTTTTTTTTTTTTTTTTTTTTTTTTTTTTTTTTTTTTTTTTTTTTTTTTTTTTTTTTTTTTTTTTTTTTTTTTTTTTTTATTTTATTTTTAAAAAAAAAAAAAAATCACAAAATTAGATTTTTGAAAAGAAGTATGTTTATGGCATTTTCTCTACCTTTTTGTACATATTATGGAGCTTTTTTGGACTTGCTGTATTTGTTGACTCTTCTTATCGA
>Ga0209960_1002926_pt1 | contig 15844 bp, 18 predicted proteins | sample ThiBiot_500_plan_2_FD_183947 | JGI IMG/M metagenome (GOLD analysis project Ga0209960, IMG submission 183947) | Wastewater bioreactor microbial communities from Cape Town, South Africa - Thiocy_expt_500_plan (SPAdes) | ecosystem: Engineered > Bioreactor > Thiocyanate-remediating >...
TAATTTTTCGAATATAGGCTTCAATTCATCAATAGCTTTCAATACAGTGACTGAGTCTTTTTTCGACAACTTTTTAAAAATCACTTGGACTTCAGGAGCAATAGACTATGCACTCAAATACGTTAATTAAGAGAGAAAACACGATATTGATTTTATTTTAATTTTCGCGATAGGGATAGAGCAGATCCATAAAAGTTGAGAAAAATAATAAAATAAAAAATACTAAAGTCTGTACTCACCGCATATAAACTTGGATCAAACGATCCAAACCCAACAAACCCGCTGCCTACAAGCGCTTGAGCTTGACTGAAAAGAAAAAGCAAAAAGTTTATATCCGTGCTCAATGCCGTTGAAATAAGTATTTGGCAGTATTTACATACCTGCTTGATGCTTTAGATTTTTTGCTCATGTTGATCCGTTCGTGTGGAGATAAAAATAAAAACTAGCCAATCAATCGAACAATTTACTTTCGCAATAACACAACAAGACTTAATTTTTGACATAAATATCGCGAAGCAAAGCAATAATGATGATCCAACAAGTGTCAACGTACTTCCAAGAGAAGAAGATGCAATATGAGCTGTTGTTCGGTTTGAGTATTCTGCAACCATGGGAAAAATTTTTGGTTTGTAAGTATTAGACATGCTTGTGAAATGTTATGGATAAAAAAAAGTTCAGTGCTGGTAGATTTGATCGTTGGAACTTGAAAGTAAATTTCTTAATTGCGCGACAATTACTATTTTAATATTTACTGCACTTATATTACGTCCATTTATATTTCCCGTAATACGGTTACTTAACTGACAATTTCTTTTTGCTGCAGATGCTGCCAAATTTTTCACGATCACCTTCTTCTTTTATCGTATCTACGTAGCTGTATTAGAATAGAAACCAATTTTGTAAAATAAATTTGTAGATTTGCCTATTTATTATAATTACATAACGATTGTTTATCACTTGAAATCTGTCAACTGTGCCGTTGTTTACTGGATCTTGGCGTTCTTAGAGATGACCCTAAGGTTATACAAACCGTATCCTAATAATACAGCGGGAATTGCAGTCAAAAGCGCATCCAACCACTCGCGCACGGAGTAAAAGAAATACGCGTGTAATGCCGCAAATAAGAAAGTAAGCCAAAGCCAGTTAATAATATATCGGGCACCCTATTAGCAAACTTTGAGTATATTTCTCGCAAATAAAGTTGCAATTTTTTTTTTTTACCTGAGGAAGGGCGTGTTTTACCCACGATATTTGAGAGAATACAATGACAAGAATAAAGATTCCATTGGATACACTATTAATGGAGCAATGTCATTAATACTACTCTCTATCGATTAACGACAGAGTGAGACTAGAGCACATCTGCCAAACAGTTTTTTTTTTTCTTACCTAAGAGTCGCTTCATAGCTCACTTCATCGTGTGTATAATAGTGCTTGTACATAATTCCAAAAACTATTACAGTCATAATAAAAAGACCAATAGTTGGCAAGCCCAAGAAGCGGATCGCCCACTGCTGATTCAGAGCGTGCCTGGGTACAAAGTTAATTTCTTGATTTAATACATCCTTAACAGGTAAAGCGAGAACGGTACAAAGTACCAACGCCAGTAAGCCTTGTAACCCCACTAGCTTTAACAAAATCTTTTTCAATTTCGATCGGTAATTACCGCACAATTGCAACGCAAACAATTATTCGAGATTAGTAACGCAAGTAAGAGAAAATAGATCTCGACAATTATTAATAATTTTGTTAAAATTAAGGGCTAAGCTTACTTGTTTGAAACGATGAGTAAAATTAGGGCAACTATCCAAAACATTAAGGCAACGAGTTGGTATGTAAAAAAGTGGCACATTTCGTGAGTATGCTCGTGTTCATAATGCGGAACAGTCCAGTCATGGGTAAAATAATGGTACAAACCCGCGATCGGTCTGTATGTGGCGTATAATACTAGGGCGTATAAGCCTAGCTTCGTAATTTGATAATTATCATACTTTAGTCCTGCCATTTGTGGGTGACGACGAAAGTTTGCTGAAAAATTGGTTGGAAAGCGAAGCCAAAGATTTTTGCCTTTTACAGCAGTTTATTAAATAGCGTTTCTGACAACGCACAACGGTTGATGTACCAACGTCAAATTAAATTAATTTACCCAGTTTATCCCGCGAGATTTGGCAGCAGCAGGATTGACTTAATGAAATCATTTCAAAAAACTCAATTTTCAATACCAGGTAATTACATACTGGACGGAACTACGACGCGCGGACTGATCCGATTTTCTACTGCCTTCCAAATCGTAACTGTCAAGAGTATCGTTTCAATAATTGTTATGGCGAACCACAATATTTGATTTATCTCTTTACTATCTAATTGAATCACTACAGCGACAGCAAATCAATATTACAGCGCTCTACAATTTCTCTACAAAAATTAAATCGAACAATAAAAAAAAAACTCGAAAGGCAGCAACTTTTAGCAATTTGTCTTGCAAATACTTGGTTTCGAAAATTGTTTGTAAATTATTTATGCGTTTTTATTAAAGTGGAATGTGGGTGCGGATCCGCTTTGTTAAATAACCCACTGCTGCACTTGAATTTAATAAAAGGCGTTTGCTACGAGCACCTCGGCTTTAACACGTATAATATATAGCGATTAGTTAATTTATCGTATAACATTTTAGCTTTTCCCGCGCTTTGCACTTTTTTTTGGGCCAATCAGAGAGCCACAAATTGTAGCAGTTGTTTTTGGGTCCCATTTCTCAATCTGCTAATCAAGTAACACAACAATGGCTGACAAAACTCGACTATCCCTTGGTGCTGCGAAGAAAAAGATTGTAATACCAAGGATCAAGAGGCCTCGGGTGGATTTGAAATCTGTGCTGGATGATCAAGCTCTGTACAAACAAGTCGAATATTGTCATGCTATAAAAAGAGCGAGATGTATGTTATAATATAAGTATTAACAAGGGATTTCCGTAGTGGACAATAAAGCTCCTGAAATAACTGATAAAGACGTAGTCGATGCCGCATTGACCGAGACCTCAGTTCTGAAAAAAGGTAATTAAAAAATCATAAACTGTTCTAACCTATAATATTAAAGCGTTAGCAGACCGCCACCCAAACAATCACAGACCGGTTACCCGTGCTGATGTACAAGAAATTGTAGAAAGTTTTAACACGCATATAATATCACTGTTGTACTCTATGGAAAATAAGCGAATGCGAGAAAAAAATAGAATGGCAAAGGTCATCGATGGTTATCCTTTAACACCTTTGCATCGCGTACGTCTGGCCGTCAACCAACCAGCAAATGCAATTGGTAAATTCAATTAATGTCACCATTTCATTATTAATATCGTTATATACAGGCAATACTCCTAACGCCTTTCCCAAAACATTGAAGGATGTAATGGGGCTCACGGCGCAACAGATCGACGATCTGAAAACTTTCTACAACGAAGATTTTGGTATCATTGCAAGAGACAATTTGAAGGCGAAGCGAACAAAGTTAGCCGAGTGGATCATGTATTGAGATTACAGGAGAATATACGTCAGCTTCGTTATGCTCACATCACCCAGCTCCGAATTGTGTATAATATTGTACATTCAAAGCAGTAAATTTTGTACTAAATCACTTTCAACAATAGCGTGAAACTATCTTGGTCAGGGGGTTGAGCTTCTACGTCAAAAATTTCTATTTAAAGCTGAGCATTTACCCCGCTGAAAATTTCTACCAAATATTACTGCAGCCTCGCTCAACACTGTACCATGTAATATTTATTCATACGTTTAATAAAATGCTACAACAGGTCAACAACCCGTCTACTTTCCACAACTCGGACGAAATCTGTTAGTTTGAATGAAAATTAATATTGATTACACAGCTAAGTGTAATAAACGTTGTTGTTTATTTTTTAAATTACGTAAAAATTTCAAAACGAGTAATCTCGTATTGATTCAGGAGTTTGTTTGGTAAATCCAAAACTTTTTGACAAATGAACTTAATCTATGATTGTAATAATATCATTTTAGTACTATAAAGTATTATTATTATGAATATAATACTCAATTTATGAACTCTGTCTGCATTGTAATTTTTGAGCTGCACGCAAAATTATAACTTGGGCTGTACAACCATCAACCTATGGCTAATATTATACCCATATAACGAATACGATTTACTATGGATATTTTATCTTCAATTTAAATTAAATCGTTTTCGTTTCCACACTAGCATTTTCCTTTTTTTTTGCTACAACACAAATGCTACTAACTCGAGTTCGACTATCGAACTTTAAGTCATTTCGCGAGCAAGATGTCAGCTTTGTTCCTCAAGGAATGAACTGTATAACAGGTCCAAACGGATTCGGTACGCGGAAAGTATCGCTGATTTGAATTTAACCAAATACCAGGCAAATCGAACCTGTTAGATGCCATATCTTTCTCATTATGCAGTCCAGTCTCAAAGCTTCGTGTTCAAGTAGAGTCTGATTTGATCCTCAAGAACGTACTGGCTTCAAACAACGTTCGTACATGTTATGTAAGAATTACCATTCAATTGTTCGCCATAAATTCCCTAATTATATCTAGGTTATTCTTACTTTCGATAACTCCCGTTTGCTAGTACCAGGCTACTCGGATCGACAATACGAGTTACTTACAAAAGTTATTTGGTAATTATTGCTTTGATAGTGCCACCAGCGTTCTAATCATCTAATTAGTGATGACAAGACTACTGCCGTATTACATCAATTAAATGGCAAAAATAAAACGAAAAAAGGTAAGTTTGACCCAATCGATTTTTGTTACTAATGTCACCGTAGATGTAAAAAGATTCTTATCAGATATCAATCTTGATGTTGAAGATCCTAGTTTCATCGTCTATCAGAATTCTGTTGTCCAATTGCCGTTTCTGAAACCTCAACAATTGGCGCGACAGATCTTGGATGCTAGCGGAACTCGTACTTTTAATGAGCAGATTAAAAAAGCAGAACATGATATAGCGTCATGGAAAGACTCAGAGGTCATTATCATGAATAATATAAAGATATTGCAGGACCGACTAGACGAGGACACGAAAGAAATCCGTGTAGAAAAAGAGATCAAGAGTAAGTACCCAATAAAAGTATAGCATTTGATCATTCTAATACTATGTAGACTTTAAGATGGATTTAAGTTGCGTGGAGAAGACCATAAAGTCGGCGGAGGATAATGAACAGAAATATCGTGTCACGAGTCTGTTAATTGAAATTAAGAATGATGAGGAACTCTTAACAACTTACAATGTAAGACCGCTCCTTGCCCTATTTTATTAATAGCTCAAAGGGTGAACTATCGAGAGTGGACCTAAATATTAACGAGGCTCAAAGAGCGGTGGCCGATAAAACTAGCCAAATGAACGAACTAGTGAAGTCAATTACCGACCAAGAAGGACAAATCGAGCACATAAGTGCCGTATGTAAATCAACGTGTATATGCAGATGCTAAAGGTATCCAGTCTATTGCCGAACAAGAAGAATATAAACGCATTGAAGAGAATGACGCTCGAAGGATGTTGGAGCAGATCGCACACCAAGAAAAAGAGAGAAATGCTCTGCAAATTGAAGGGGAAGATCTTCGCGAAAGAATAAAAGAATTGAGATGCAAGAAGGTCGCTGTCGAAGCTGAATTAACTCAGCTTAACTTTGACCTTGAGAAAGTCGCCAAGCTCAAGTCTCAAAAGGGTGTGTAGGATATTTGCTGTTGTTACTCGATTATGTGTATCTAAACGAATGTGTAGACGTTTTAAAGAAGGTTGATGAATTGAATATCGAGCGTAATGCCCTTCGAGATCAAATTGCTAATGTAAGTTCCACTTAAGGTGAACATCTAATTCAGGCATTTAGGACGACAATGCCATCGAAAGTTGCAATCTTAACGAGCAACAACTGAGTCTTCAAAAACAAGAGTTGGAGCAGTAGATTCGCTACTGTACTGAGGTTATTCAGCCTCCAGCACGAATCGTAAGTGCTGCGAACTAGCTTAATATGGCCTTACAACTAATAGAAGGACGAGTGCCAAGATGTATCGAAATCAAAAGAGGATATAAAGAACCGAACCAAACAAACACAAGTCAAGTACGATGCTCTGCGTGGAAAAATGGGAATTCAAAGAGTTTCTAAAGTAAGGCGCAAAGAATTGCAATACCAATCAATTTTTAATACGTGCAGATAAACGAAAATGACCTGGGGCTATTGATTGATCTTTTTAACGTGCTAGACGACAATCAAGCATACTGTAAGAGTTACCTTAACTTGTAATCAATGCTAATGTTCTAAAATAAGACGAGGCTATCAATCAAATATTCAAGTCTTACGCGAACGTGCGAGTTACCAGCGACTCAGCTACTGCGTCACTTCTACTCAAAGAACCTAACAGCAGTGCACGTATATGGGCTCTTGATAGAATTGAAGCGAAGGACAACGAGGTTAAAATGCGGCGAATTATCGAGTCTTTCGGATCTGATTGCGTTATTTATCCTGTCGATCTTTTACAGTTTGAACGGAGACTTGCCCCCGCTATTAGTAGAGTGTTAGTGTTTCTCTTTTTTTTTTCTCTTTAACGTATCTCCTAGGTTTGGATCAACGTTGATAACAACGTGTGAGGCAGTTGGCGAAGAGATTGTAAAGCAGTTCAAAGTCCGTGTAATGTAAGTATTTGTTTCCATCCTTGCCTACTCTAATGTATATAGGACGCTGAACGGTACTTTGATGTCGTCTGGTTTAATGACAGGAGGCTATCATATGCACGCATCAAACTTTATTAGAATGAAAGTGGAGTCACAACAGCTAGCAAATGAGCTACAACGACTCGGATACGAGCATGAAGGGTTAAAAAAAAGAGAACACGAATTACAAGTCGCAGTTAATGCACAAGAGCAATGGATAGAAACTGAAAAGGCTAACGAAAAGGTTAGAAAGTATTTGCGAAGGCTATTCAACTTTTCATTTGCAGGTTCGATCTGGCGTTTCTAAATTGGATAAGACTCTTGCGACAGTTACGACGAACAAGAAGCAGCTCATAGAGGGAGTGGAACGTTGCAAAAATCGTGTGTCAATCATCGAGCAACAGTTGCATCAATTAAGTATCGCGAGAATGCCGAATATTTCGAAAGCAAACCACAATGTCAAAGCGATGAGCAAACAGATCATAAAAACACAAAAAAGTATATTATATTGGTTTTAAATGGATAGCTAATCAATATTTTCAAGAATTGAGCAATGCGGCTCAAGAACTCGACGTTGCTGAGGCTCGGGCGATGACAATTGATGTAGAACTAGACCAATTGACTCGTTTTAAAGATCAACCGTGCAAACTGGATATCGCCGCGCTGGATTTAAACGATCTAAGAGCCAAGCTTCAAGATTCTTATATTCGGCTAGAGCGGGCCACAACTTGTAAAGAGCAACTTGCTGCCGATATTAAGACACTTCAAAACGGCAAGCATTAGTATTCCAACTATTTTCTAATCGCTGATCAGATCTTGCTGAATTAGAAGATAAAAGACACGATGTGATTAAGAAGATTAACTCTTCCAGTAAACATCTCGCTCAATTGAATAAAGAGAAATCTCGCTTGAAAATTAATGACAATGAGAGAATTGGGGATCAAATGGACATTGAAGTCGATATTGAAGATTTGAAATACAACGCAGAGGAAATGCGCAAAAAAATGCAAAATCTCAAGATTAGTTTGAGAGAGCTACGCAAGAACAAGAATGTTCGTGCTGATCCAGCTTTAATAGAGCAACGAGAACAGACGCTCAACGATTTCAAAAGCAAGGCAAGACACTATTTTGCAAAAACATTATAGGATTAAATACGTCCAATTAGGTGTTGGTTGTTCAACAAAGCCTAAAAGAGCTATCGAAAGGCATTGCTATTTCGATCGAAAAGATAAACAAAGTTAATAACGAAGCATTTGAAAGTAAGTTACATCGGCCAAAACGTTCTGCGAGCAGTTCTAAAGCATCCATCTATAAGTTGTTCGAAGGGAGTTTTCGCAGCAATTCGCTAGCGCAATTCCCAACAAAAGAGCTGATATTCGCCGCGTCAAACCTAACGGACCACTCGTAAGATACATATATCAAGTCGATTAATTAACGATGAACTCAGGAGGATGGCGTGTACTTCGTAATATCCGATGCCAATTCGGATGATTGGCATGAAGGTAAAAAAGACAAAGTTGTTTAATCGATGTAACCAATCTCGTGGAAGGTTTGAACGAATTGAGTGGTGGCGAGAAGACCCTCCTTGCAATGAGCTTCATACTCAGCACTGCTGCATTCAAGAAACGATCCCTTTACATCTTTGATGAGGTCGACGCAGGCAAGTAGCTCCGCGTAACGCTCATTGAAACTAATTATTGTAATAAATTTGCAGCGTTGGATGAAGTCAATAGCAAACGATTAGCTACGCTGATTAACGCAGCACTTGGCACTTCTCAAGTTATCTGTGTCAGTCACAACAGTAATTTCTCGAAGCAAGTACGTTCTTTAGCGCATACGAGATTGTTATTTAATTATTGAGGTTAACGGAAGAAATTTTGTGATGTATTTTCTTTGCAATTTCAAACAGAATCACCTTTCTAATTGAGAAGAATTTTCTCGGACGAAAATAAGCCGAAATTCTGCTTTTTTGCGTTCAAATTTAAGTGGTCATTCGTTGCTTATTCAACGACAACACTTACCATTTACTAAGCAGCACATCATTGCTTCCTCTTTTATTTTTAATTGAATAATCATGTCTTAATTTCGCTTTCCAAAGGGCGTGCGTGAAATACAAATTACCAAAGAAGGATTTTATTCCAAAGTCGCAAAAATTGTTGGAGCAACCTCAAATTAGATCAACAATAATTTTAAAAAATAATATGCAGTTTATTTGAAATATGAATACCAAAAATAAAATTGATAGATCTAAATTCAATTCCGAATGAAATTTCAATTAAAACTTTGCGAACACGACCGAAGATCCAACTCAAAACGTGATAGTCAAGCTATCTATAAAATATGTCTGGAGGCGATGACATTATTTTTTTTTTTGAACTTAAAAGTGTCTAACCCACGAAGGTAATCGAATCCGATCCAGAACGTGTTAACTTTAGATCTTTAACGCTTGTTCACCAGTCGAATGTCTAGTCTTGAGAACCTCGGAAAACTTCACAAAGGTAATCGATTGATTGTATTACAACTGTAACTTGTCTAGCAATTCTTCTTATCGAAAAGTTTCTTAGGTGAAAAATCGAAAGAGAAGAAATCGGTCAAAAATAGTATTATCGAAGCAATGAAGCGTAAAGGATTATCATCAGATTCATTAGACACACCTTGCTCTCCCTCAAAAAAGGTATGGAATTAATACACTCAAATTCTCTGCGAATTCTAGTACTTAATTGGATTTTAATAGCACAAATCAAGCAAGACAGAAAGAATTAGAGTGAAAGTGCGTATTGTACTATAAAATATTTCTATGTTATCATAGGATCTAATTTTCCGGATCAGCTTGGAAAAATCATGGGAATGGATAATAAACAAAACGAAAAGTTAGAGAAGATTATAGATAGTTTAAATAAGCCCGGCAAACTAGACAATGTTTGCTCGAAGCTCTTGTCTGAATACTCATCCTCTATAGAAGAAAAATCATCGGCAAACGAAAAAACTAATATTACCGACAAAGGACTCTATTTGGATCAAATTTTATTGGAAAAATTAATGTTCAAACTAGAAGAACTGCAATCTCAAAGCAAAAAATACAGAAACGTCGCCTCAGCAAAAAATTTCCGCGTCGATATCATAAACTTATTAAAAAGTCTTAGAGTACTGTCGAGAAATGGTAAAACTATATTTCCAATCTAATAATTAGGTTTCGTGTCTAAATCCTTTTCAGTTCAAACGCTGTCAGTCGGGTATACCATTCAATCGTACGCTCAAACAATACTCAAACTGCTGGAAGAAAGAATTGACGATCTTGACATTCAAAAATATGCGGTAGTTATATTTAACAATTTAGCCGCTCAAAGTAAGTTTCAATCTCACGTTTTTGGATTAAATTGACTAAATTTTTTTTTTGGAGGTAAATTAATTGCAAGTGAACTTTCGCAAAGTTCCTCGTTGATCATCAAGTCTCTTAAGACGCACTTTCACAATCAAGAAGTTGTCAACTTTGCGATGATCACTCTTCGAAACTTATCCTCCGATGGTGGGTGTCAATGGCTACCAATTCTCAAACTAATTCCTGAATACAGATTCGCAAAAGTTAATAATTTACAACGAAAAAGCGCTTAAATATGTTTTTAATGCACTCCGAGACTATCCGAACAATTTGTCAATCGTTGAAAGCTGCTGTGCTGTAATTAGATTCTTAGCCTTAAATGGTAAGTTTAAGCATATTTTATTCTAATTGTCCAAATTTTAATTGTACTGTTAGACGATGTCGAAGAACAGATTGGCCTCCAAGGCGGAGTTAGAACAGTGTTAGAAGTCTTAAGCAGCTACATTAGCAAACAACACATCGTCGTGCAAGTAATTGGCGCACTTTGGAATTTATCCAACAACGCCAACAACAAAGGATTGATATCGCATTATAACGGCGTGCGATTGATCGCGGTAGTGATGAAAAGCTACGCCAAAGACGCGTACATTCAAAAGGCTGCATGTGCTGCCCTTCAAAATTTAGCAATGAACGGTAGGGATCATAAACAAGGCAAAATATGACGGACATTATCTGATTAAATTTATTTGATAGCTCGTATTCGAGACACAATTGTTTCATGCGGTGGCGTTGAAAGTGTTGTCATGAGCATGAAAAATTATCCTCACGATGCAGAAATTCAAGAACAAGCTGCCGGTGCATTATGGAATTTTGCATTGGACGGTATGTGCTTTAAAACTTTGTGAATTGTGTATTATTGCTCCGTCAGTTATTATGGAAATTTCATTTTTCAAAAAAGTCTCGCTACCGCACGTATTGACAACTAATTTCATAGATCGAAACAAAAAGCTAATTTCCGACTTGAATGGCATTCATTATATTTTGCGCGCTTTAAAGAGGTTTTCTTTCGATGCAAATGTCGTCGAATGTTGTTGTGGAGCGCTGCAAAATTTGACCTTAAATGGTAAGTAATAATTTTTACGATATGGTGATAGACACAGTCGATTTGATAATTAATCGTCCAGATCCAGATGACGTCGCCAAACTTGCTTTTGCTAACGCTAAATCACTCAAGTTACTACTTAACATTATTAGACAACACGTTGACAATTCAGACGTGTTAGAGGGCGCTATATCAGTTTTATGGAACTTATCCACGAATGGTAAGAACAATTTTTACCATAAATGGTGCACTCATATTATTTTTTTGCTACAGACACAAACAAGCTCTTAATTGTCTCGGAACACGGTATAGTTGTTATTTTGGAGATTATGAGACGTCACAGAATTTCAGCCGAAGTGCAAGAATGTTGCTGCGGTCTCTTGCGAAATCTTTCAACAAAAGACGCGCTGCGAACTTTGATTGCCGAAGAGAACGGCATTGAGGGCATAATAAGTGCTTTGAATTTGCATTACAGTACGTCGTATTATTGAGCGTGCAACACAAACTGACAAAAGTGTTTCAGATTTTCCGCAGTTGGCCGAAGAAGCCAGCGCTGCGCTCAGCAACCTTTCGGAATCTTCCGATCTGCACCTAAAAATAATCCTTGCTAACGGAATTCAAACGGCGATCAAAACTTTGACGTATTACGAAGAAACTTTGATTGAAGGCCGTGAACGTAGCCCTGAAATTCACACGTATACTTCTGACTTTTTAGTACATTTGCTGTCAAACAGTATGTCCATGGAGTGCTTGCCTTTGACCTTTCCTAATCTGGTTATTTTAGTTTCTGAGCAAAATGACCTAATGCTTGGTATTGTTAACACGAACTCTGTGCGTTCATTGATGAAGCTGCAAAAGAACACGACTAAATTGAGCTTGAAACACGTCTGCAAATTAGTCTTAGCGGAATTTCAAGACGAATGCGTCTCGCTCTACAAACAAGTCAAAGAATCAAACGAAGAGTCATCCATGATTAAATTCGCCATGTCACTGCCGTACTTTGTTACTAAAACAAGTAAGTTTTCCTTTTATGGAAATAATCCGCACCGGAAAAAATCTAACATGTGATTTACAGATTTAAAACACAAAATGTACATTGAAAATGGACTGTTCGACGTAATTTTGACGCAACTGTCAAAGTCAGATCTTCAAGACTCTAAAGACGCCGCTCGGTCGCTCAACTTCTTCATGCAAAACTCACTTAAAAAGCAAAAGAAACTTCCATCGAACTTTGTCGGTTTTCCTCCGCAAACCCCCGAGTTTGGCGTCGCACTCAATGATGAAATGCTGTCAGATTGTGTTTTCAAAGTTGACAATAAGAAAATTTTTGCCGCCAAAGCAATTCTTGCGACACGATCCGATTACTTCCGCAAACTCTTCGTAAGTAATTATTACCATCAAAAGGAAATACCTTTTGATATTGCAATGACAAGTCATTAACTGTTACAATATAATACTAACGATCGGTTTTCAGTTGTGTGGCATGAAGGAAAGTTTTTCGAAAGAAATTGTGGTCACTGACGTCGAGTACGATATTTTTTTCAAAGTATTGCAGTTCTTGTACACCAATACGCTCAATTTGGCAAGCCACGATGAAGCGGTGAAGCTATTAATAGCCGCTGATCGATATCAATTGGACTATTTGAAGCTCAGATGCGCAGAGTATTTGCGCGAGATTATTGACACTGACAACTTTGACACATTACTCGATTTGGCATTTTTGTTCAACGCGCACACCCTTCAAGTTCAGACAGTCGGATATACGCTTCGATTATGGAAAGCAATTGATAAAATCATCGAAGCAATTATGACCTTGAACAGTACCCCCAGCGGATCCTCGTCAAAATCATCGACAAAACGCGATGTCACATCCCCGCTTAGCGAGAAGCAAACAAAGTTGTTGGATTATTGGAATTTCAAAGATGAATCCGCCGTGCGAGAGAAAGAAAAATTGTTGAAGAATTTGATGAGCGATAAATTGTTCACCGACAAGTTGAAGTCATTCTGTTTCGACATTATAATGAGCATGAACAAGTCGCTGCACGCAAAATAAACTTGTAATTCTTTATTTCCATTTTTGGATAAAGCTTTGAAAAAAAAAAATGTTTATTTTTACGGCAATATTATGTTATCTATAGTCAAAGCTGGTTCTGATCATAAAAACACTTTAATACGTTAAAGTGCCACGAAATTCATCCGGCAAAAAATTGAGGTTCGTTTTATCGGATCTAACAGTACATTGTGTTTCGCGTCCATTGCATCTAAATTTATCTTACTTGTAGAAAGTATATTGCGCAGTGAGGCCAAAATGATCGCTCGGGAATATTGATTGGCTTCCAATCTTCGCCACCTCTTGATCTCCGATAATTTTTATCGATGTTGCCCGCCAATGCGACGATTTTATCAGTATTCGGTCACACCTAAAGAATTATATCATTGTTATTAACTGATCCACTAGAATATTTCCTTTTTTGGTAATATCGAGTTTCACTTTCAGAGACGCATGGCTAAAGAACAGTAAAAGCGATAATAATAAATAAATGTGATAATAATTTTGTTTACCTTACAGCTTTTATACGCTTGTTACTCAACACCATTAAATTCTTCGTCGTGTCAAAAGTTGCGCCAAGCTCATCCGGATGCAAGTGTTGCCAAGTATCAATAAACTGCGGCATATAATATTTTATGTTATAGTTCTCTAATATCTTCTCGTTCGGATCATTGAAGTTGGCTGTTGCATCAAAGTTGAAGTCGCCCATAAAAAACGCGTTGTTATACTTGCTTAGTAATTCAGCAGTGAGAATAATTTGCGTGCGCCTAAAATGTGACATGTCGAGACTTTCTAGATGCGCTGTAGCTACAGCAACCTGAGTATAGATTCATTAGAACTCGATTTTAAAAATAATTTGCAATTTTTTAAAAATATAAAAAGAGAAATTCTGATATTAGTATACTCAATATATTGGCACATACTTCTTCGCCGTTAATTTCAAATACGCCAAGTAACAGACTGCGGTACATGGTAGATGGAAACGGATGAATTTCTAGGCGTTTGCAGGGATACTTCGACAACAATACAACGCCATATGCTAATAACAAAATCAACATTAAGCTTTAAAACAATTCAATTTTTGCGCAGATTCGGATTCGTACATGAAAAAGTCGTTCCTTTGTAATCAGAGGTCAAATACTTCTCTCTAACCCAAGACTGTTGATGGACAATATGCAAGAAATCTTTTGTGGCTATAATACAGCCTATTAGTCAGTAACAAGCAAAAAACTCGAACAACATCTGCACCCAACTACAAACCTTCTTGAAAACAAATAAAATCTGGGTCTAAATTTCGCACAATGTCAGCTAATGCCTGCCAGCGCACGGATGAATGAACATCATGAAACCAAATGTTGTAAGTAACATACTTGAGCGTTGTTAAGTTGACTGGTGGAAATGGGGCCTAAAATAATCGGATCAGCAACTGCCGTATTTGAAATAATATTCCAATTGTAGTGTAGATGTTATTTATATGCATAGAAAAAAAAAGAACCGTACTTTTGGAAATTTGATCCATGTGTTATCTCTCCAAGCATAAGAAGGAAGGTCCAATATCGATATTAAATTTAAGTCGTATTGTAATTGCGACAGTAACTTCTTATGGGCCTAAATATACTGTTAAAACAATTATTTCTCGATCCTCACAATAAAAAATAAAGTGTAATCTTTGAATAGTAATAGATGTGAGTATTATCGTGTTATATTAACTAAAATTACCTTTAATTGTATCTCTTTGATTAGGTCGTCACTATCACCTTGATCCATTGTAATTGTCACGGTGAAAACAAAAAAAGACAAAAGCCAAGAGTCTTGAACCCTTTTAGTGGCGTACAACTTAATACTGTAATATATCGAATCATTCAAAGATGTAAAGTGAACTACACCGTGATTAACAAAAATATAAAAGCGGATCTAGCAACAAAATAGTTAGTACTGCATTTCTCCTGTTCAAAAACTCGTTCAATAATAGATTTGTGTTAATTATGGCGAAGCGTTGATAATTTTAGTCATTGTTGAAACCGAATTTTTCCTTTATTTTTCAAATTAATTTTTTTATTTTCCTTTGTAGGCAAAATACGCTGAATTACTCCTACTGACCAGCGATTTAGGTTGGTACGAAAGTACTGATTAACTCTAACTTGCCTAGTATCGTACGCAAAGAAAGATATAGTTAAAATATCTTTTCCACTCAAAAGGAATATTATTTGGAGGCCATTTTGGCCAATCAATCGAATCGCTCTATTAAAATGCAAACAATACATTGTAGAGTGTTTATTTTTCATTCCTGCTGCAAAGACTAGTCGGATCCGGTTATCAAGAAATTCTGAACTTTTGGTGCGTTTAATAGACTTTTACCATTTAAGGTAAGTAACCTTAACATAACGTCTCGGGTAATATACGTTAATGTTTTTACTAATCAGTGGCGTGTAAGGGAAATATTTGGCCACGAAATCTTTTTTTTTTTGTAATTTCTTTGAAAGATTAGTTTCGCAGCCGTTAGCTACTGAAATTCGTTCTATTTAAGTAAATACAATGACGGGGTTTTTCTAGTGGGTTAAGTAATCTGCTGTACCCAACCATTCCGGATTTAGTCCAATTCTTCAGACAAACCAAAAAATGGGGAATGGATCTTGCAATTAAATTCAAATGTAAGACGATGGTGTATATACAG
>Ga0209960_1002929_pt1 | contig 15827 bp, 14 predicted proteins | sample ThiBiot_500_plan_2_FD_183947 | JGI IMG/M metagenome (GOLD analysis project Ga0209960, IMG submission 183947) | Wastewater bioreactor microbial communities from Cape Town, South Africa - Thiocy_expt_500_plan (SPAdes) | ecosystem: Engineered > Bioreactor > Thiocyanate-remediating >...
CAGCAGGTCGGTCATGTCAAAACCAATGAACCGGGCGTCGAGGCCGATGGCGTCGTGATCGCCATCGAGGACCCAGCCGAATGGAGCTCCCCGGCACCATCGCTCGAGCCGAGCACCAATGCCCTCGCGATCTTGCTGGCCGAGAAAAGCCCGCAGCGTCCCGAACGAGCGTTCGGCCTGCCGCAATTGACCAAGGGCTCGCAACCCGGAATCGATGCGCTCCTCCTCGATCACGGTCAGCGGGCGGTCGTCCGGCGTGACGAGTTTCCGGATCAGTTCGCCCAGGAAGGAAAGATTTGCTGGCGTCAGCTCCAGCGCCTTGAGCGGAGCGCAGCCGGTCGAGGCGCCGTTGTGGAGCGTCAGATAGGTGCCGCCGGCGGCGCGGACGAAAATCTCGGCGCCACGGTCCTTGTCGAAGAAAACGTAGGACGCGCCGAGCCGCTCGGCCTGCGACAGCAGGAAGTTCTGCACGACGGTTTTGCCGGACCCTGAGGGGCCGCAGATGAAGGTGTTGCCGAGATCGCCATGGTGAAAGGAAAAATAGAAAGGCGAGCCGGATGCGGTCTTGAGCATTGCAACCGCCGGCCCCCAATGGTTGCCCGCCGGCTGCCCGGTGGGATAGGTGTGGAACGGCGAGAACGCCGCGAAATTCCGCGAGTTGATCGCGCCAGTGCGTGCCCGGTATTTGAACAGCCCGGGAAGCTGCGCCCAATAAGCCGCTTCAAGTCCAAGGTCTTCTCGGGCGACCACGGCACCCGCATCGGCCAGTGCGCGCCGTGCTACGCTCATGTGATCCTGCAGTTGCGAAGGCGTATCGGCGTAGACCAGGAGCGAGAGGTGGTGCTCTCCGAGCACGAATCGGTTGGATTCGAGGTCGTCGAGCGCATCAGAGAGCTCGTCGATCTGTGAGGCGGCTGGATCCTGAGCGGAGACCAACTGGTTCTGCTTGCGCGTTAAGACCGTTTTGGCGTCGGCCTTCGCCAAAAACGCGAACGATTGCGTGACGATGAGCTCAAACGGCGCGGAAAGCAGCGCGTTCAACAGGCCAGGCCGAGTGGACGCCGGATATTCCTTGAGTCCGAACATGCCAGCGAAGCGCGATCCGCCGGCTCCGCGGATTTCCAGAGCCTCGCGGCCGAAGATGACACGGTTTGAATAGAGCGCGGGGCCGATCGGCCCTTGCGGCAAGGGCATCGGCATCCATTCCCCGGAGGCGAGCGCGTGGAGCAACTCCATCGGTTCTGAGAAGGTGATGCCGCCGCGCTCAGCCAACCCGACCGCCCGGGCGCCGTAACGGTCGAGTGCTGCGACGATGTCTCGCGTTGCATCGTCAAGCCGCTTGAGGGCCTCGCTGTCGACCTCGACGGAGTGCCCGGCACTTTGGCCAAGCCGCCTGAAGAATGCGGCCGCCGTATCCGTCGCCGCGCGCCCGGGATGACAAACCAGCGTCAGATAGAGATCGGTTCGAAACAGTGCTTCCTTGCGCAGCCGGTCGCGATATTGTGCGTCAAGTTCCGCCGCAAAGATCGATCGGAAGGTGCCGTCCGGATAGACCGACGTTCGGCGCCGCACCAAATGGGTCCAGAGTGCCAGCCGCGGATCTGCAACATTGCGCAGCGTGAGATTCAGTTTGCCATGAAGATCGTTCAGATCCGAGGTCTCGGCAGTCTCGAACGAGGTGCCGTCGATCCGGATCACCGTCAGCAAGGCACGCGTTGTAAGACTGACCACCGTATCGGTGACATGCCGGCCGAACGGCAGGTAGATATCGGGCTCGATCTCCCGGGGTTTAAGCGCCGCGTTACGCATAACCGAGGTCCCTTGTTCGATATCGCCGGACGAGTTTGAGCGGCGTGCAGGACGATCCACCCCAGAAGGTGGCGTTGCGTGCACGCCCTCGGGTTTCGATCCAGGCGAGCAGAATCCGGAACATGTTGGGGTCGTGCCGGCAGATGATGCGGCAAAGAGCATGGATCGGAATCGCGACCAGGCCGTAGACGATGCTCCCGGCTGCCAGGAACAGGATGCAGGAAAACATCACGTTGAGCGCCATGGCCTCCATCGTCACGCCGGCAATCATGGCGGGACGCGTGCAGGCGAGGAACAAGGTGTCCTCCGTGAGACGCGCGGCCTCGATCATCAACGACCTCCGGTCAAGGTCGAGACCACTTCGGAGGCGCCGAACGTGATGGCGACGCCGAGCACGACATAGGCGGCCTTTCGCAGATCGAGATAGCCGAACATCCAGGCGATGCCGACGATGATGACCGCTAGCGTCGCCAGCAGGCGAGCGACGTTGCCGGTCAACATGGTGACAATGTTCTGCAGCACGCCCTCGATGTTCGCGGTCTGCGCCAGGGCGGGCGCAGTCAAGGCGATGCTGAGAACGGCCCCCATGCACAGGAGGGCGGCGGAGTGTTTAAGAGGAGAAGTCATGAGATGGCCCCGATTGGTGTGCAGCCGGACCAGCCCGGACCGCGGTAGTGAGTTGAGAAAAGAAATCCTCATCGGTCATAGACAAAGGCCGACGTGCCCAGTCCCGAGCGATAGACGTCCCAGCGCGGATGCTCGCTGACAGAGGGTGCAGGAGTATTGATTGTCGTGTCGCCAGTGGAACTGTCGGCACCGCGAGAGGCCAGCGGCTGGGTGCGGGGCTCGGGGTTTGGGCTGAGACCCCTCGCCGCGAAGCTCACGACAACGCGGGTAATCGCCTGGTCGCGGTCCGAGCTTTTCATGCTCGCTGACTGCAGTCGCGCGTCAAACAATCTGCCAAGGCCTGCGATGTGCTTACACGCGTCGAATGTCGTGGCAGCCGTCAGGCCGGCCTGTTTTGTTTCCTTGGCGTCAAGTTGAGCGAGACCGGTCCGGACCTGCTGGCCGCTGGCGATGGCCTCGGTCGCGAGCTGGATCGCCTCATCACGATTGGTAGCCTGAATCGGAATCGGTTTCCGCCCCTCGATCGTGATGAGCAGCGGCTCGAACGAGCTCGCCTGCCGCACAATCGCCGTCAGCGGCCGCACCAGGTCCGGCGTCGGGGCGCACTGTTCGACCAGAGCGGCAAATGCAGCAGGATCCATGGTTGATTACCGTTTTTGTCAGGAGTTGAAGGCGCTATGCTATGCCGCCCGCGCCAGGCTTGACGGAGCGTCAATCGCAAGCCCGGAAATCTTCCCGGTTGCTCGGATCGCGCCGAGAGCGTCATCGGTGATCGGCAACAATCCAGCGACGGCTTTGGTGGCCCCGATCTGGTGAGGTTCGCCGAGGCGGTCGAGATGCCAGCCGGCTCGACGCAGGATGCGCTCCATGCGCAGATCCGTGACGGTTGCGATGGCCTCAAGGCTGCGCTGCTGGCCCCATTCGATCATTGCGGCAAACAGCAGGAACGTCGCTTCCCGCAAGCCGTTCTCTGCGGTCGCCGCCACGTTCTTGGTGTCAACGCAAAAGCGTGAGCTCTCCCAGATCCTGGTAGCCTTCGGCGCCGCGTGGCCATCCAGCAACACCGGGAACGTATCCGCCAGCATGTTGCGCCCAGTGGTGGGCAGCAGGCGAACACAACCGACAACCTCGTCCTGCTCGACCGCCAAGAGATAAGTCGGCTTGAATGTGTCGTACTGATCGATCTCCAGTCCGTCGGAGACAGAAACGTCCCAGTCGAGCCGTTCCTTGAACACGCGCCCTCGCAGACGATGCATTCCCCTTGCCAGTCCAGAGTCGTGCACGAGTTCCGTATGCGTGCGCACAATGACCTTCATTCTTGACCTCCGGCTTACGAATCACAGCTTCGAGATCAGAAAAGCAGTCGTGGTCACGGCGTTGCGCTGTCAGTTCTGACAGGGCGTTTTAGAATTGTTCTTGCCGTTGGAATCGTTGTTGCCGCAAAGCGGCCGCAACGTCTCAATAAATGGCCCTGCACGCAGAGCGCGAATCATCGCGGTTCTCGCGTCGTGGGGTGTGGGCATTACTGAAGTGGCGCAATGAAAGATCTCAAAAGAGCGTGCAATGAATTTGTTGATTGTCTTCACTCTGCCGATACGGAAGATGATTTTCGGCGTGTCGCGGAACGGACCGCGCATGCATTGGGGTTCCGGTGGTTCGCCTATTTTGGCCACCGTGCGAATGGCCCCAATCTGATCTCATCCTATCCGAAGAGCTGGACCAGCCACTATTTTCAGGAAGGATACGACAAGATCGATCCCGTTCTGCAGGAACCGCGAAACACAAGCCGGATGTCCCTGTGGGATGGACGCGAGGCGCGAAGCGCAAGGTCGGCGAAAGAACGCCGTCTGTTTGACGATGCGCTCAGCTTCAAGATCAGGACCGGCCTGACGGTTCGCATTCCCTCAAGCCAAAATCAGTTCGCGGCGTTCACGCTGGCGGTGGACGACCGCAGCCTTGGACTCGATCGTTTCATCGAGACCTCCCAAGACATGTTGCAAATGGTCGGTCTCACCTACCATGCACATGTGAGCGCCAAGATCAGACGCACGTCAGCAGGCGACGGGATAGGAAGCCCGCTAACACAGCGCGAGCGGCAGTGTCTCGCATGGATCTCTGACGGCAAGACGATGCAGGATATCGCGGAGCTTCTCGATGTCACGCCGCGAGGTGTAAAGTTTCATCTGGACAATGCCAGGCGCAATCTTGCTGCATTAACCCTTCCGCACGCTGTGGCCCTCGCGCTTCGGCAGGGATTGCTCCCATAAATGCGCAGAACGACCGTCCGGTTCGGCAGGCGTGGCCAAGATCGGCGGTTTAAAGAGGGTGAGCTGCTTGGCAACGAGGGTGCAAGGGTCTCGTCGAGTGAGGTCGGCGCCCCTTTGCGGTATTCAGCCAAAAAAACGAGGTGTTGCTTACTATTCATCGAACCTATGTCTTCGCGGGAATTGGGCGTCGCCCTGCGGGCCGGGCTGTTGGCTGCGCTCAAGCCCCGCAAGCGGGTCTTCCCCCTCGCGGGCTGCCATCCCTGACGCAAACGGGCGGCGTGGCCCACCCGCGATGGCTGCCTGCCCCGATCTGGACAGGTGCGAATCGATTGGTTTTGTCCTTATTGGCGCTACACTCCCTCACTGGCGGGCGATTCGTCGCCTATCCCCTGCATGATCACTTGTTCTTCGTAGGTTCTGCGCCTCAACATCGGCCTCGGCGGACGGACAAACGTGTCAGAAGCAGCATTCAAACTGAAACCGTTCGAGGCTCCACCCTATCGTGAGCCGCCGCACAACATCGAAGCTGAGCAAGCGCTGCTCGGCGCCATGCTGATCAACAACGACGCCTTTCATCGTGTTGCTGACTTCCTGAAGGCTAACCACTTCTTCGAGCCGCTGCACGGTGGCATCTTTGAGGTGATCAGCGAACTGATCGGCTCAAACAAGGTTGCCAATCCGATCACGCTTAAGACCTTCTTTCCCGCCACTCTCGTTGTCGCTGGAATATCGATTGCGCAGTATCTTGCGCGCCTGGCCGCGGAAGCGACGACGATCATCAACGCGGTCGATTACGGCCGGACTGTTTACGATCTTGCGGTGCGACGCGAGTTGATTAGGATCGCCGAGGATATGCTCAATGGCGCATTTGAAGCGCCCATCGATAGCGCTCCAGCGGATCAGATCCAGCATGCCGAGCAGCTTCTATACGAAATCGCCGAAACAGGACGCTATGGCGGGGGCTTCGAGACGTTCGAAACCGCCCTCGACAGCGCCATCGATAGAGCCGCACAAGCGTACCAGTCCGATGGCAGCCTTTCTGGCCTTGCAACCGGCCTCAAGAACCTCGATGCCCAAATGGGAGGTCTTCAGCCAACAGACCTCATCATCATCGCCGGCAGACCCGGCATGGGGAAGACATCTTTAGCCACCAACATAGCGTTCAATGTCGCCAACGCCTACGATGCGACCCAGCAAGTCGACGGCTCGGCTAGACCCGTGACTGGTGGCATCGTTGCTTTCTTCTCTCTCGAGATGTCCTCGGAGCAACTTGCCACTCGCGTAATCTCCGAGCAGACGGAGATCGCCTCCTCCGATATCAGGCGTGGCGGAATTGACGAGACAGCTTTCGGCAAGCTGCTCGATTGCCGCCAGAAAATGCGCCGCCTGCCCCTCTTCATCGACCAAACCGGCGCCCTATCCATCGCCCAACTCGCGGCCCGCGCTCGCCGCCTGAAGCGTCAACGAGGAGTAAACCTCATTATCGTCGACTACATTCAGCTTATGCAGGGCAAGTCACAGCGTGCCGCTCAAAACCGCGTGCAGGAGATCACTGAGATCACGGCCGGGCTAAAAGCGCTGGCTAAAGAACTGAATGTGCCAGTCATTGCCCTATCCCAGCTTTCACGTTTGGTGGAAAACCGCGACGAAAAACGCCCGCAACTTTCAGATCTTCGCGAATCAGGCTCGATTGAACAGGACGCCGACGTCGTATTGTTTGTGTTTCGTGAAGAATATTATCTCAAGAACAAAGCGCCCAAGGTCGGCGCCGACGAGTACCTCGCTTGGGAATCGGAGATGAGAGATGCTCGCGGCAAAGCGGAAGTCATTATTGCGAAGCAGCGGCACGGTCCGACCGGCACAGTGGCCATGACGTTTCAAGGCGAATTCACCCGCTTCTTCGACCTCGCCGAACACGATCACTTGCCAAGCCGATCAGACTAAGCGCCGATATTGGCTTCATATTCACATCCTGGTCGGCCAGCAGCGACCCGGTAGAGCAAATCAAACGAGCTCTACTCTCTCCGCGCCAAAACCGAACCCACGCCTGTCCAGCTGACCCACGCTCGTTCGCAGGCATTAACCGCGCCTTCGCCGCTTCAACGAAAGGATGACACTTGTTCTCGCGTCTCGATCACGTCGGCAAGAACCCGCGTGACGGAAGATGTGCGGTTCGGCACACCATGCTTCCGGGGAAGGACCAGCCCCGCTCTCGAATGGGCTTTCCTTGGTTCCGGTACGGCCTTCCACGATCAACCCGCAAGGGGTTCGCTACGCAAGCGTGCGACCTCTTCGGCTTCGCCTGCGAGGTGACCGCGGCCGCCCCCGAACACGTCGGCGCCTGTCGAGCGGGGATGGTCCCCGCCGCAAGACGGGAGCCTTTCAATGTCGCACAATCTCACCCTCGCTCAGAACCACGCCTTCGATCTCGCCCGCACGCTGATGGTACCGGTCATCCTTTTCCAGGTTGAGAACGAACTCGGTGTGATGGTTTCCAGCGAATACGACGGCGAGCAAGACGCCATCGTTCATGATTATGACCCGTTCGAGATTATGGAGAGCTGACACCTTAGACAGTCGGCCAATCCGCCAAAGCGCCGGGCGCTCAGCCCGGCGCTTCTCCTGTCGACTGCACATAATCCTCGGGTTCAGATTGATCTCCCACCAACGAGGAGATCAAGCATGGCCACGCCTCTCGGACTTCAACTCCGCCCTGACGATCCTGCCAACGTTCTCGCACCGATCGTCCAAGACTATCGCGAGTACTTCGAAGCAAGGCGCTATCAGGCCAAACGCGTTCGCCGTTATGTCGCGAGCGTCTTCCATTTCGGGGATTGGCTGCGTTCGGAAGACTGGGCGGTCCAGAATGTCGACGAAGCAGTCGTCGGCCGTTTCATTTCCGATCATTTGCCCACCTGCACCTGTCCACGCCCTGTTCAGGGTAACCCGATCATCAATAGGGCTGCCCTCAATCACTTGATCCGCATCCTGTACGCGAAGGGGATCATCCACCGTCCTGTCGCCGACCCGATCACGCGTGAACTCGCGTTGTTCGACGAGAAGATGACGCAAGTCTGGGGCTTGGCCCAAGGCACGCGCGATCACCGATGCCGGATCATCAGGCGCCTGCTCAAAGCTCAATTCGGATCGGGATCAATCGATCCAACATCCATCAGCCCATCGACGATTCGGAGCTTCGTTTTAGAGGACACTACATGGAGCAGGAGTACGATCCGCGTCATGGCAGGCGCGGTTCGATGCTATCTCCGCCATCGCAAACTGCTCGGCGACAACGTCACCGATCTGATGCGTGCTGTGCCTCAACCTGCGTGTTGGGGTCAAACCAAATTGCCTGAGGCACTTTCTGGGAACGAACTGGAACAGCTTTTCCGGTCGTTCGACGCGGCCTGTCCATCGCGACGGCGCGGCTATGCGATCGTCCGATGCCTTGCCGATCTCGGTCTCAGAAGTAGCGAGGTCGTCCGGCTGAGCCTAGACGACATCGACTGGCAAGCCGGCGCCATCCGGATCACCTTGGGCAAAGGCCGCAGGGCCGACGTGCTGCCGCTCCCGGGGGCGACAGGTGAGGCCATCGCCGACTATCTCCTTCACGAGCGGCCGAAGACCACATGTCGCCAGATTTTCGTTCGACATGTCGCCCCTTTGGGCGAGCCGGTCGGTCGGCGCGTGGTCCAGAAAGCCGTTCACGCCGCCTATCAACGGCTGGGTTGGGACCGCACACGCGTTCACATCCTGCGGCACACCCTGGCCACCCGGCTCGTCAATGCCGGGACACCAATGAAGCAGATTGCCGATGTTCTGCGCCACCGCAGCATCGTGACGTCGGCCACCTACACCCGTGTTGACAGTTCGCGCCTCTCGGCGGTCGCGCTGTGCTGGCCGGGGAGCGTGGCATGAGCGCTCCGCACACCATGCTATCGCGGGCGGAAGCCTACCTCGCAGAGCGCCATCGCCTCGGCTTTGCGTTGAACCGACCAGGCAGTCAAATATTGGCTTTCGCGCGTTTTGTGGACGCGGGCGGTCACAAGGGGCCTTTGACGTCCGCCATTGTTCTCCGATGGGCGAAGGAAGAAGCGCAGGTCGAAGACCCCTACACATGGGCCAGACGGGTCGACGTTCTTCGCCCGTTCGCACGCTATCTCACCGATCTCGATCCACACACCGAGTTTCCAACCGGTTTTCCTTTCGGTCGTTCAAAACGCCGGCTCGCACCGCATATCTATACACCAGCGGAAGTCGAGGCGTTGATCGGAGCAGCGAGCCGTCTCTCGCCACAAGGAGGATTGACGCCGGCAACCTTCACGACGCTCTTTGGTTTGCTGGCCGCTACGGGCCTGCGGATATCCGAAGCACTGAACCTACGCTGTGGCGACATTGACGGCACGCGGGCGCACCTCACAGTCCGACACTCAAAGTTCCAGCGGACTCGGCTCGTTCCCCTGCACTCGACCACGACCCAGGTGTTGCGACGCTATCTGCGCGCACGCGCCAGATATGGTTCAATGAATATCACCACGCCGCTCTTCATGTCCGAGAAGACAGGGGGCGTGCTTCGGTACAGCGAGGTGCGAGGAGTATTTCTTCGCTTTGCGGCCGAGTTGAGGATCATTCCCCGCGGCGGCCATCGCTACATACGCGTTCACGACCTCCGGCACACCTTCATCTGTCGACGCCTGATGCTGTGGCAGGAGAACGGCACGGATGTCGACAACGCCATGATGACGCTCTCCACCTATGTGGGCCATGTCAACCTGGGGGATACCTATTGGTATTTGCAGGCCGTGCCGGAGTTGATGGCTGTCGCCGGCGCCCGCTTCGAGGCACAAGCAATCATGACCAGGGAGGTGGATCATGGCTGATGCGAGCCTACATTCATCGTTCCCGACGTTGTTGCAGCACTTCTTCGTCGACCATTTGCACCAACAGCGGGCCGTCAGCCCGAACACGATCGCAGCCTACCGCGACACGTTCAAATTGCTCCTGCTCTATGCGGAGAAGGCCATCGGCAAGTCGCCAACCGGTCTGTCGCTCCGAGATTTGGATGCGACGTTGATCCTTGGCTTCCTCGATCATCTCGAGCGGAAGCGCGGTAACAGCGTACGTAGCCGCAACGCCCGTCTGTCGGCGATCCGATCGTTCCTGAAGTACGCCGCCCATCACGACCTCTCGACCCTGGCCACCATCGAGCGCGGCTTGGCAATTCCGTCGAAGCGTCATGACAAACCGGTGCTCGGCTTTCTGACCAAGCCAGAGATGGAGGCAATCATCGCGGCGCCCGATCAGCGGAGTTGGGTTGGGCGGCGGGATCGTGCGCTGTTCACATTGCTCTACAACACCGGCGCACGAGTATCGGAGGCCATCAATCTACGGGTCGGCGACGTCATCTTGGACATATCGCCTGTGGCACATCTCCATGGGAAAGGAAGGAAGAGGCGGAGCATGCCGCTCTGGAAAACAACAGCCAGCACTCTTCGACAATGGAAGCGCCAGCTCGCCAGGGCCGAAGATTCCGACTTCCTGTTTCCAAATGGCGCGAGCGGGAAGTTGTCACGCTCGAGCGTAACACAACGCCTCGCTCTGGCGGTTAAGCATGCCATTCAACAACATCCTCGGCTCGCCGGCCGAGCGATCTCGCCGCATACTATTCGCCACACGACGGCGATGCACCTCCTTCAGGCGGGCGTCGACATCACCGTAATCGCCCTGTGGCTCGGGCATGAAAGCCCGACGACAACCCACATGTATCTGGAAGCTGACCTAGCAATGAAAGAAGTCGCGCTCGGTCGATTGCAGCCCGTGAACGCTGCACCAGCCCGCTATCGGCCGCCAGATCAGCTTATGGCATTCCTCCAAAGCCTTTGATTATGTGCAGTCGACAGGAGAAGCGCCGGGCTGAGCGCCCGGCGCTTCGGCGGATTGGCCGACTGTCTAAGGTGTCAGCTCTCCATAATCTCGAACGGGTCATAATCATGATTATGCAGATATCCGCATAATCATGAATACGATCCCTGGTCCCCGGCTCATTGAGCCGGGTGACCGGCTGCCGCTGGCGCCTTGCCGGCTGCAAGGGAGGCTTCGCCGCGCGCGAGATGCGGCGATTGACGGTTGGTCAGCGCGCCCTTGCATTCGGCAGGTTTCGCGGCCGGTCGGGGATGTTCCGCAAAGCTAGGAACAAGTGAGACCAACAGAAGAAAGGGCCGGACGTCGCCTGCGCGAGTCCGGTGCAGACAAATGGACAAGAGAGAAATCGAAGGGCTGCGCGAAAAGGTCGGCTGCGCGGCCCTGCTGGAGAAAGACGGCTGGAAGGTCGACGTCAAGGAAAGCACCCGCCGAGCGATCAAATATCGACGCGATAGCAACATCGTCATTGTCATCCACCAAGGCCGCGGCTGGTTCGATCCCTTGTCGCCGGCGAAAGGGGACGTGTTTTCGCTTGCCGAACACCTCGGCGCCGACGGTTTCGTCGAAGCGTGCGACCATGTTGCGGATGTCGTTGGCTTCGTTCCCAGCACACCAGCGTGGCAACGCCCGGCAAGGCCGAAGGCCCTTGCGTCTGTTGCAGAACGGTGGGGACATCGCTTCAAGCCGCGCCCCGGCTCGCCAGCCTGGCTTTATCTCACCGGCGAGCGCGCGCTGCCAGCCGACATCGTGAAGCAGGCGGTCGCGTGCGATCGGTTGCGAGAGGGTCCCCAAGGCAGCATGTGGGCGGCGCATAGCGATTCTGCTGGTGCCCTCACAGGCTGGGAGGAGCGTGGACCGGAATGGCGCGGCTTCGCCACCGCCGGCGCCAAGGAACTCTTTCGCTTCGGGCCGGCCGGGTCCGAGCGAATCTGCATCACTGAGGCGGCGATCGATGCCATGAGCCTCGCCGCGATCGAGGGTCTGCGCCCCGACACTCTTTATGTCAGCACCGGTGGCGGCTGGTCTCCGGCGACGGATGAAGCCATCCGCGGCCTGGCCAAGCGCGCCAACGCCTGGTTTGTGGCAGCAACCGACAACAATCGGCAGGGTGACGTCTATGCTGATCGCGTTCGTGCCATCGCCGCGGAAGCGAGCGCGCGGTATGCGCGATCGCGACCGCGCGCAGACGACTGGAACGAGGATCTGAAGGCCCTGACGGCCACCTCTTCAAGCGGCTCGCAAACCTTGCGCCCGGCCGGGAGTCGCGCACCGGCAAGGCCGCCGTATGAGTGCGGCCCTGATGCTGGTGAGCGGCAGGAGAAGGAGATCGAACAATGAGAAAAGGAAAAATGAAATGGCAATGAGGCGCTGCCGCATGCCCGGCCAGCGCGTCAAGGGTGAAGCTTCGCCCGCGTTCCGCGGCCCTTGACCCACCGGACCGGAGAGGCGGCCGGCGAGGAGGTGTGATGAAGGACTGAAATGACGAAGAGATCAGGCGGATCGCTCGCGTTTCAGTCCGGCCAGGCCAACAGGAGCCGCCGATGCACACCTCCACCAAAATTCACAAGGTCTTCGAAGGCGTCGCGACGCGCCATGAGATGCACCGCATGTTCAACCGCCACCGCGGCGACCCGGCGATGGCCGAAGGCGAGCGCCAGCACCTCTTCGCCGGCGAGTGGTTCGAGATCGCGGAGCCCGAGCATGATTACATGCTCGAAATCCTGCCACCGCTCTTCATGCACGCCGACATGTTCGCGATGCGCGAATTCTTGACGGACAAAATCACGAGCGTCTTCTTCTCGCTCTCGATCGACGGCCGCAAGCGCTTCTTTCACGGCTATTGCGATCTCTCCGCCCGCGGCTCGCTTGAGCGCATGAAGCAGGCGATCGTCGAGCGCGAGTCGCGGCCGGTCCGCGCCATGACGCGCACCGAGCGTCTCGAGCATATCTGGTCGAGCACCCATGACGACTTTCGCGGCTATGCCGGCGCGCGCTGGCCGGACGCGCTGCGAGGCAAGCGCACCGTGCTGGTGTTTGGCGGCGGGCTGGGGACGGTGCTGAAGCTCCTCGACCACCTTACCGACGAGGAGATCGCCGCGAAGCTGCCCGTGCAACTGCGCCACCTTCCGCCGCTTGCGGCCTGAGGGGCTCCAATGCAAGGCACCTACGAGCGGCTCCGCGTCCACGCCTTCGCGTCGTGGCGTGACGTCGTCCGCGCCGCAAGCGGCCGCATCGCCAAGAAGCATCGCCGCGCTCCGGCGATGAAGGAAGCGCGCAAGCGCTTCTACTGCGAGATGCTCGGCTGCCACCAAAGGCACCAGGACCTCGTCCGAACCTTCCGGCTCTGAACCTCCTCAGCGCCTCCCGTCCACAACCCACGCCTCGCGACCCGCCGAACACCTTCGGCGGGGCGATGCCGTGCGCCCCAAACAGGAGACCTCCCCGATGGCGCTCAACGACCCCTTCACTCTCGATCTCTTCGGCAACACGCCGCTCTCGTCCGGCCTCGGGCTCGGCGTTACAGCCTTCCCCGCCGCGGGCGAGCCCGACGACGGTGATCACGCCGTCTCGTCTAGAACGCCCGCCGCTGCCCCTCCCGTGGCGGCTGTCGCTTCGAAGCCGGCGCTCGTTCGTGGCGAGAATTTCCATCTCGACGGCGACCGCGGGCTTGCGAAGAGCTGGCGCGATCGCGCGCGCGAGAACATTGCCGCGATCCGGCTCGCAGCGGCAGTCGAGGCCGAACGCCGTCCGGCGACGGCCGAGGAGCAGGAAAGGCTCATCCGCTTCACGAGCTTTGGCGCGTCGGAGCTCGCTAACGGCGTCTTCAGGCGCCCGGGCGAGGACGCGTTTCGGAAAGGCTGGGAGGAGATCGGCGGAGAGCTCGAGGGCGTTGTCGACGCCGGGTCCTACGCCTCGCTCGCGCGCTGCACGCAGTACGCCCACTTCACGCCGGAATACATCGTTCGCGCGGTCTGGACGGCTGTACAGCGGCTCGGCTTCCGCGGCGGCCGAGTGCTCGAGCCCGGCATCGGCAGCGGCCTGTTTCCGGCGTTGATGCCGGAGGTGTTGCGCGACCTCTGCCACGTCACCGGTGTCGAGCTCGATCCGGTGACCGCCCGGATCGCGAAACTATTGCAGCCGCGTGCGACGATCCTCAATGAGGATTTCGCGCGGGCCGACCTGAAGCCGCATTTCGATCTCGCGATCGGCAACCCGCCCTTCTCAGACCGAACCGTGCGCAGCGACCGTACCTTCCGCGCGCTCGGCCTGCGCCTGCACGACTATTTCATCGCGAAGGCTCTTCGGTGCTTGAAGCCGGGCGGACTCGCCGCGTTCGTCACCTCGTCCGGCACGATGGACAAGGCGGACGCGAGCGCACGCGCGCACGTCGCCGCGACGGCGGATCTTGTCGGCGCGATCCGCCTGCCGGAGGGCAGTTTCCAGACCGACGCCGGCACAGACGTCGTCGTCGACATCCTGTTCTTTCGGAAGCGCCTCGACGCGGAATCCGCCGGTGATAATGCCTGGCTCGAACTCGCCGAGGTCCGCGCCGCAACCGAGGATGAGGGCGCGATCCGAATCAACCGGTATTTCATCGAGCATCCGGAGATGGTGCTCGGCACGCACGCTCTCGCCTCGGGCCCGTACGGTGAAGCCTACACTTGCCTGCCGCGCTGGGGAACGGATCTGGGCGAGGCGCTCGCCGCCGCGGTCCTGCGCCTTCCGGAATGCGTCTACGACGGTGAGCCGGAAGCTGTCGGCCCCGGTCACGCCGAGCCGGCGGTCGACGGTCGGGGCGACGAACGCAGCGCGTCGGTTCGCGAGGGCAGCTATTTCATCGCGGCGAACGGTGCCCTGATGCAGATGGTCGACGGCGAGGCCGTCACGATCAAGATCAGGAGAGGCCGTTCCACAGACGGCATCTTCGAAAAGCACGCGCGCATCATCCGCAAGCTGATTCCGATCCGCGACGCCGTCCGCGAGATTCTCAAATGCCAGGAGACGGACCAGTCCTGGAAGCAGCCGCAGGTCCGGCTTCGCATCGCTTGGTCGAGCTTCGTGCGGGACTTCGGACCGATCAACACCACCGTGGTGTCGTCGGTCGAGGACGAAGATACCGGCGAGGTTCGGGAAACACACCGCCGGCCGAACCTTGCCCCCTTCGCCGATGACCCCGACTGCTGGCTCGTCGCCTCGATCGAGGACTACGACCTCGAGAGCAATACCGCGAAACCGGGGCCGATCTTCACCGAGCGGGTGATCGCGCCGCCGCCGGCGCCCGCCATCACTTCGGCGGTCGACGCCCTCGCCGTGGTGCTCAACGAGCGCGGCGCCGTTGACCCGGCGCACGTCGCGGAGCTCCTGCACGGAGATGTAAATGCGGTGATAGATGAACTCGGCGACGCGATCTTCCGCGATCCGGAAAACGGCTCGTGGTTGACCGCGGACGCCTACCTCTCGGGCGCCGTGCGCTCCAAGCTCGCTGCCGCACGCGCCGCCGCGGAGCTCGACCCGTCGTTCGCCCCCAATGTCGCGGCGCTCGAGCGGGTTCAGCCGCCTGATCTGCGTCCCTCCGACATCACCGCCCGCCTCGGCGCGCCCTGGATTCCCGCGGCTGACATCATCTCCTTCGTCAAGGAGACGATGGAGGCAGACATCGCGATCCACCACACGGCCGAACTCGCCTGCTGGACGGTGAATGCGCGGCAGCTGTCGTGGACGGCGGCGGGCACGACTGAATGGGGCACGCATCGCCGCCACGCCGGCGAACTCCTCTCGGACGCGCTGAACTCCTCAATCCCGCAGATCTTCGACACCGTGAAGGAGGGCGACAGCGAGCGGCGCATCCTCAACACGGTCGAGACCGAGGCAGCCAAGGAGAAGCTCGCCAAGATCAAGAGCGCATTCCAGACCTGGATCTGGTCCGATCCGGATCGGACCGACCGCCTGGCGCGGCTCTACAACGACACTTTCAACAACATCGTTCCCCGTCATTTCGACGGGTCGCATCTCCAACTTCCGGGCGCCTCTGGCGCCTTTTCTCTCTACGGGCACCAGAAGCGTGCAATCTGGCGCATCATCTCCTCCGGAAGTACTTACGTCGCCCACGCCGTCGGCGCCGGCAAGACGCTCTCGATCGCCGCCGCGATCATGGAGCAGCGTCGTCTCGGCCTGATCAACAAGGCCATGCTCGTCGTGCCC
>Ga0209960_1002930_pt1 | contig 15822 bp, 15 predicted proteins | sample ThiBiot_500_plan_2_FD_183947 | JGI IMG/M metagenome (GOLD analysis project Ga0209960, IMG submission 183947) | Wastewater bioreactor microbial communities from Cape Town, South Africa - Thiocy_expt_500_plan (SPAdes) | ecosystem: Engineered > Bioreactor > Thiocyanate-remediating >...
AAAAAAAAAAAAAAAAAAAAAAAATCACATTTGATCTAAGATAGAAAAAGCATTCTCATCTAAATCTTTAAATCGTGATCTTAAAGTTCTCTCCTTTTTCACATTTTTAATTGAAGAATAATCTTGGAGATTACCAACATCTATTTTTATTTAATAATTTAATAAATTCTTCAAAAAAAAAAAAAAAAAAAAAATAATAATAATAATAATAATAATAAGATTAACCTGGCCAATTTTGTTCATTTGGAGAACCACAAAGTTCCATTACACGAAAGATTTGAGAGATTTGACCTTCATTATTATCTTCATATGTTGTCTTAAATAATGGTTCTTTTCTATACATTTCAGCCATGATACAACTAGAGAATTCATAAAAGAAAAAGATTACCATTAAATTGAAAGAAATTGAGAACATGAAAGAGAAGAAAAAACCCTAATCCCCAGATGTCTATTGCAAGAGAATACTCTGAAGCACCAAGAAGTAATTCTGGTGGACGGTACCATAGAGTAACTACTTTTTTTGTGTACTTTCCACTATTTTCTGTGATATGTTTTGAAAGTCCAAAATCTGCCAATTTTAACTCCCCTTCTTTGTTGATGAGGATATTTGCAGCTGAAAGATTGAAGAAAAAGAATTTTAATTATCTTTATTCACTTTTTTTTAAAAAAAAAAGAAAAGAAAAGAAAAAGAAAAGAAAAGAAAAGAAAAGAAAAGAAAAAGAAGAAAAAGAAAGAAAGAAAGAAAGCGAGAATGAAGGGACAAGCTTGCTTACTTTTCAAATCTCTATGGATTATCCGTTTCTTTTTTTTAAAAAAAGAAAAGAAAATTTTTATTTCAAGTTCAAGTTCAAAAAAGAAAAAAGAAAAAAGAAATAGTACTAGATGCATGGCATGTAAGCCTTCAAAAATTTGTTTCATCATACTTTTTATACACACAGGATTAAGGGAATACTCAGTTTTCGTTAAAACTCGATTTAAATCAAAATCCATGTACTCAAACACGAGGTAGATTGATTTTGTGTCTAATGAAAATAATTTCCTAAAAGAATAAAGATATTTCTAAATAACAAGAAGGAATAAAACTTGAACACATTGCAATTTCCAAAAGCTCCACAATATTTTTAGTTCTTTTTAAACCTTTCAAAATTTTTATTTCTCGGATAGCAGTGATTGGGAACTAGAGAATTTTGAGTTAGTCCAAATCAAAAAAAAAAAAAAAAAAAAAAAAAAAAAAAAAGTAAACAAAAAATAACGAAATGAAATATACCCCTTCTTTTTCATGTTCAAGTCTAAGTTGTTTCAAAGCAACCATACGACCATCTGATTTATATTTTGCTTTATGAACAACTCCAAATGTTCCCTCCCCAATCTGTGAAACTAGATCAAAAGAAGTGAAATCTGTCACTCCTTGCATTCTCCTAGTAAAGCCTCCATTAACTTGTGGGCTTTTTCCTGACATTATTGTGTCAATCAATTCTTTTGTATCCAATCAATTTTTTTTTTTCCTTTATTATCTTCAAGGATCTATTTTATTTCATTTTTTTTAAAAAATGAATCAAAGCTGAAATAATAAATCATAAAAATAATAAATGAAAATTTGAAAGTGAAATTGGTTTTGAATTGGTTTAAAAGAGTTACAGTAATGTTATTTGTTTTTCCTTCCTTTTCTCCTTTTGAAATTTTGCTCCTACAACACAAGCCAAAATCCTTTTGGTTCTTCACTCCAAAATATAAGACAATACTTTCACCTCAATATATATATATTCTCAACACTCCTTCTTAGTTTTTTAAAATTTCTAGCTCTTATTTTCTTTTTCCCAACAAAATATGATATTTACCCTAAATATTTTTAATGAATAAATAAAGGAAAAGAAAAAAAGAAAAGTGAAACAAAATTACTTCTTCTTGTAAACTTCTTCTATCAAAAATGTGTTGAATTACAATGTTAATACTCTATTAGAAAAAAAAAAAACAATAAATGTTAATATATAAAACTATAATATTGAAAGCAACACAAGACAAACCTATCACAAAGTGCATAAAAATAAAATAAAAAACTATTCTATCTCACAATTTTAACTTTCAATTTTTTTACAATAACTATATAGTAAAAAAACAGATGAATTGATCAAATTTTACATAAAAATCAATCATTTTGATTCAAAAAATGAATGAGTTGTTTCAGTTTCAATTGTTAAACAATCTGCTTATTAGTTCTTGTTGTAATCAGTGCTTATGAGTTGATGGACTGGAGAAAAAAGAAAAATGCTTCTTGGCGCCATGTTTTTTTATAGTTTTTTTTTTTTTGCTTTTGCTCATTTGCAATTTTTTTTTTTTGCAATTCATTCAAACCTGCTAACATCTATTGCAAATTTCTAGAGATGAATCAAAGATTAAAGGTTAAAAAGATGCTTGTTTGATTCTTTTTTTCTTCTATGAATCTCTTTGGGATCAAATAATTACTTTTTTTTATCCTTTGATTCATAAAAAAATTCAAAATTTTTCTCTTCGTCTTTGGAATCATGATTCTCTTCAAACTAAACTAAAAAACACAAAGAATATGAATCCAAATAATAAGAATAATAATAAGAGAATGTTTCCTTCTAAATTTAATAAATTTCTTCATAATTATCATTCTTCGTCATCTTCTAATAAATAAAAATTGCATTTTTTTTTTCCAATAAATCTATTCGAATCCAGTATCTTTTGAAAATGGTTGTTGTTCTGGGTCTCTTGTTGATCCATAAGCTTTTGAACTTTTTCCAGGTGTAAGTGAGAATCCTTGAGAAACAAGTGGAACTCTTTCATGTGATTTGGTTTGAAGGAGATGGGTTCCACTTTCTCCCCATTCTTCTCTTAAGAGATATAAACTAGGTGGGGATGTGGTAGGAATCTCTTGAGCAATATGATAATCTTGAAAGAAGTAAGTTCTTTGGATATATCTCCAGATGATATCTCGAAGTAAACATACAAGAGGAACAAAAATAATTGTTACATAAAATTGGGCAGAGCCAAAGAGTCTTCCAAAAATTTCATAAAGAGCTAAAGCATCAGCATAGAATGAGATATATAATTGTCCACATAATAATAATACTAGGAAATACAAAAGTACACTTCCCCAAATAACAACTTGATTCCAGATGGTCCAATAACTTGAAACAAAGGCTATTTTTCCTGTAACTGTTAATAAGACACAACAATAAGCAACTGTTCCTAAGGTAAATATTCCTGAATCAGATCCATCTGTGAAGATAACATCTTTGAAAAATACTTGGGTCACAAGAAGATAAATCAAGAGGGAGTGTAATATTGAAGTGAAGAACCATCCAAAGAAAGTTTTTAAATTAAAAAAGAGATTCTGTTGTCCAGATCTATATAACCGTGGGTATTTCATAAGATTTTCTGCAGAAACATCTTGTTCAAAAACTCCGAGTGCAATAACAGGAAAAGAAGTATAAAACATGTTCCAAGCTGCATTGGAGAGTTTATCCCAAGGAATTTGTCCAGAGAATCCATTTAAAAATGTGAAATAAAATGACACTAAATACAATGTGAGGGTTTTATAAAATGAATAAAGAATCATCTTTGATAACCTCCTATAAGACCAAGCTCCATGAACAAAGAGTAACTTTTTTAAAAATCTAAATTGTGAAATAGTATAATCAGCAGCTCTAGCAGCTTGTAATCCTTCAAGTCCACTAATTCCAATTCCAACATCAGCTGATTGAATCATTGAGACATCATTAGCACCATCTCCAATAGCTAATGTTGTACATTTGAGATGAACTTTAATTAATGTAACAACTTCAGATTTTTGAAGTGGGGAAACTCTACAACAAATACAGACACGAATAAGGGTTGCTAGTTGAACAAAGGAAGCTCGACAGTACTCAGAAAGAGCAGCTGGAAGGATATGACCCTCAATGACCAAAGCAAAACCTTTTGGTGACTCATTTTGGATAAGGATAATCTTCTCATTGATCCATGCGTGCATTGCCTCTTCATTTAGAGAATCACAAATTAATACTTCCATATCCTCTTTTATTAATTTACAACTATGTCCAATATTTATTGCAGTCTCAAGTTTATCTCCAGTTAACATCCAAACTTTAATACCTGCTGAGATGAAATTAGCTATTGTCTCTGGGACACCATCTTGAAGCTTATCTTCAATTGCTGTTGCACCAATGAGTGATAATTCTTTTTCAATTTTCTCAGCTTCCAAATCAACTTTTTCTGCTCTATTATCTAAAGAAGCTTGTGCTTCATGATATTTTTTGGACCATTCCAAGTATTCTGCTTCTCCAAGTTCTCTTTTTCCAATACATAAAGTTCGAAGACCTTGAGTTGCAAATTTATTTAAATGTTCCTCAGTAGATGATAAAATTGGATCACTTTGTTTTAATCTCTCAATAATAACTGAATCAGCACCTTTACAATAAACAATAATTTTTCCTTCTGGAGTCCTAACAACGACAGACATTCTTTTTCTGGTACTATTAAACTCCAAGATATCTAAAATTTCATAATCAACTTGAGTAACCTCTTGTTGTAATAAAGAAACAGAGTCAGAAGAAGTTGGAGAGGGCAATGAAACTGCAATTGTAATTTTATCAGGTCTCCTAGAGATAAACTCATAACCAAGATATCTTGCTGCAGAAACAAGTGCAATTTCATCAGGGGATGAAGCACGATATTGTTTGATATCAGGATTCTCTGAACTTGCTTCTGGAACTGCTGTATGACAAATTGATAAAGAGATTAAGAACTCTTTAATTATCTCACTTCCAGCATCATTCTTTTTAAGATTTTCGAATAAATTAGTTGGATCAAAATCATAATTTGGATCCACAATTTCATTTTGACGATTAGATGAATGAATTGACATTGAAGGTTTTGATTTAGAAGAACTCTTTTTTGATGTCATTAAACTTCCTCCTTGTTCTTCAAGATCACTACTCTCAGAGGAGGGCTCTGTCTCAAAATTTTCCATTTGTTTTTCATATTTAATTCCTCCAATTGAACAACTCTTAAATTGCATTTGATTTTGAGTTAATGTACCTGTTTTGTCAGAGAAAATGAAATCAATTTGTCCTAGTTCTTCATTTAAATTTGAAGTTCTTGCAAGAGCTGGCATATCCTCCTTCTCATAATACATATCAAGATCATTATTGATAAAATAGGCTTGAAGTAATTTGACAAATTCCATTGAAACATATAAACTAATAGGAACGACTGTATTAAACATCACAACAAAAATAACAAATTGTTTTAAAATAGATTTCCAATCCATAGAAACTAAACCCATGGCCAAATACCAAGCATTCTCACCTTTAGTTGAATTATTAAAAACAACAAATCCAATCAATGATATAAATGCCATTAAAAATAGTAATCCAAAGATTGCTAATATTTGCTTGTTGACCATTTTCTCCATTCTAGATCTCTTAATTGGAGCAGCTTTTGAATTTCTCATAAGTTTTGAATCACTTCCAGTAAATAAAACTAATCCAATAATCCATTCTGAATTCTTTAAAGTTGATCCTCTTAATAGAATTGAAGTTGGTCCAATTGGAATAACTACATTTCCTTGTTGATCATTTGGGAAATTTTCCAATGTTAATGTTCCTTCAAAAGTATAAAGGCTACTATTTGGGAGTTCATATTCTATAAAACCTTCAAGTTCTGATAATTTTTCAATTGATTGAAAAGGTTCAAGTTGTTGAAGACCTTAAATAAATAAAAAAGAATTGGTTAAAATAAAAAAGAAAGAAAAAATTTTTTTGAAAAAAAAAAAAAAAAAGGATTTCTAATTCACAATTTAAAAAAAAAGTTTTTATGAACCTTTTTTCATTTTGAGATTTGTTTCACCATCTAAACTTGAAGTTTCAACATAACATGTAACTTCTGGTTCACTTGAAGCAAGAAATAATAAATCTGCAGGAAATGCTTCATTATTATAAACTTTGACAAATTGTCCAACTTTAACATCCTTCCATAATACACTTTCTGTTCTTCCACTTTTTATTATATTTGCCTTTTTATGATTAACTTCTTTATCTTGTTGATGTCTTCTCTATAGGATTTTTTAAAAAAGAAAAAGAAAAGAAATTAAAGAAAAAATTTCAAAAAAAAAAGGTTAAAAATTGAATTCATACTAAATCTTCAAATAACTCTTTAGCTGCTGTAAGACTTAAAATAATAACAAGTGGAATAAATGTATAATATTGTCCTGTTGGTGCAAGCTCTTCACTTGACATCTGAATTACAGAGATAACAAGGAAATAGAAATTTGCAAGTCTTAAAAACTAATTTGAAATAAATAAGATTTTAATTATTTATTTTTTTTTTGGGTGAAAAAGTAAAGATCTTTCATGAAATATTTTACCTGCTCTAGAAGAAATTTCGGAAGAAAAGTGATTGGGGTATATTTAGCTGTTGATACTGAATTTGAAACAAAGCTAATGATTGGAAAAAAAAGTTAGTTACAAAGAGAATCCAATCTTTAAAATAAAATAAATCACAAAATAACATTTTATCAATGGAAATGTCGCTGCCATCAAACAAAATGTTACAAAAAAAAAATAAAAAATAAAAAAATAAAAAATCTAGACCAGAAACTACCAAATCAAAGTTTTGATTGTTGATGAATCTTAACAAAGGACATCAACAATCAATGCAAAAAAATAAAGTTTTGAAATCAAGGTCGAAAAAGCAATGACATATCAAAGACTTGGTCAATGGAGATTGGATGTCGTCAAAAGAAAAAAGAAAAATGAAATATAAAAAGAAAAAATGAAAATATTGAAAGAAAAGAGAAAAATAAAGAATCATCAAACAAAATTTGTTATAGAATCAATAAAAATGAATCTATAAAAGAGTAAATAGAAAAGTCGTTTTACCCATTCTGTGGAAAGGAAGTGAACTGGACCAAGCGATGCGTCGTTGGTCCCTGTTCCGCCATTTTTTTTTTTTTCTTTTTTTTCTGATAAAAAAATGGCGGAAAAAAAAAATAAATAAATAAAAAACAAACACAAGAATGGCTCGTAACTTTCTCCCTTTACTCCTTTCTTTTACTTTTACTTTTCACTCCCTGAGTTTTTCGTTTTACTCCAATTTCTTTGTTTTTTCTCCATTTTAAATTCAAGATCACTTTTTTTTCTCTTTATTATTGGATTTTAATGTCTTTTTCTTTCTATTTTTTTCTGTTTCTTTTTCTCGTGAGAAATCTTTTTGTTTTTTGTTTGTTTTTAGTTTTGTTCTTGTTTGTTTTTCATCAATTAATTCTTTTATTATGACTGACTTTACAATGTAATTAATTGCTGTTTTTTTTAAATTTTAAGTTAGAATTGGAAAAATCAAACCTTCTTCAACTGTCTTCTTTCTTTGTGATATCCAAGAAAGGTTTAGAAATCTTATTTCTTATATGCCATCTGTGATTCATGTTGCTCAAAGAATGGTATTTTTTTTTTTTGATTTTATATTTATATTATATTTAATTAATTCATTTTTTTAAAAAAATTAAATAAATCAATAAAAGACTGCAGCTTCAAGAGCATTAGATATTCCAACAATTGTCACTGAACAAAATCCTTCAAGATTAGGAAAAACTGTTCCTGAAATTGATATTTCTGGATTTCCTCTCCATGAAAAAACTTTATTTTCCATGTGTACTCCAGATATTAATCAATATCTTAAAGGAAGAGAATTAAAATCAGCTGTAATTTTTGGAATTGAGGTATATATATTTCAAGATTTTTTTTCTTCAAATTCATACATTTACATTGATGTTGATTTTGTATTTAAAATCAGGCTCATGTTTGTGTTTTACAAACAGCTCTTGATCTTCTTGAAAGAGGAGTTGATGTTCATATTGTTGCAGATGGAGTTTCTTCTCGTAAAAGTTCTGATAGATATATTGCTTTTGAAGTAAATTTTTTTTTTCAATTTCACTTTGAATTTCTTTTCATTTTTTTTAAAAAAAAAATGAAAAATATCATTAATTCTTTTTCTTCTCTTTCTTTTTCTAGAGATTAAAGCAAAGTGGAGCATTTATTACAACCAGTGAAAGTCTCCTTTTCCAATTAATGGGTGGATCAACTCATCCAGCATTTAAAACAATTTCAGCACTCCACAAAGATTCATCCCCTGAACCAGGAATTACAAAGAGAAGAGTTGAAAAGGAAGAAGAATCCAGACTTTAAATTTCTTTTATTTTTTGTTATAAATCCATCTTCAGCATGTTTGTGTGTTTGTTTGAATAAATTTTTCATTTCGCAGTTCAACTTTTTTCTTTTTTTTAAAAAAAATGAATTCTCAAATCCTCCAAAAATGACAAACATCAAAAAGATTCCCAAAAAGGCTGGAATAATTAATTAATTCTTTTGAAAGAAAACTAAAAGATAAGAAGTGCATTAAATTTTCAAAAGATATCAGAAGCAACAAGACCACGCTTGCAACAAAACAAATAATTCAGCCGCCATTTTTCTTTTGTTTTCTATTTATTTGAGGCTTTTTTTTTCCTTTTTTTTTTTTTTTTTTTTTTTTTAAAAAATTCTTTTCCTCTTTCCTTTCCCTCAAGGTTTGCTTTTATTTCCTTTGCATCCAATCCATTATTCTTCACATCTTATTCTTTTTAATTGTATTACAATGATGACCCTGTTCCAATTCCTGAATGGTTTTCTATGTTGAACCAAAATTGAATTCCTCGTTTCTGATCCTTTATTTTACTTAACAAATCATCAATTTTTTTTCATCCTTCAATTTTTATTAACCCATCCTTTCTTTTCCTCTTTAGAATGGAATCTCGAACCAACAATGCTTCATGAAGATAATTGCTAAACATCTCAATGGATAAACATCTTAATTTGAACATCTTAGAATGTAGATGGATGCAGCATAATTGGTAAAATCTTTTCCTTTTATCTTTTTTAAATGTCAGATTGCATTCTCTTTCTCTTTCTCTACATGATGATAATTATCCACAGCGTATGAGATTCAAACTATGATTTCTATCCTTATGCACTACCATCTGACTCTTTTAACCTTCATGATTTAACATGTCAACTTCTATTCAATTTAACTAACATTTTCTTTCTCTTTTTTAAATTTAGATCTCATTCTCACTGGTTTCGTTGGTTTCACTATTTGAAAAACACTTTGCCCTGTCATTGTTGATCGGTTAGTTCTTCATTTTTTATTTTATTTACTTATTTTATTTATTTATTTTATTTACTTATTTATTTACTTATTTTATTTGATGTGATGAGTTCTGAAAAAAAAGTCAGTTCTGCTTCTGAAAAATAATGAAGCTAAATTCAGCTTATTCTGATCAAATTTTCTATTTATTTTTATTTTTATTATTTTTATTTCATTCTAATTTATTAAGACAAGAAATATAAATATTCTTTTATAATTTAGGTGAACTCGGCCTTCGAAGTCCTTGAACTTGATCCTTGATTCTGAAATATTAGGTAGAATTTTTTCTTCTTTTTTATTTTATTTATTATTTGTTTTGCATCTTTTATCTACGCAACTGACAATTCCAATGTCCTAGCGTTAAACGCGATGCGACATTTTCGATTCTTCATAATTTCTTTTCGGAATTAGGTGAAGAAAAGAAAATGTTGGAATCAACATTTTTTAAATATAATTTTATTTCCTTATTTAAGAGTTTTCTTAATTTCTAACCATTTCTTTTCTTCATATCATAGGTATTATTCACTTTTATCATATTTTGCTCTTTGTTGTATTGTATTGAATTGAATGATGTTAATTATCCGTGTTTCACATGAATAACATTGATTCCAACCGATACTCTGACAATTCAAAACAATTTAATCAAGACATTTATTCTTCAATTTCCTTGACTTGAACTTACAAACAAAAATTAATAGGATACTTTCTAACTATCATAGGTATTATTGTAATTTCATGTAAATAAACATTTTTATATTCCTCTTGTTTCTTTTCTCTTTTTGTTTCATTTTTGATCATTTGTTCAAAAAAATCAAATGGAACAACTTTTATTTTATTTATTTTTGAAAGAAAGAAAAAAATATTCCAAGTTTTACAATTTTAATTGTTTGTTTGTGGTAAACCAATGATGTTTTAGAACTCCATCAATTGTTGCACGTTTTTTAGTGTCAACCTTGAGCAAGTCACAAATCAGGTCGATTGCATCGTCTGAAACATGTTTCCAATACCTATCAGGAAAAGTGAACTTGCCTGCTTTTATTTGATCTTCTACTGGTTCTTCATCATCAAAAGGGAATACACCACTCAAACTATTTATATTTTAAGTTTAATTTTTGAGTGTTTTTTTTTTTTTTTTGAAAAAAGATACCAAGCATATAATATAACTCCAATACTCCAAATATCAGCACTTTTTTCATATCCTTGATTATTCTTTCTCAAAATTTCAGGAGCTTTTTTTATTTTTATTTTATTTTCATTTTATTCATTAAGTTGTGGAGAGGAAAAAAAAAAGAAAAAGACAGACAAAAAAAAACCATACCAACATAAGCAGGAGTTCCAACAACTGATTGTAAAAAGTTTTTATCTCCTATAATATTAGCAAATCCAAAATCAGCAATTTTAACTCTCTTTACACCATCTTCTTCAGAAAGAAGTAAATTCTCAGGCTTAATTAGAATGTAATTGAAAAATTTGAGTATTTTTATTATTATGATTTTTTTTTCCTCAAAAAAATAAAAAATAAAATGTTACTTTAAGATCTCGATGAATAATTGCTGAATCATGAAGATACTTAACTCCAACACAAAGTTGATGGAAGAGAAATTTTGCTTCATCTTCATCGAGGTGTCCTTTACTTTCAACATATGATAATAAATCTCCTCCTTCCACACTATGAAATTTAAATTTTTTGAGATGACTGAAAATAGAAGAGGAGAAATAAAAAAAATAAAAAGAAAAGTAAAAGATATTACTATTCCATAAATAAATATAAATCCATAGGACAATCAATAACTGCGTGTAATTGAATAATATGAGGCTGAAATATTTTGTTTTTTGAAAAATAAATTATCTTCGTTTCAAAAAAAAAAAAAAAAAAAAAAAAAAAAAAAAAAAAAAAAAAAAAAAAAAAAAAAAAATACATGTCTAATACTTGAAAGAATAGCAATTTCCCTCCGTAAATGTCTTTGACTTGATTTTTTTCCCCAAAACTTTTTTTTATTAATTACTTTGACTGCCAATTTGACTTTTGTTGCTTTATTTTCAGCATATTTAACAGTACCAAATTGACCACTTGAAAATTATTTTTATAATTTAATTTTGATTATAAATAAAATAAAATAAAAAAATAAAATTACCTTCCTAAAACTTTTTCATTATAGATTTCAAAATCTTCTAATTGATATTCTTTAATATCATCTGAAGCTAATTTATCAGAATGTGTTGTATCAGTGACGGATTCTCTTCTTTCTCTAGCCATTATTCCAGTTTCAAATGATTCAGCAAATGTTGATGACTCTTTTTCAAGGTCTTGAACAAATTGTAAATCATTTGTTAGGGGAAGACCTTGGGGTAATGCATCTTCAGAGGAAGTCTTTCTTTCTGGACTTTCACTCCCTTCTTCTTCTTCTTTCTAGAAAAAACAACAATAGTTTTTGAAGGAATAAGATAAAAAAAAAAAAAAAAAAAAAAAAAAAAAAAAAAATGTACCTCAGCTTGAACTGGAGCAATAATCATACTTTGACGCACAAGTCCTGCAACAAGTCCATTTTTTTTCTAATTTATTTATTTTAATACGTGTTGTTCTTTTGAAAAAAAAAAAGAAAGGAAGAAAAAAAAAAAAACATGTAGACGAAAGCCACTTCTCTTATTGAAAGTAGTGTGTGTTTTGTGGTCTGAAATTCTTCGATCAGAGACTTTGTTATTTGATTTCTCATTTTTATTATTTTTATCTACAACTTTTAACTGTCCACCTGAATTATAGCAATAATAATAAAAAAAAAATTAGAATAAATAAATTTGATCATTCGATCAATAAATAATAAGTAAACCAGTGAATGTTAAGCACTCAGTTGTAACTTTCTCTGTACATCTTGTATGTGAGTCCAATTGACATTCTAATGTTCACAAAAAAACAACGTTTTCAATCAAAATTAATTTAACAAAAAAATAAAATAAAAGTTACTTAAACATTTCCAACCCTGTTTTGTTAACCCCCAAATAAAATCTCCACACACACCACACCAAGTTGGTGATAAATAACTATTCAAGATTTGTGAAAAGAATAAAAAAGAAAAAAAAAAAAAAGAAAAATCATTCATTAGAAGGTAAATCAAAAAAAAGAAAAAAAAGAAATCAACTTATAAAGCTTAAATTGATGTCCATTACAAATTTTAATTTTTTCTGAATCAATACTATATTTCTTTGCTTCCATTCGAGGACTTTTTCCGGGAGAAATGCCTTGAATCATTTCATCTAATTCATTTTTTTTTTTTTTGTTTTTTTTTTTTGTTAATTTTGATACAATTAACTGAATTTTAAACATACAATTTAATTCTTGAATACTGGTCTTCATTTTTGAACTGATCCCACAATCATTACCTGCATGTTCACGACAACCTGGATGCCATTGTAAATTACATTCTAAATTTAGAACCAATTATTAGAACCATTATCATTAATATTCTTCAAAAAAAAGACTTTGATTAATTTCTCACCTAAACAAATATATGATTCTTTTCCTATTCCCCAAATAAACTTATTACATGCACTGCATGATGCTGGTGATATTAAGGTCTGTTTTTGAATTTGATGTGGGATTTGATGGCTCATGATTGGTGAGATTGAACTCATGGAGTTTCTTGAAGCTATTGAATAAAGTAACAAAAAAAGTTTGTTAATTAGCAAGTATTATGGTTTATATTTATCGATGTCTAATAGAATTTCAAAAGTCAAAGAAAAGAAAAGAAAGCTTACATCCTCCTCCTTTTTGACCAACTGAAGAACGCCTCACATCAATTGTGAGCCTCTCAGAAAGATCATTCTCCATTTGATCGGAATGAACTTCTTATAAACAAACTAAAATTAAACTATGTTAAACTGAACTTCTCTATTTCAATTTTTTTTTCGATTAGTATTGGATTATTTCTTGATTTTTTTTTTTTTTAATAACTAATTTGAAAAATTAATTTTCTTCTTCTTTTTCATTTCAAAGAGATTTTGATCGATTCTTTATTTTATCTTACTTATTTTTATTTTTTCAAAAAAAAATATTTAAAGATGATGAAATGAATATATTTGATGATGATAACGATTTCAAATATATAAAAAATAAAAACTTTGGTCAAATACAAACCAAAGTGAATAATTTTCAATTTTATTCTTGTTCCTCCTTCTTTTTTTTTTTTTTTTTTTTTGGAAAAAAAAAGATAATAGTTCAGATTGAATTGATGATGATGGTGATGAAGGATGATTATTGGTATGATAATATTGGAAAGTGTTAAAGGGTTTCTTCTTCTGTTTCAACAATTGAATTATTAAGAAATAAGGGTTGGTTCGGTTGCTTTGTTGGGAAAAAAAAAAGAAAAAAAAAAAGAAAACCCCTTCATTTTTTACAAATTTTCATTCGGATATCAATCAATATCAATTTCAAACAAGAGATAGACACTGATTCAATTCAATTGTTCATATATGATCAGAACAATTTAAAATCTTTGTAAATACATTTTCACAGACTTAATCCTGAGTTTGAAACTCTAAATATCACTTCAAAAAAAAAAAATTTTTTTTTTTCAAAATCTTTGGAACACGCTTATTACATTTGGTATGAGAGTCATCGTAACTATTATCGAATTCAAATATTGAGAAAGTATTACAAAGCTTTATAACTTTTTTTTTTTTTTTGTTGACCAACAGAATTCTGAAGATTTTTCTTTGCCAAAAAGTTTTTCTTCTGCTTGAAAAGTTTTGAGGTGAACAAAAACTTTTCAAATTAATTCCCTCTAAACTTGCTCTACTGTCGAAATTTGTAATATTCTAAAAAATTGATTGTAATTTCAAAATCAGTAATCAACAATCAAAAAATTATAAAAGAACCTTTTGGAGAATTCTTTGATACTTATTCGTTGATTTGACTATTCAATAGTAAAATGCTTTTGAAGACCTTTCCCAATCAAAGCCAAAATTGAAGTCAAAAAAAAAGTTGAAAAAAAAAAAATGGCGAGTTCAAGTTCAATTTTTTTGACTTTCCTTCATTTTCCAATTTCCTAATTAATTTTCTAATTAATTTCTAATTCATTCCCTATTCTTTTTTTCTTTCTTGATTTATTTTTTTTTTAGATGAGGAATTTTATTATAAATTTGCATTTGGTGGTCTTGCATGTATGTCAGCGGCCTGTGTTACGAATCCTATCGATGTGATCAAAACGAGATTGCAATTACAGGGAGAACTTGGGAAAAAAGGACAGGTAAAAAATTGAAAATCTTTAATTATTGTTTAATATTTATATCATTCATTTTTTCTTTTTTTTTTTAAAACACAACTTTTAATCATAGCTTCGAGAGATTAAATATAAAGGTTTTATTAGAGGAATTGGAACAGTTTATGTTGAAGAAGGATTAAGAGGACTCTATAAAGTCTAATTTTTTTTAAAAAAAATTGACGGAGTAAGTTCAGAAAAAATCTAGAAATCAAATCAAATAAATAAAAGGGATTGTTTCCATCACTTTTACGCGAGGGATCTTATTCAACACTTCGAATGGGATTTTATGAACCATTTAGAAATTATATTTCAAATGTGACAGGATCAAAAGAAACAAGTTTATTATCTAAAATTTTAGCTGGAGCTGGTTCTGGTGCAGTTGGTGCTGCAATTGCAAATCCAACAGGTTCTATTGAATTATTCAAAATAATTAATTATCACAACTTGAAAATTGAAAAAAAAAAAAAAAAGATTTAATAAAGGTTAGAATGCAAGCTGAAAAACCTGGAGAAGCCAGAAGATATAAGAATACTCTTGATGCTTTCGTATCTATTATGAGAAAAGAAGGTGTTCAAGGTATTTATTGATTGTTCTTTTCTTTTCTCATTTGATTTTTTTCTTTTACTCATTCTTTTTGACAAAAGGATTATATAGAGGAGTTGGACCAACCACTCAAAGAGCTATGCTCTTAACTGCAACTCAATTAGCAAGTTATGATCATACAAAACATCTTTTACTTAAAACAAAATATTTTGAAGAGAATCCAATCACACATTTTATAGTTTCAATGATTGCAGGATTATTTTGTGCAACAACAACTTCACCAGTTGATAACATTAAATCTAGGTATATGAATCAAGAATTTCTTCCAAATGGAAAAGGAAAAGTGTATACATCAACTATGGATTGTTTTGCGAAAACTATTAAAGCAGAAGGTTCATTTTTTCTTTTTCTTTTTCTTTTTCTTTTCTTTTCTACAAAAACAATAAAATCAAAATCAGGATTTTTTGGAGTATATAAAGGATTTTTCCCAAATTGGATGAGAATTGGACCACATACAATTGTTACATTTTTAATATTAGAGCAATTAAGAAGATTAGCGGGTCTTAAACCAATTTAATAATTCAAAATACATCTCTATGAAATAAAATCTATCATATCGTCACTCTCTTCCAAACAATCAGGATTTGATTTTCTGAAGATAAAAATATCAATCGCAAAAGTATACCACCAATAGATGCCAACTAAAACAAACATATGCCATAATTGATGACTTGATAAAATATAATCAAAATGACCTAAATTAAGCATGAGAATTAGTGAGAAAAAAAAAAAAAAAAAAAAAAAAAAAAAAAAAAAAGAAAAA
>Ga0209960_1002931_pt1 | contig 15821 bp, 19 predicted proteins | sample ThiBiot_500_plan_2_FD_183947 | JGI IMG/M metagenome (GOLD analysis project Ga0209960, IMG submission 183947) | Wastewater bioreactor microbial communities from Cape Town, South Africa - Thiocy_expt_500_plan (SPAdes) | ecosystem: Engineered > Bioreactor > Thiocyanate-remediating >...
TGAAAAATGAAAAGAAAGAAATGAAATGACAAAATATCAAGTATACTTTATAAATATCTGATTGATAATATATTATTTAGAACAATGGCTCTTCCAGGATATCTTAGTCCAGGTGATCAAGTTTATATTAAATATATTCCACCACCCAATATTTTTGGAAAAATTGTGATCACTTTTGGAATCCAACTAACCATTATTTTTGTGGTCCTCCTTGGTTTATCAGAATATTGGAATACTACTGGAAACTTTGAGCTATCAAATACATTATTTATTGTTGCCCTTGCTTACTTTTCTTTCAATTTAACAATCTTTCTCCCTTATCATTTGTATTGTTCTATCTTATTTTTAAAGATTGGAAGTGAAAAATTGGAGCTAGTGGGGAAAAATTTTGAAGATAGTGAACCTGTTAGAATTGCTTTATTTAAGGTTTATTCTTTTTTGAAATTTTTTTTGAAATTTTATTCTTTTGAATTGTTTTTCTATTATCTTTGAGATTTCAATGACTAACAATAACTTATAATCTTGTAGGCTCGGCAAAGTATTAGGGGAATATTTACCACAGGAATTTTAGTTTTGATTCCCTTCCTTTCCTTAGCTATTGATAATAATGTATTTCGACACATCCCTTTATCAAGAGCATGTTGTTTTTTGGTGGCTATAACAAGTCTACTTTTATTAGTAATGAATTTTATATACCTTGGAACGTAATTTTTTTTTAGCTCCTTTTACTTTTTTTTTTTTTCTACTTTTCTTTTTTCTTTTTCTTATTTTCAAAAATAAAATAAAATAAAATAACAATCATTAGGGATATAAAGAAAAATTTATTCAACATCAAAAAGAAGAAATCTTCCCAAAATCACTCTTCTGCTTCTGCTTCTTCACTCAAAGCTAGAAGTCATTCAAAACCTAATTCTGGAGAACCTCAACTTGAAGTTGAATCCAGAGATTCTCCTGTTGAAGTTTAGAGATTCAGATCTTCACTTTTTTCCTCTTCCTTGTAATTTTAGAATACATTCCTTCATACTGATGGCTTCAATTGAAAAAAATAGAAAGTTTTGTGGATAAATTCGATTCTATATTATTCAATTTGTAATTTTTTCTCTGACTGGAAATAAAATTTATTTTCTAACTTCATTATGAGAATCGTTTATATACCAATCTGATTTTGAATTCGTTGTTTCTTGAAAAACTTTGAATCCCCAATCAACTGGGCCTTCAAATAAGTTGAAGAAGGAAATCAATTCGTTTTTTGATCAAGGGAAAAATTTCTAATTCGTTGGTGAAAAAAAAAAAAAGAAGGAAAAAATTGAATTGAAATAAAAAAAATATTCTCTTTTTACATCAAAATCAAACACGTTTGTAAATCTTACATATCTCTTTTTTCAAAAAGTCAAATCAAAAAAACATTCTTTGATTTTTTAATTCAAATATTGATAATAGGTTTCTAATTCCTTGCTTTTTGAGACATTTGTGTTGTGTGATAGATGCTTGATTGAATCTTATCACCAACTTGTGGCAAAAAAAATTTTTTTTCATTTACCACAAACGAAAAAAAAAAACAATGGCGGCAGGGGAAAATCCTACCAGTTTTCCTTTTTGAGAAAAGCTATTTTTTTTTAATCAATTTTTTTTTGCTTTTTTTTCTTTTTTCTTTTTTTTTTCGGAACCCCTTTCAAAAAAAAAGAAAAAAAAAAAAAAATTTGAAAGTCTCTTCATAATAAAAAGAGTTTTATAACAACAATTATAATAATTATAAAAATCACATAAGCTGATTTATAAAAAAAAAATTATAAATTTGGGAGTGGAAAAACAATGGGGAGAGGTGTTGAATTTGAAGGAAGGATCTATTGTGACTGGAGAATTAATGTCTCAGGATGTGTTGATGACTACTTCTTCTATGGTGCTGCTGTTTTCCAATTCAGTTGTATATTAACAACTTTAATCCTTCAAATTATTACTTGTTCTTTTAGAGTAACCTTTTTTCTTTCTCATTTCTTTCTCATTTCTTTTCTTTCTCTTTTTTGTTATTGTTTGGCTTGGAAAAAAAAATTGACCCATTTTTTTCTTCTTCTTTTTTTTGGTAATTATTATTATAGTATTTTGTCCTGAAAGACAAATTTTCATCATTTAGAAATGGTTCAAATCTTGGAATTGCTTCATTTACTCTTGTAAATATTGGTAAGATTTCAAAAAATTTTGAAATTATAGAAAATAAAAAAAAACTTTTCAAACTCCCAAAAAGTTTTAATAAAAAAAAAAACAACAAACAATTCATATTACAAATTTTTAAAAAAATTAGTTTTAACAGCTTACTTTGGCTGTCTTGCGTTTGGAAATAATCAATTAGTAAATGGAGTTCTTTGGTCATTCTTTTTCCCTTTAGGAATTGTCCCTCATACAGCCATCTGTATTTCATTGTAAATAATTTCTTTTCTTTTTTCTTTTTTCAAAAAATCCTTTTTTCCTTAAGCTTGAACTTGAATTTTACAAAAGATTAATCAAACCTCTAATATTAGAACAAAAACGATTGCAGGATATAAATCAACTGATTATAAAAAATGGATTCCATCACATCCAATAATTCCAAAATTAATTCCTGCATTTTGGTTCTATTTAGCAATCCCAAATATTGTTCTTCTCAGTGTTTCAGAATATCACAACTCAATCGGAGATCTTGAAAAAGCAAATACCCTTTTCATTGTTGCCCTCTCCCTTTTGTCTGTAAATTTTATCGTTGTACTTTGTTACCATCTCTATTGCTCGTTCTTATTTTTGAAAATTACTGAATCTCAATTGAAGAATAGTCCAGAGAAGAAAGATAATGTTCATTCTCATAGTGTGGTCGACATAACAATTTTTAAGGTTTGAATTTCTTTTTCTTCTTTATTTTTTTCAAACTTTTCTTTATTATTCTATTTCATTTTTTTAAAAAATATTCTAAATCCAGGTGAAACAAAATATTCGAAGCATCTTTTTCACAGTTTTATTCTCCCTCATTATATTTTTATCATTGATTATTGACCCTGTGATTTTTATTCATGTCTCAGCTTCAAAAGGAATTTGTGCTGTATCTTGTATCATAGTGGGAACTGCTGTCCCATTAACAATGCTTCATATTGGAGTGTATATTTTTTCTTTCCCAATAATTTTCTTTTTTTCATTTTTTTTTTTTGCAGAGATATAAAAAAGTATAAGAAGAGGCTATCTCGACAACAATCATCAGGAAATCTTACGAAAAAACCTTCAGCCATTGATCTTAGGAGACAAGGTTCAGAACCACAAATTTCAATTGATATTGTAGAAGTTCAAGACCGTGAAATGTAATTTGGATCTCAATAATTTTTTTTTGTACTCTTGATAAACTTTTTTTTTTTTTCTAAAAAGAAAGAAAAAAAAAAATAAAAAAAGTAAAAATAAATTAGAAAGAAATTCGCAATGTTTACTTTTTTTTTGTCTTTTTATTGAAGTAATCTTCAATTTATTTGAATACAACTTGAGTTAAATGTCCACGAATCTTTGTTGCTTTTGAATTGGATGTCAAAGCACATAATTTCTCAAAATGGATCCGAAGAATTACTTCAAATATTGGCTTTTATGCTTTTACCTCGTTCAAATTCTCTCCAAACAACGATATAGAATAAAACTTCTCTCCTTGGACTTACAAAAAAGGGAATGCATGTATGAATTACTCTTCTCGTCTCCTTGCCATCAACTATCTTGAGTAAAGAAGAAAAACTAACCATGAATGTTTTGGATGGCCCACTTACTACTCCCTCTTGATCAAATGGACCAGACTTGGATTTACTTATGTTCATAACCTCTATAGGAAAGGAAAACTTAAAAAATTCGAAGATCAAAACCTTCCATCAAACTTTAAAGAACAAGAGTGGAACAAATTAACCAATTCAATCCCTCTCACCTGGAAACTTCAACTCTCCTTATTTCGTCCCTCTCTAAAAAAAGATAAATTTTATTTCCTTTCTGATTCAATCTTCAAAGCAATCTTCAAATCTTTGTTTCTTCACAATCCTCAATCCTTTCATTGATAATCCGATCCGATGGGTAGTGTTAACGGAGTTGCAGCTCGTTTTAAAAAATTCAATGCCAAAATTATTATCATGCACTGCATCGCACATCGTTTGTCTCTTGATTTAAGTTATTCTAATCATGAAATAGAACCTCAAGATCTTTTTGAACCAGAAATTGATGCCCATAGACCTTACCTAAAGATCCTTCATCAAGTTTTTGGAAGGACTTCTCATCAAAAGCAGAAAGTATTGCTCTAAAATTGATACATAATTTAGAAGAAAGGTTTCCCTCAAAAAGATTTGATGGAGTGTTTTGATGTTATTGTTGATCCTTCTGTTTCTACTTCTGATTTCAAACTTGTTAGCAAAAATTTGTGCATATTTTACTCTTGATTACATTTCCATTTTGGCTGAATTGGAAAAAGTTTGACATGATTAGAACATTCAAATTAAAAGCTCAAGAAGAGTTCATGGCAAAAATATGCAAGAACATCCATAACAGTAACGAAACGTCCCGAGGCATTTTCTCCCTAAGTGTTCTTTATACATGGTGGTTGATCTTCTTTTGTGTGCAGACAGTACGACAACATCAAGGCAGCAAGAGAGAGGATGCTTCATGTGCACGGAATTAAGCTTATAAGATGGTCAATGTAATCTGTTTTCTTGTCTGAATTATATTTACAGCTTGCATAAACACATTTCTTTTTTTCTTTCTTGATAATTGTCCAAGAGTCCTGACTCCTTTTTCATTCCATTATACTGACCCTCAACATCAGCTTGTGGAAATGTAAGAGCATGACTATTATTAATTTGGGTCTTTTTATTTTTCAAAAATAAATAAATAAATAAATAATACAATCAATACTATTAATAGTCAGTGCTCCTAGTGTCAAATACAACATTTGATTCAACAGTTGCCACGACAATCAATGTCAAGTTTCGTAAAGAATTTGAAGAATAAATAAATTATCTTTTTATATCTTTTTTATTTTTATTTTTGGGATTTGCAAATTCAAAGCGGATAATCAAAAGAAGAGAGGATAGCGAAATAAAGGGCTGATAAGTTTGTAATAATGGATAGGTATCCACTTTCTGATATCCCTGTATCCTATCGATAACTTCTTTCGATTATCCATCAATTAGGGAATCCTATACGCTAGGCAAGCTAACCATCCATCAAATAATTGATTATCCATTTCATGGTGAGAGAAGAGAAACCGGACAAGTTTTAATTTTTTCCAGACATCGTTTTTTCTTTTTTTTTTTTTTTTCACAAAGATACCTCTCTTATTAAAAAAACTTGCAACAGCCCAACTTATAACCAGTTATTCAATAAATAAAAAGGATAATACAAATACAAAAATACAAATACAATAAAAACCTTTTTTTTTTTGCTGAATTCAAGTTATTCAAAAAAGCCCTTTGGAAAACAAAATCAGTTATTTATTTTATAATTAATTTTAGAATAAATGGCTACACTCACGTTTGGTCCTGACTGGTATTCTTTTCTCTTTTTCTCTTTTTTTGAATCGAAGATTAAGAAAAACTCTTTTTTTTTTAATCCAATTATCATATTTTTCATTATATATTTTCATAACTTTCATTTAATGTTAAAGTTTGAATTATTAGAAATATTTTTATTTGAAAAAAAGACTTTTAAAATGATCCAGGAAAATTTTGATTTTTGATGAAATTTCCCAATTTTTTTTTTTTTTTTTTTTTTTTTTTGTATAATTTTTATGCAAAATGCCCTTATTTTTCTTCCTTTTAACCCTTTAACTTTAACAATAATTAATCATTGTATTATAATAATAGGATTCGTAACTTGAGTTCAAAACCTAAAAGCGACCAAGAACTTGAAAAAGTCCCTTTTTCTTACTCTAGAGATGAAATATATTCTCTCTTCACTTCCCCATCAGTGTTACCAGATGGAATTGACTCTACAGCTGTCGTAATATCATCTCAACCACTTCCTCCAGTTCAATCTATTCCTTATACTGAAGAGGAAAAAGAATGGCTTGCATCAACTGCACTTCCTTCTCCAAAAAGAGTTTCTAGTGCTCCTCCAAGAGCTAGGTTTACTCCTCAAAGAGGTTTGAATCAAATAATTTTTTTCTTTCTTTTTTTTGAATTAAAATGATAATAAAAAATAATAAATAATAAAAATAGGTGGAACAACAAGATCACCATGGAGAAAAGATGAATTTACAGGTTTTCTTTCTTCTCTTTCTTCTTTTTTTTTAAAAAAAAACTTATGCATTATCAATTTTTGATTTTGAATCTCATCAATAAAAAAAATTAATAAATTAGATGATTCAAAGAGTGGCTCAAAAAATTGGTCACCTCAAAGACCTCACACTTATCGTAGTTATTCAAGAGATGAAAAAAAGGAAGAGAATGATGGAGAAGAGGATGAAGATTCCTTTCTTAAAGAAAGAAAAGGTCAAAAAAGTAAGAGACAAGAAGGACTTTGGGATGATCCTTCTGATGTTTCAGGAAGTTTCGATTCCTCTGGAAACTTTCGTTCAAATGCATCTCAAGTACTCTTTCAATCTTTTCTTTTTTGATTGCTTTTTTGTTTCTTTCAAACTTAATATAATTTTTCTTTTCTCTTTTTTTTTTTCAATTAAAATTAGGTAAAATCAAGAGCAAAAACTGTTGATGATCTTTTTTCAAGAGAAAATTTAGAAGATGAAGAAGAATCATCTCTTGATAAATTCCATCCTCTTAAATCATCTCCTCAAACTCAAACTGAAACTCAACAACCTGAATTTCAAAAGCCGACACAAAAAACTTCTCGAATTCTTAATCTTATAGAGCCATTAAATGGAGAACCTACCCTTACTACAACCTCAAAAACTGCCTTTTCTCCTTTCACTTCTAATGAAACATCAACTTCTCAACCTTCTTGGAAATCAGGTTTATTATTATTTTTTTTAAATAAATAAATTAAATATGCTTATCTATTTTCTTTTTTTTAAAAAAAGAAACTCTTGGTCTTGGAATAGATTTTGAGGCTGCACTTGAGAATCTTACTGACTTAGATAATGAAATTGAAGAAGACTTGCTAAACAAACGTTTCCAAAGTAGTCCACCTATATCTGAACAAAAGCCGCTCAATTTTGAAACTCAAAAAGTTCCATCCACTTTGAAATGGTATTATAAAGATCCATCAGGAATAATTAGAGGTAATTTTCCGTTTCTTTTTCTTCTTTTTTTTTTTTCCCTTTCTTTTTCTTTTCTCTATATCATTTTTTTTTATCATTTGGAAAAATGAAATAAATAATAGGTTCATTTACAAACAAAGAAATGAGAGAATGGTATGATGCAGGATATTTTAACTCAAACCTTTTACTTAGAAGTGAAGATGAAACAATGTTTGTGAAATTGGGAGATTTAATAAATCGTTTAGGAAGAGTTCCATTCATAACTGCACCTGAAACATCAAATCAATCACATCAACTAGATTCCGAGAAACAAATTCGTGACCCAAGAGATGCTTTTAGTTCAAATCAATTCCCGTTAGAAAATCTCAAATCTCAAATTTTATCTGGCTTAGAAACTTCACAACAAAGACAAAAAGCTTCAACAGAACAAAAAGTTAATCAACCACAACAACAACCACAACAACCACAACAAGCACCTAAAACCCAACAGCCCCAACAACAGCCTCAACAACCTCAACATCCGATCCAACAACTTCAACAACCTAAATCTCAACAACAACCTCAACCACCCAAAAATCAACAATCTCAACAACCACCTCAACCCCAACAACAACCACAACAACCCCAACAACAGCCTCAACAACCTCAGCAATCTCAACAACATCCACTTAAAACTCAACAATCTCAGCCTCAACCTCAACCTCAACCACAACAACAACAACAACAACAACCCTCTCATGCTCAACTACAACAAATGCAAATGCAATTTTTCTTACAACAACAGCAACAACAACAATTACAACGCCAACAACAGTTTTCAGCCCAACAACAACAATTCTCCATGCATCCACAATATCCACTTCAACAATTTCAACAATTCCAAATGTTACACCAAATGCAACAACAACAACAACACCAACAACAACTTTTACAAATGCAACAACAATCTCCAATTCGACAACCAATGCAATCTCCTCCAATCCAATTCCCTCCCCTCTGGAGTCCAGGTTTTTTTTTTTTTTTTTTTAAAAAAAAAAGCGCCTTCAATAAAATAAATAAATAAATAAAAAAGGATACATTCCAAATGATCCAATGGAACATCAAAGACTTTTAGCTTTACAACTTCAAAATCAACAAAGAGGTCAACAAAATACTGTTTGGGGAAATGAACAACAAAATCAACAATTACAACAGCTCCAACAATTGCAACAACTTCAACAACAACAACAACATCAAATTCAACTTCAACAACCACCTCAACCACAACAAAAAGCTCAACAAGAAAAACAAAATCAATCCCAACAACAAAAATCCAGCCCTCCAAACCAACCCCAAAATCTACGATCAGTACCATTTGGAACATTTGAAGAAAAAGAAAAAGAAGGTGAAAATAAAGCTATTCCTAGAAATGTTACTAGTAATTCCCAGTAATAATTTTTTCTTTTCTTTTTTTCTGACATTTAATTTTTACAATCCAACAACAACAACTGGAAAAATAAACATAAAAATTATAAAGAGTAGGATGGGGAAATTCAATGGGAAATCCTTCAGTTGCTTCATTCCGAGACCTTCAATTAGAAGATTCAAAAAAGGCTGAAGAACAACAAGTAATTTTTTCTTTTTTTTTTCTTCTTCTTCTTTTCTTTAATACTTATTCAAAAAAAAAGAGAGCTTTCCTTGAACAACTCAAAATTCAACAATCAATGGAAATAGTTGAAAAGAAAGCAGATAACCCTTGGGCAAAACCTGATGATCTCTGGAATAATCAACCAACTTCTCTAAAAGATATTCAAGAGATTCAAAAGAAGAAGAAAATTGTTGCTGAACAACAACTTCAAGAACAAAGAAAACAGGTATTATAGAATAAATAAATAAATAAATAAATAAATTATGAAATATTGAAAAAATTAATTTATAATAGCAAATGCAAGCCCTTGAACAACTAGAACAACAAAAAGTTAATGAAGCACAAGCCCCATGGAAATTAGATCAAGGCCCAACAAAATCTTTCTTAGAAATCCAACAAGAACAATTGAAAACAGAGATCAAAATAGAAAATCGTTCTTCAAATGTGACTACACCTCAAAAGGTCTTTTATTTCTTTTTCTTTTTCTTTTTCTTTTTCTTTTTTCTTTTTCTTATCTTTTCTCTCTTTCTTATTTCATTATTTTCAGATCCAATCTGCTCCAAAAACTTGGGCCAGTGTCACTGATAATCCAAAATCTCCCCCTCCACAACAATCTCAACCCCAAAATCAACCTAAACAACCTAAGCAACCACAATCCCAACCCCAACCTCAACCTCAACCTCAACCTCAACCCAAACAACCACCAAATCAACAAACTAGTGAAAAATCTAAAAAGAAAGGAAAATCTAATGATGCAGTTATAGAGTGGTGCAATAAAGAATTAAAATCAGTCACCAATTGTGATAGTATAATTTTTTATTAGCTTCTTTTTTTTTTTTTTTTTTTCAAAATCTCAAAAATTATAACATAATAGCTCAAACCCTTGTTTCCTTTTTAATTGAACTCGATAATCCCAAAGAGATTTGTGACTACATCTATGATTATCTTAATAACTCATCTCAAGTCAATGCTCAAAAATTTGCTCAAGAATTTATCACAAAACGAAACCAAGAAGGAACACTTAGAGGACAATTTGCCCCAGAAATGTGGACTCAAAGTTCAAACTCTAGAAATACAAATAGCCCTTCCCAAGAATCTCAAGACTATAAGACTGTCAAAAGTAAAAAGAAGTCAAAGAAAGGACAAAAAGTAGACCCAGCTATCTTGGGATTTTCAGTTAATTCTTCGGATTTGTTAAATAGAACTGGTGAATTAGAAAAAATTTAAACGAAAGTCGAAAAACAAAAACAAAATGATGTTTTTATTTCTTTATTTCTTTCTTCTACTCTTTATTATTCATTTCAATTCGATTCAAAATCAATAACATCAAGGTTGAATAAATTTTATGCTCACCAAGCAGGCAAACGTCGCAAACGAGTTTCCAAGTTTTTTCGATGGGAACCTTGACGAGAGAGAGCGCTAATATATCTGGCAACTTGTTTTCTTTCACTTCGATAATTGTTCACCATTTGGATCATTTTCTTCCAAGTTTTTGGTGGTTCACAATTGTTATCCAACTGTAGGTAGGGACGGGTGTCGATAATCTTGGTGTAGGCTTCAAATGTTTCTTTTTCAAATTCCAATTTCTGAAGAGCTTTTTCGCATTGAGTCACATTCTTGACAGGCATTTTTAAAACAATTGTTTTATTTTCCTTTTTTTAATTTTATTTTGTTAGTGGTTGAAAAACTTTTAATTTTTAATTTAAATGGGGAAAAAAGAAAAAGGAGAGAGAGTTGAAAATAAAAGAAGGGAATTGAAAAAGGAAGAGAAAAAAAATATAAAAAATTAGCAAAAAAAAAAAAAAAAAAGGGAAAGTGAAAAAGAAGAGTCCACAAAATCAACAGATACCCCAACCAAAATAATTATTCTGTTATTTGTTTTGTTTTAAAAAAACAAGAAAACCAAAGTCTACAGAACAAATGTGCTGTTTCTCAAATCAGTTAGAAAAAATGAAAACATGGCCGGTTTTTTTTTTTTTTTGTGATTTTCAAACAAGAATGTTTCGAATGTTTCCAAACAAAAAATGTTGTCTCAAAACCCAAAACCCAGATTTCAAAAAAATATGATATTTAATTTTTATTGAATATGATGGAATGAATCTTCCTTCTTCCCCACTTCAAATTCAAGTATTTTTGAAATTGAAACCAAGAAATTATAATGAAATCAATGAACCAAAATTAACATTTGGATCAGAAGGAAATGATAATGGTCAATTAAAACGTCCTTTAGGAATAACTATCGATTCAAATGACAATATTTTTGTTTGTGATACCTATAATAACAGAATTCAAATATTTGACTCAAATGGAAAGTTTATTTCAACATTTGGATCAAGAGGAAATGGAAATGGTCAATTACAACTTTCATTTGGAATAGCAGTCAATTCAAAAGGAAATGTTATTATTAGTGATACTCGGAATCATAGAATTCAAATATTTGATTCAGAAGGAAATTTTATTTCAAAATTTGGATCTTATGGAGATGAAAATGGTCAATTTTATAGTCCAATGGGAATATGCACTGATATTGATGACAATATTCTTGTTTGCGATCGTGGCAATTATAGAGTTCAAATATTTGATTCAGAGGGAAAATATATCTCACAATTCAAAGCAAATCAACCAATAGGTGTCACAATCACAATACTCAAGAAATCATTGTTTGTGGAATGAACAAGAAAATCTCAATTTTTTGAAAAGAGAAATCAATAAATCAAAAGATAGAAAAGAAAGAAAAGAGAAAAATCAGTAAATCAGAGACATAAATATTATCATTTAAATCAATGGCTTAATTATGATTTGCTGCATTTTTTAAATAAACCTTTGAACTTGCAATTAAAAAAAAAGAAAAAAAAAAAAAAAATCAAATTTGACTTCAAAAATCAACAATACATTAAAAACATCAAAGAAAAAAGAAAATACTTTCATAAAACTTTCATAAAAGAGCAATGAACAATGAACCTCATATGAGATAGAATTATTGATTGGTTTGGTTTTTTTTTTTTTAAAAAAAAAAACTTTTTAGATTTTGTGGTCCTATTCCCTCCAATCCTTCCCTTCTGCAAACCTTACTCTTCAAACTATCTGACTTCAACCGTTCTACTCTTCAAACCTTCTGCACCTCAAACCCTTTTCAATTTCTCTTTCCTTCACATTATTTTCTTTCATTTCGGCTTTAGTTTTCAATTGCATAATCAATTTACAAGTTGATCCCTCTATTGTTACTCCTTCATCTCTTTCAATATTCTTCTCTTCTCCAATTAAATAAATAAATGGATCTATGCCCAAATGAATTCTGTGGAAGGATGGACCTGACAATGCCTTGCGAGGTTTTATTCATCATTTTCTTTAGATACTTTTTATTTCTTGACATATTTTGTGTTTGTTTTTAATTAATGTATTTGTTTGTTAAATTTTAGGCTTGTCCAAGAGGATTCTATTCAAATGGAGAGCTTTGTTTAAAATGTGCTTCTTCGTTCTCAAGTTATGATATTTTTTATTTTTGCTTTTGGGTTCTTGTTGTATTTTTCACACATTTCTTACCTTTGTATACTCCAAAATCATATTGGGGGTAATTCTTTAATTCTTTAATTCTTTATTAATTGTTTCAATATATTACCTCTGAAACTCAATAATCATTTTAATATAAAGGTTCAAATTTTATATTTCAATTGGAATTGAACTGGCATTATCAATTATATTCACATTATTATCCCTTGAACCAGCAGGTTTTTTGTTTTATATTTTAACTTTTGATTTCCAGAAAATTAAATTGAAATAATCTCAATAAATAAAAAAGGAACATTTTCATTTACTGTTTGTCCTCAAAGGGATTTGAGTGATTGGTATTCAATTTTTCAATCCTATTCAACTTACACACAAACTGTTTTTTGTAACACTGATTTTGTTTATCCAAGGTATTCTTTCTTTCTGAGATTACAACCCAAAATAATCATAATTTAAAAAATTTCAAAAAAAAAAAAAAAGATCAACTTTTGTATATTTATTTTTATTTTATTCCATTGTATTATTACTTGTTATTCGGCTCCCTCTAGCATTTATGACTCAAGGATTTGATTTTACAACAATTTTTGGAGAGTGTTATTTTCTTCCTTTTTATGTTGTTTTACATTTCATCTTAGGAGGAATTATATGTAAGTTTTCCTCTTTTTTTTTTTTTTTTTTTTTTTTTTTTTTTTTTTTTTTTTTTTTTTTTTTCTTTTCTTTGATTTTTGTTTACAAAAAATATTAATTTTTGATCTTAATAATTCTTAGATTATGGTTTTCCATATATTCTAGTATGCTACTCTCTAGTTTTTAATGTTTATGCAATTGTAATTCAGGAGAAACAAAGGGTAAATTTTTCAATTTTGACATTCAGAACAAAAGTTAATAATAATAAAAATAAAACTTAGTTTTCACCTTCTAATTCACAAACAGTCTTCTTCTTCATTTTCAGATATGCAGTTTTGGCATTCGCTATTGCAGCAATCATTATTTTTGTAGAAACTAATCCTGTGATAATTTCTTTAATTTCAATTTTAACACCAAGTGTTCCGATCCTGTTATATTATGCTACAAAGCCCTTAACAGATCCAAGAATATTTAAGAATTATCAAGAAACTTAATTCATGTTATTTGTTGTATGATTGGTAAATTGTATATTCTTATTTCTTTGCTCGATAAAACAAACCAATGAAAATAAATTTTGCTTCCTTCTTTTCTTTCTTTCTTTTTTTCTTTCTTTCTTTTTTTCTTTCTTTCTTTGAAGTCAAAATTGAAAATAGGTTAAAATTTGATTTTTTTATTTGTTTATTGAAGTTTGATTTCTTTGATTAGACAAACATTTGATGAAGAACTAAATAAATATATAAATAAAATTAAAAACAAAGATACCTTCATTTCAGAAACTCTAACCAACCTGATCCTTTTTTTTAAACTTTGTCTTTTATTTGTTGTCAATTTGACTCAAAGTATAGACAGCAAAGGTTCTAAGGTCTCAAAAGCCTTTTTTTTTTTTTTCCTTTCTTTCTGGCGACTAATAAAACTAAATCAACTTTCAATAAGTTCAATGATCTAAATAAATTGATCAAAATTGATTCCCCAACTTCATTTTTGAACCTTGAAGTGTAATATTCTAATGAAAAAAAAATTAATAATAAAAGAAATCTTTTTGGTTTACCTTTACCAATTTACACCGAGAAGAATCGTTCGAAGTAACTGATATTTAAACTGATACTTTTGACGACTATATAGTTGTCAGAGGATTTTTGGCTGTCTATTGACTGTTTATATTGGCAAGTTGGTGGTGGTGGTAATGATTAGGAGAGGTGTGTGTGAGAGAGAGAGATAAGTAGACTTGGCCAAGACGGCAAAAAGTCAAAAGCAAAAAGAAAAGCAAAGGCAAAGCAAAGCAAAGCAAAGTGAAACAAAAGCAAAACAATGTAAAGCAATGCAAAGCAAAGTGATAAACTGAGACCAAGTTTTTTTCAAAAAAAAATAAGTTGACTGCACTTTATTGATTCATTGCTTAGCATTTTTTGGGAAAATTTTTTTCGGTTGGATTAATAACTTTTCAATCTGTTGAACAGTTCCTATTATTTTATTTACATTTATTTAATTTAATTTATTTGTTTGAATGAATTAATAAAAATAATGAAATAATTAACAAATAAATATTTTTTTAAAAAAAATGTTTAATTAAAGAAAAGAATTAAAAAGAAAAAGAAAAAGAATAAACCTTCTTTATGGAGAACCTTGTTCATTATTTTCCTTCCTTGATGGAGACCTTGATCTTGATCTTGATCTTTCTCTTCTCTCTCTTGATCCAGATCTATCTTTTCTTGGGGCTCTGTCTCTTGATCTTGACCTTGATCTATCTCTTTTTCTGTCTCTTGATCTTGATCTTGATTTATCTCTTCTGTCTCTTGATCTTGACCTTGATCTTGATCTATCTCTTCTGTCTCTTGACCTAGATCTAGACCTTGATCTTCTACTATATCTCCCACGACCACCACCTCCTCCTCCACCTCTTCTTCCTCTATCACCTCCTCCTCTCTCAGTGCAATCCCTTGCCCAATGTCCACTTCTTCCACAACGGAAACATTCATCAGGTGAAGCATGTTTACGCTCACTCTTAGCATACTCAACAGCAATTTTAACCCCATTGATTCTAGCTCCATCTTCTTTGATAGCATCATCAGCATCACGTTTGTCTTCATACTCAAGGAAACAATAGCCTCGCTTCATATCAAGGCGCACAATGCGGCCATAGCGAGAAAAGGTATCCTCAATATCACGCTCTCGCACATCGTGACCTAACCGACCGATAAATAACGACATCCCTATTATGATTTTAAAAGATTTTTTAATAATTTTTCAAGATTTTAACTATTTTTTAATGATTTTTGAAGGATTTTTGAAGGATTTGGAAGGATTTTTTAAGGATTTTTGGTTCGATTTTTGTGTGATTTTGAATTCGATTTTAAGATTTTAAGGTTTTTTTTGCCCGCACTTTTTTCTTCGGTTTTTTTTCTTTTTGTTTTATTTGTTTTGTTTGTTTTGAGGTTCAATTTTGGGATTTTTCGGTCCATCGTTTTCGCCTTTTTCGAGTTTTTTGAGTTTTGGTTGTTTTGACCGACCCAAAATTCTCTTTTTTTTCTCCCTTTTCCTTTTTTGAAAAATTTCACCGATTTTGTTTGTTTTGAGATTGATCTTTTTTTTTCTTCTGTTTTGTTTGTTTTTGAAAAAATGGCTTTTTTTTGTTGGTTTTTTTTTTGGATTGAATGATATTCGAAAGTGAAACCATTATTTATCCATTGATAATCTATGAGACTTATTTTGAAACAATCCATCTTCAATTTTTGATTTTGAGGTTCCTCAATGAATTGAACGATAAGATATCTTTTTTTCTTTCCAACGGATTCGAATCACACGTGAAATGATTCACGTGATTAATCAACCTTCCAAAAAAAAAAAAAAAAAAAAAAAGAAAAAAAA
>Ga0209960_1002934_pt1 | contig 15814 bp, 17 predicted proteins | sample ThiBiot_500_plan_2_FD_183947 | JGI IMG/M metagenome (GOLD analysis project Ga0209960, IMG submission 183947) | Wastewater bioreactor microbial communities from Cape Town, South Africa - Thiocy_expt_500_plan (SPAdes) | ecosystem: Engineered > Bioreactor > Thiocyanate-remediating >...
AAAAAAAAAAAAAAAAAAAATCAACAACCCAAAACAAAAAATAAAAATAAATATAAAATAAAATAAAATAAAAAATAAAAATAGGAGTTAATTTTGACTAAATATTTAAAAAAAAAAACTGAAATCAAGATAAATAAATAACAAAATAACAAAATAACAAAATACCAAAAAATAAAAAATCAAAAAAGGGATCAACCAATCTTCAAAAATAAAATAAAAATAAAAATAAAAAATAAAAACAAAAATAAAAAATAAAAATAATAAAAATCAAATCCTTTTTTTCAAAAAATAAGTCAATAAAATAAAACAAAAATAAAGTAAAGAAAATAAATAGAAAGGTTTCATACTTTTTTAGCAAGGTCAGCATCAATACCATAGACGGGGAGGTCGTTTCTCAACATTTTCACTAGTAAACTCAAGCAAACAAAAAGTAAAAAAATAAAAATAAAAATAAAAAAAAAAAAAAAAAAAAAAAAAAGTTCAAAAAAAAAACAAAAAAAAAAAAAAAAAAAAAAAAAAAAAAAAAAAAAAAAAAAAAAAAAAGAAAAAAGAAGGTTCAAGAAAAAAACATGGAAAAAAATCATAAATAAACAAACTAATAAACGCTCTGATTGGTGGAGCATGGAATGAAAACTGTCCAATCAAAACAGAACCCTTTTTCCAATAAATAGATTGATTGATTGATCGTTATGATTCTTATTACAATAATAATAGAATAACTCAATCATAACAATAACTCAGTTTCTTGGGATATATGACTGTAATTAATTAATCAAATACAACATCAATTGAAGGATTAATCTCCTAAATTATTATATTTTCTTGGTTTTTTCTTGTAAACTTTGTGGATAATTTTGAGTTTTGATTTATTTGGTTTCAAAATTTTTTGTTGGTTATTCTAATCACTGAAAATTAACTGGGAGATGGATGTTGTGTCTTTATGGATATTTGCAAGGAGGAGTTTTGGTTGAAGTCCTTGAGTTGATGATAAAAATCTTGTGGTGGATATTGGAGTTGTTTCAGAGAGGGTACCATTAGAGAAAGAACGGATTTCTATTTGATTGGAAGAAACTCCAAGAACAACAGTTCCAGTATAAACTGAAATAAAAAATTAATTAATCAAATAGAAAAAATGAATAATAACAAAATCAAACAAAAAAAAAAAAAGTCTTACCAACAGCTATTGGAGAAATTGACCATTTTATTAAAAGATCTCTAGTTCTTTTTCCTTCTGAAACAGCAAAAGATATGTCTTGGTTTTATTGTGAGAAAGAGATTAGAAAAAGAAAGAAAAAGAGGAAATGAAAAAAAAAAAAAAAAAAATACTATTATATGTCAAAAGTATTTCTTTTCTGATTGGTAAAATTGAAGTTGGTTCAAATTTTGAAACACTCTCAGCAAGAGGAATTGGTTGAGATATTCCATCTTTAATTCCAATCATTAAGAATTCTGATTTTGTTCCAATAAATAATCTATCATCTTCAATTTTAAAAATTGAAGTGTTATCGGGAATAGGAATATCCTAGATTTTTTTTTTTTAAAAAAAAAGAACATTAAAAAAAAAAAAATTCTTTTTTTTTCTGGTTTGAATTTAAAGTGAATTTACCTTAAGTTTCAAAAAAGAAGAGGTTGTAGATTGCCATATAAACAAGGAAATAGATTTTTTCATTAAAACAGCCATAGTCAATTCATTTGTTTCTGAATGGATTGAGATATCAAAAGCTAAACAATTTTTTGTTTCCTCAACTTTCATAAGAGTTACAGCACCAGGCTGAAGTCCTTGAGAACCAAAGTAAACAATCATTTGAGTTCCTGACTTTGCTTTTTTTTTTTTTTTTTGATACCAAAAATTTGAAAATATAAAAGAAATTTTACCATTCCAATACAATAATGTTTCTTTTGTACCAAAGACACATTTATTTCCTTTTTTTTTTTCAAAATTAAAATCCAAAACAATAGCATAAATAACTATAAAATCCAAAACTCACCAATATAGTCACCACAAAGGACTCCTCCTTCAATGTCTGGAATATCTTTGACAATTTTCCATTTCTATTTATTTATTTTTTTGGATTGTTTAATCTTTTTTGTTTTCAAAAGAAAGAAAGAAAGAAAGAAAGAAAGAAAGAAAGAAATAGAACTCTCTCTTCCATTAAACTTGATTCAGATTCAGATTTTGTTAAAGTTTGGAATTGATTATCTAATCTCTGGAAAAATTTGAAGAAATTAATAGGGAAAAATAAAAAAGGAAGGAAGATGAAATGATTTAAAATCAATACCTTTTGATTTTTCTTTGCATCTGCATAAAATTTTTCATAAATTACATTTAATAATGACTTGAGAGTTCTTTTTCTTCTTGCTTGAAATGAAGGTGCTAAGTAACTGGCTTTTTCTCCATTAATCACTATTTTTTTTTTGAATAAAAAAAAAAGAAAAGGAAAGGAAAGGAAAAGGAAAAGAAAAAAAAAAAAAAAGAAACTTTTTGCAAGGACAAAGTTCTTAAGTTCTGTTTTTGAAAAAACAGGATTTTGGGGTAAAGAAGGACCAAATGGTGGAACCTTTTCATTAGTACAAACATTTAATCTGTTTACGATTAATTTTTAATTTTGTTTTGAGGGAAGAAATAAAGAATAATAAATAATTATAAGAATAAATCAATAAAGACCTATATTGAGGATCTCCTTTAGTATCTCGCCCAGCAAATTCAATTCCAAAGAATATATCTAATGATTCAGTTTAGAAGATTATAGATCTATTTGAAAAAATAAATTATAAAAATTTACGAAGGAATTGACTAGAAATAGTAAGTGGAGAATATTTTAATCCTGGTTCATCTTGAAAAATTATAGTAACAATATCATTACCAATATGTCTTTTTCGTTCAAGCTATTTTTTTTATAAAAAAAAAAAAAAAATCAAAATTTGGATCCAAGGGATAAAAGAAATAAAATTTTCAATCAAAAGAAAAAGAAAAAGAAAAAGAAAAGAACTTGTTGTTTTTCAAAAGATGTAAATGGCATTAAAGTGGAAACATGAAACATAATATTATATTGTGCATATTTCGTAAATACTGAATGAGTTCCAGTTGTGTTGGCTTTGTATTTTAATTTTTTAAATTTAAAATAAAATAAAATTAAAATAGTCAAAGAAAGTAAAATAAATAATAATAAAAAAACATGTTGTATTTAATCCTCCTTTAAATCCTTCCCATCCCTTTAAAACAATTTTTTCTCCAATGACATCCAAAAATTCATTAAAAATATCACTTCCATGTTCTAAAAGATAATCAAGATTAGAATATAAGAAAGAAAAGTGAACAATTTTCAAAAAATAAATTAAGAAAAAAAGTTAAGAATAGGAAGGAACCATTTCCAAACATATCTGCTTCTTTTTTTTGTCCATGTCGAGCGTAAAGGATTCCAAATTTAAAATCTCGTGAAGTTAATTCATTTTCAATTTTTAAAAGTTCATCAGAAAGATCTTTTGCAACTTGAGAATTTCTCTCAACCATTCTAAGACCTTGAAATTTTGATATTACAGAAATACTTGCTGCACCAAGAATCTAGAATTAAATAAATTTGTCATGACTTTGATGGAAAAGAAAAAATAGGGAAAAAAAAAAAAACTTCAGAAGCAGTTAAAGTTTCTTTTTCTTGTACAGGTATCGTTAATTGTTCATTTCCCTAAAAAAAAAAAAATATTGATTTAGAACTTGTAATCAATAAGTAAAGCAAAAGTAAAAAAAAAAAAAATTACAATTTTTAACCACACAATAACTCTATATTGATAAAATTTTTCATCTGATCTCATATCTACTTCTCGTAAAATTGATAAAACAAATGGATCTCCATCATTATCGATACTTAAAAAGTTATCATGCTCTGATAAATAAATTGGGATGATGAATTTTTTTATTTTGAGTGAGTGTGAAAAAAAAAAAAAAATGAAATGAACCTTTATTTCTAAAATACAGTCTATACCAAGCAATATTATCATCAGGATTTTCTATTAGTTTTGTATTTCCTAGTACTAAATTTGTTTTTTTTTAAAAAAAAAAGAAAATTAGCACTAATTATACTTTTCAGAAGAAAGAATTTAAAAAATAAAGAACAGTTAGAATTTAAATTTTCTGAGGGTAGTTTTCCTGAAACTCCATCTTCAATTCTAAAACCAGGGGTTGGAACAAAAAGTTGAGGGTGAAGAAGAAGAGATCGACTGGTATTTCATTTCAAAAAAAGAAAAAATTAAATTAAAAAAATTAAAAGAGCATTTAAATATAATTTCAATTATCAAAGCTTCTAACCGTGGTTTCTTATTTTTTAATTCTTGAGTTAATCCTTTTGTAAAAGATTGACCAATTACTAATGATTGTTTTCGTGTTGATTTTTTTAAAAATAAAAAATTGAATAATAATAAATTCAAACCTTCAGCTTTTGATACTTTCATGAAAATAATCATTGATGAATTTAAAGGATTGCTTTTGTGAGGAGACATTGAATAACAATCATAAATATTATGTAGTTTCCATCCATTTTTAGAAAAACAATTGAGCACATATTCAAGTGTGAAAAATGAATCACAAAACCTTTTTGAAGTTAAATTTGAATTTAAATTTAAAATATAACCTAAACTTGTGAATAAAAAAAAAAAAGGATTTTTTTTTTTTTTTGTTACCATCCTCTTTCATCAACTTGTTTTAAATTTGAAGGAAGATCTCCCACTAGCTCAAGTAAGATTGATGGGTGAATTTTTCCTGAAACTCTAATTCCTTTATCAGCAAAAAGTTCTACTGTGATGTATTTCTTTGAAGTTTTCTATTATTCAATTTTTATTTTTATTTTTATTTGATTTTTATTTTATTTATTGAATTTTATTTTATTTTTTTATTTTTCTTTACCTTTCCTCGACCTCTTGTTGAAGAAATCACTTGTTCAATACATTGCATCCAATCTTCCATATCTGCTGTTGTTTCAGCTGATAAATAATAGATTCTTCCCTTTTCTAAATTGATCAATTTATTATTGGTTTGAAATGATTTTGTGTTTTAAAAAAAATTATCAAATCAGTTAAACCATCTATCGGAATCAATCCAAAACAATTTTTAATCTTTGGTTTATCTTGAATAATAGTAATTTCTCTATACTCTTCTAGATAAATAGTCCCATTCGGTGCTTCCTATAAATGATATTATTACGTAAAGTTGAATTTTTTTTTTTGATTGTGAAATCTTTTCAAAATTTCTAACCTCAGGACTTTTCGAATAATTAATTAAATTATCTTGTAGGATGAACCTATTTATTTATTTATTTTATTATGCTTGCATAAAAAATAAAAATATACCATCTCTTCTTCCAATTTTTCATATTCCCTCCCTCTTTCGTCAAATATCCTCTCTTTGTAGCCTAGAGATATGATTAAAATCAAACAACAAAATCAATAATTAATTACAATTCAACCAAAAAAAAAAAAAAAAAAAAAAATAAAAAATTTTAAAAAAAAAAAAAAAAAAAAAAAAAAAAAAAAAAAATACTGACTCTAACATTTTAAAGAAAACAAAGAACAAAAACAACAACATTTTTTTTTTGAAAAATAAAAGAAAATAAAAATGAATTGAAATATAAAAATGAAATATAGAAATGAAATATAAAAAGAATCAAGAAATCAAGAAATAAAAATAAGAAATCTTATTCAATTTAAAAATAAGATCTTCAATTCTAAAACAAAAGGAAACACAAAAAGTCAAAAAAAACGAAAAAAGAAAAGCCCACCATTTTTTTTTATTTTTATTTTTTTTGCCTGATTTTTTTCATTTCCTTTTTGATTCTTTTCTTCCTTTTTCCCCCTTTGAAAAGTTGGGACAATTAATTAAAATCTTGGGGTTTCAAACTTTGAAGTCAAAAGTTTTAGTTTCATTGGTTAATTACAATCTGATTATTCATTTATTTAGTTTGATATCTTACATTGAAAATCACAAATAGCATCAAAATTTTGTCCTCCCAAGAAATTGGCTACGGACTCATTTTTTATAACAGCAAGTTTGAGTGAATCACAAGAAAATTGAGCGTAATAGTTTGTATGAATAGTTCTTCCCATTCCAACTATAATCACGAAATCTGCAGTCTTTTGTAAAAAGAAGAAGAAAATGAGGTTATGAATGAAATTAGAAGAGAGAAGAAAAAAAAGAAAAGTACTTCAGCAGCTTTTGCACAATGTTGATCAACTCTTAATAAATTGAGACAAGGTGAAGAAGCCCCTGTTGAAATTGCTTGAAGTTGATTCGTTTCAATTGCTTTTTTTAGAACATCATCAATTTCAGAAAACTTTGGGAAAAGTTCTAAGAGTTCATCATAGGTAATGTCATTTAAAGCAGGTGATGAATTTGCTGCTAATACAACAATTGAACCACTTTGAATTTTTTTTTTTTTTGTTAATTTGTTTGATTTCAGAAAGAAAGAAAAAAGAAAGAGAGAAAAACCGTTTTAATAATTCTCTTGCAAAGGGTAAAACTCCAAGAATTGTATCAGCTCCACTGTTATCAACAAAAATAAATGTTTTTTTATATGGTGATCCTTCTAAAAATCTCTTTTCGAAATCAGAATAATTATCCTTTAATCCTGGACGATGAATTTTTTGACCAGCATTTTCAAAATCTAATTCCCCTCTCAACATTAATTCCATGACATCTTTGGCTCCCCAATCAAACATATTTCCTATTATTTTGATTTCATTTTGATTTTGATTTATATTTTGTGGTTTTTTTTTTTTAAAAAAAAAAAAAAAAAAAAAAATGAACTTACCAGCAAGAACACCATTAATTATATCCTTTAATTTTTCTTTTTCAGAAAGCAAATCAAGTTTTTTTAACCTTTGAGGTAAATGATCAAGAGCAAGTTGATTTTCTTTATTTTTAATAAGCTCATAAGGATCCATCGAAACATATTCATGTAAACACTATCAAGAAAAAAAAATGTTGAAGTCAATTTCAAATTTTATGTGATATGAAAAGGAAAGAAACCTGTTCTTTTAATGTTAAAATACTTCTAACACTTAATGGTCCATAAGATCTTGGATCATGTCGAAGTTTTTGGATCATTACTTTGAAGGCATTTTCAAAATTTTCAAGTTTTGATTCAATATTATCATCTGACATACAAGCTCTCACAGCCTAATAAATGTGAACAAGAAAAATAAGAATTATTGAACAAATGAGAAAAGAAAAGAAATTAAAGGGTATCAAAAAGAAAGAAAAAATCACAATAATAGTTGATTGAATAGATCTCTCAAATAATGCTAACCAATAATTTTGAAGTGGTTTATCTTCAAGACTAATTGTATCTGGTTGATAAGTGGTAGGATCAAGAAGAAGAGGGAATGCAACAAGTGGAGCAGGTATTGTATCAAGAGTTCCTAGAAAGAAGGTTAAAGAAGAAAAAATTTTTGATTGATAAAAAAAGCAAAAACAAACCTAAAGTTAAAGTTGAAGATAAAAGGGAATTTGCAAAATTCTCTTCAAAAGAAGAAGATAATGGAGGATTAGCAGTATGAACCCAATCCTTGACGAGAGCACCAAGACATCCAAGATATCCATCATGTCTTAGGAAAAGAGCTAAATTGGAAGACAGAAAAAAAGAGGGTTAAGTTTTCCCTTTTTTGCAACAGGCTTTGAAATAAATAAATAAATAACCTTTCATTGTTCCTTTTGACCAAAAGTTAATGGCATAAGAAATAGTTCTCATTGTATCTACATGTCCTCGAATAAAGGATCCACCAAAATAAATTGAATGAAGATTATGATTCACTGCATTTAAATAAGCAATCTGTCCAATATTATTTGAAACCATAAATAATGCACTTTTTGCAATATCTTCTGGACGAACATTTTTGGTTTTGTCTTTTTTGAAGAGCTAGTATACCAGAATTTTTAATTAAGTTAGACAGAAAATCTTATTCTTTTTTAAGAAATAAATAAACTTTTCCAAATGAACTTGCAATGGTAGATGACTTTAAACCTATTGTACTATAATCTCCTCCATATATATCACCAACAAGCATATCAACATTTCTATTATCTCCGGTTGTTGATAATTTTAGCTAAATATTTTTTTTTAAAAGTTATTTTTTCTGTTCAAGAAAGAGAAAGAGATACACAAAAGAAAAAAGAAATAGAAAAGAAATAGAGGTATAAGATAAATAAATAAATAAATAAAACCATTTCATCAAAATCTTTACAATCTGTTAATAAGGATAATAATCCCCAAAGGGTTCCACCTCCTAAACTTGTTCCACTAATTCTCTCAAAAGATCCTTCACCAACAACCTTCCATGATTAATTAGTTAATTAATTAATTAGTTTTTTTCAACTTTCTTATTGAATTCATAATTAAAATTTACTTTTAATATGCTAACTCCAGAACCAATATTTACTAACATATATGGATACAATTGTTCTTTGGTTTTTATATCTTCAAATTGTAAAGTTAAATCTTCATTTTGAGTAAAAACTTCATGGGAAACTTGTTGAAGTAAAAAATTAAGTCCACTAACAAGACATGTCATCTCATCTTCTTTAATTATTTCAACTCCAAGTTTTTCTTTTAAAAGGTCACAATACTTGTATGCACCACCTCCTGTTGCACTAATTTTTGATACCTTTTTCTAAGAATTTTTTTAAAAAAAATGTATTAATTAAATTAATTAATTAATTAATGTTTAAAGGAAAGACAGAAAAAAAAGTAAAAAAAATTAGAATTGATTGGAGTTATTTCTAATACCTTTGAGTCCCCATCATCAATAATTTGATGAATGAAAGCAATTAATTCATGGATAGAATCACTTTGAAATCGATGAAATTGAAGTCTTCTTCCTGAACTACCTTTTTTTGTTGCAAAATAAGTTACTTTTGCAAGAGTTCCACCAATATCAATTGCAACTTCATCAACATCATCTTCCTAATAATCATGATGATTCAAAAAGAGATAAGAAAAAATGAACAATTAATTGGAGTTGATTAAACATAATGATTTAAAAAAAATGTCAAAAAGTTGCAAAAATGAAATAAGAGATAATTACTTGGTTAGGTAAAAAGATATCTCGAGTTCCTGTGTTGTTTTCTTCATTACTTGTTCTTGCACCAAGAACATTAACACGATCGGAGGTGTTCTTTCGTGAAAGGGTTCTGCTCTCCGCCATGTTTTTATGTTCTCAACTCAATCTTTTTTTTTTCTAAAGTCTTTTCACAACAAGTTGAACCAAAATGTTTCACCGAAAAAATTTGTAGATCTTTTTGAATGAATTAATGAATGGAAATGCAATAAGAGTCAAAGAAATAGAGTCTCAAATAATCAACCCTAAAATGAAAGAGTGAAAAAAAGGATTGATCAAGGAATTTTTCTTTGGTCAAGAATCTCGGAGTGACTTCATAATCTTTTTGTGATTTATGTTCGGTCGTTTGAAAGTCAAATCCTCCTTCTTGATTAATTTTCATTTGAAGATTTTTTTGGAAAGAGAATAAGTTGGAGGTTGAAAGATATTTCACTTTTTGAATTTTAATAGTTTTTTGAAAGAAAAATTCACAGTTTTAAGATTTTTGTCTTCTTTTCTTTTCTTCAATTAATTGATCATATTGCACATATAAAGAATTTAATTCCAATGTCATGTTTGAGAGCATTAAAATTTCAGGAAGTGCTAGAAGAAGAAGAAGAAAAAAAAAATCTTTTTTTCAAAAAAGTACAAAAAAATATGAAATGAAAAAAAAAAAATTACTTTTCTTAAAATCAGCTTGAGAGTTTCTAAGATGAGGAGAAACTAAAACACCAAACCATTTTAAAGGATCTTTTGGATTTCCTTGAAAAGAATTGTCAACTTCTTCTAAACTTGAACTTTTATCTTCCAAATTTTGAGTAGCGTCTAAGATCAAAGAAAATTCATTTAATCCCTTTTCTCCTTCATCGTTCTTTCTAAAATAATGATGATGATAATTAGGATTGAGAATTTAGATTTATATAAATCAAAGAAGAAAAAAAAGAAAAAAGAAAAAGAAAAAACTACAAATTAACTATAGATGTTGCTTTCATTCTTTTATCATATTGAAGCTGAGAGATTCCATTCATTCCCATATTTTGTTTGGCTTGAGTGAGTTCAAAAAATCCCTAAATTATTATTCACATCAATCAATTATTTTAAATAGAAGAAATAATAAAACAAATACATTTTTCATTAACTCTTGTAAACGTCTTCTATGCTCTAAATACTTTTCCATCAATTCAAAAATTTTCACCATGACGGCATCTATTTCTGCTTCCATTTTCCCTCTTTCTCTTTTTTCTAGCCTTTCAAAAATAGTAACTTTTTCCAAATATCAAAATCTGTTTTTAATGGTTTCTTTTTGTTAAAAATTGAAGAAGAAGAAGTCAATCAAGTGTCTATTTGAATTGAAGTATTACTAATTGACCAAGCAATGAAAGATCTGGAAAAAAGAAGGGAAAAAAAAAAAAATTTTTTTTATTTCGCCATTTTTTTGTGGAAAATAAACAACTCGGATCAAAAACAATACAAAATCAATAGCCAAAACGTCATAAACCAAACTCAAAATTTTCGAAAGAAAAGAAAAAACAATAAATAAAAACAAAAAGAAAAAGGAAAAATAAAAAAAATAAATAAAAAAGCAATTGAACGCCACACACAAAAAAAAACCCTTTACAAAAAAAGCTCAAAATAACTAATTTTTATTCTTGTTATTATTTTATTTCTTCAACAAAGAACTCTCAAACAGCACTTTGAAATTGGTAAGGCACATTTTCTTTGACATTTTCTTTTTGGCATTTTTTTTTTTTTTTTGAGTGCAATTTTATTATTATTAGCGAATTGCACATAAATAATCAAATCTTTCAGAAAGACAAGCAAGTACACTACAATGTCGTCACCAAGAAGAAGAATCGAACAAGATGTTATGAAATTGTAAGATGATATTCTTTTCTTTTTCTTTTTTTGATGAATTTAACTTTTCTTGTTGGATTATTTCATTTATGCTAACTCTTTTCTTTATTTTCTTCCCTTACTTTCTTTTTCTCTTACCTTAGAATGATGGGAGGTTATGAAGTAACACTCGTTAATGACAATATGCAAGAATTTTTTATAAAATTTTATGGACCAAAAGATAGTAATAATTTTGCTCTTTTTTTAATTAATTTTCTATTTTTCTTATTGAAACAACTTTAACTCAAAAATTATTTTCACAGCACCTTTTAGTGGTGGAGTTTGGAAAATTCATGTTGAACTTCCTGATGCTTACCCTTATAAATCTCCTTCAATTGGATTTGTAAACAAAATATTCCATCCAAATGTTGATGAACTGTAATTTTTTCTTTCTTTTTTTCTTTTCTTACTTTCTTCCATTTTATTTTTCTTCATTGATTCTCTTTTTTCTTTAGTTCTGGTACTGTTTGTTTAGATGTAATTAATCAAACTTGGAGTCCTATGTTCGGTAATTAACTTTTTTTTAAATGAATTTGTGTTAAGTCAAAATTTTCATTAATAATAATAATAATTATAGATCTTGTCAATATTGTTGAAGTATTTCTTCCTCAATTATTGTTGTATCCCAACCCAAGTGATCCATTAAATGGTGAAGCCGCAGCTTTAATAATTCGAGATCCAGAAAATTATTCAAAAAAAGTTCGAGGTAAATGAATTCTATTTTTTTATGTTTATTCCTATCTTTATCTTTATTTTCACTAACTTTTTCATAATCAAATTTGGCATCAACTTAACTTTCTTTTTTTCAAAAAAAAAAAGATTATGTAACAAAATTTGCAACTGAAGAAGCAGCAGAAAATGGAAAAGAAAGTGAAAGTGAAAGTGAATTAAGTTCAATTGAACCATTTTCTGATGATGATGCTGCAGGAATGGATCTTTAATCTCCAACACACTATTCACCTATCCCATTTATTTTACTTTTTTCTTCTGCAAATATTGTTTTATTATTACCATTTTGTCCTTTTAAACCCCCATTGTTTATTATTTTTCTACCCCACTTTTTTGTTAATTTTTTTATGCAAATAAAACATTTTTATTTTTATTTTGATTTTTATTTTTATTTTTATTTTTATTTTAAGGTCCTACCTTTTCTTCTTCAGATTTTTTTTTTTTTTTTTTTTTTTTTTTTTTTTTTTATTTTTTTTTTTTTGTTCTTTCTTTTTTTTTTTTTATTTTTTTTTTTTTTTTGATTTCTTAATTTATTTTTCTCAAAGTTATAAAGAAGAAACAGAACTCACCTACAAAAGGAGTTGGCCTTATTGAAATCTCTATCTTTGAGTCAATATTTTTTATATTGCTCAAAGTTTAATTTTCAGAACTTATGAAGGCTTTCTAAGAAAGGCACGAAAAGCTGAGAATTAATGAAACCAAAATAAAAATGGTGGAAAAAAAGGAAAAAAGCAGAAAAAAAAAAAATGGCTGAAAAAGATGCGGAAGAGGAAGAGGAAGTGATAAGCGAGGCTCCAATTCCAAAAAAAGAACCTGTAAAAAAATCGAAAAAAGTTGTATTATTTGAAGAACCAAAAGGGAAGTTTGAAAGTAAAGTTGGTAAATTAAAAGAGTTTTTCAGCCACCCGACTCGAGGGATGGAGAAGAAAAGCCGGAAGAATTTAGAAATTCAAACCTTTAGGAAGCCGACAGATGGTGGTACCTCTGATAAGAAGAACCCTTTATTTCGAGCTTATAGTGTAATAACTCCAGAATTTCATCAAACGGATTTACGACGTTCTAATAGCTTATCGACATGTGATCCTCAAAGAGAAGCATTGTCACGGTATTATGGAAAACGGAATTTCATTTCGATGGATTCAGTGGAATCGATTCAATCATCAATTCAAACATCACTGCAGAAAAGCCATTCAAATTTATTTCAACAAACAGATCAAAGTCAACAAAATCAAGATTTATCTTCCCCACCATTGTCACCATATAGTCCTGGAGGCCGCAAAGCTTCACTTTCTTCATCAAGATCCTCTTTATCTGCACTCAACCTTTCACTTCATACATCAACAAAACCTATCAGAATTAGATTTAATGAAACACCTGAAATTGTAGAAATAACTGAAACACATTATCCATCACCACCAGAATCAAAACAATATCCACTTCCTGGATTTAAATCAGATCCAAAAACATGTCTTGCTGATGAACACAAGTATATTTTATTTTTTTATTTTTTTGATTTCATTTTCTATTTTTACTTTTAACTATGATTATTTATTTATTTATTTTCAAAAGGATATGAAAAGAATTAGAATAACAAAAGAGAAGAAAGAAATAAAAAAATAAGAAATAAAGATTAAAAATAGATATTAAAAATAAAAAAAAATCAATTTAATAAAAAGGAAAGTGGTTGTAGCAAAACTTCGAATGTTAATTAAAGAACATAGCCCTTTAACTTACTCTGACCTTTTAAGAATTTCAATTGGAAAATTTAGTTTTGGTGCTGAATTACCTGCTTATGTTGAAGATTTTATGGAATGGCTTATTCAACAAAAATGGATTGATCCTGTAACGGGACAACCTTGTAAAGTTAATTGGATGGATCGAAGGTGGCTTCTTCCTATAATTCAAGATACTTGGGGAGTACATATTAAATATGCACCTGCCATCACACTTTGAAGAAGAGAGAGGAAAACAAAAAAGAAAACCCCCAAAAAAAAAAAATTCATGTCATGTGAATGTGTATAAATATTTGATTGTAATTTCTTTTTTATTCTTTTTCTTAAACGTGGGAGTCATGGTGAAAGAATTAAAGAGGGAGCAACATAGCTGAATCCCTTGAAAATATTTCTTGAAGAAGGTGATGGGATATCTGAAGGAGAATCCACAACTGGCATTGAAGTAAATCTAGTATCAAAATGACTAACATCTTCTTCTCCTTGAAGTCTAGGAGTAATTGGGACTTTTCCAGTTCTTTCAAGTAATTCTTCCCAATCTATTTTTTTGAAAAATGGATGTTGTTTGATCTCATGTGCTCCTTTGCTTCCTAATCTAACTGCAGGGTTTTTGCGTAAAAGCTATAAATTTCAAAAAATTAATTGTCAACAAATTTGAGAAAAAAGAGAAAAAAGAAAAAAGAAAAAAGAAAAAAGAAAAAAGAAAAAAGAAAAAAAGGAAATAGAAGGGAAACCTTTCTAAGTAAATCTTGAGCATCAGGTGTTAAGAAATTGGGCATTTTAAACTTTCCTAGTAAAATCTTTTCCATAATCTTTTTCTTATTATTAGCGGTAAAAGGAGGCTAAGAAAAAGAAGAAGAAGAAAAATTAATTTTTGAAAACATTGAAAATATTCATTTTTCAAATAACAACATAAAATAAAAATAAAATAAAAAATTACAGCTCCAACAAGCATATCATACATAAGAGCACCAAAGCTCCACCAATCAACACTTTTTCCATAACTTTGTTTTAATAGAATTTCTGGGGCCATGTATTCAACTGTTCCACAAAATGTTGAAGTTTTTTCATCATCACCATCATAAGATTCTTTACTAAGTCCAAAGTCAGTCAAAAGAATATGACCTGTTTTATCCAAGAGAATATTTTCGGGTTTCAAATCTCTAAAAGATAAATTTAAATTTAAATAATTGTTTGGAAAAAAAAATGAAAAAATCAGATTAAAGTCAAATAAAAAAAAAAAAATGAAATTCAACCTATAAATTATTCCCATTTTATGAAGATGTTCAAGAGCAAGGAAAATTTCAGCAAGATAAAATTTTGCTGTATCTTCTAATAAAAGTCCTTCTTTTTGAAGATAACTAAAGAGTTCTCCACCATTTGCATATTGAAGAATTAAATACAATTTTCCTTCTGTTTGGAAAGCGTAGGTCAAGTTTACAATTAATGGATGTGCTAATTTTTCAAGAATTCCTCTTTCTGCTTTAGTATGTTCTGTATCTTTCTTGTGCATTACAATGGAGGCTTTTTTCAAAACTTTCATTGCAAAAAGTGTTCCTTGATCATGCCCAGCAATTTTTTTGACCAAGAATACCTATTATTACCATTTTATTATTATTAAGAAATTTAAAAAGGAAAAGAAAGAAGGAAAGAAAGAAAGAAAGATGTTTAAATTAAATCAAAATAACAACCTTTCCATAAGCACCTTTTCCAATAACTTTCAATAATTCAAAATCAATAGTACTGACCTTTGGCGTTAACGAAGCGACATTTAATTCAATAGTTTCTTCACTTTCTGGGAGGTCTTGACAAGCTCGAATAAATTGTTCCTCATTTATCTAATTCAATAGGTTCAATAAAAAAAAAAAAAAAAAAAAAAAAAAAAAAAAAAAAAAAAACTTAATTAGTCAAATAAAAAAAAATTAATTGGTCAAAGAAGAAAAAATTAATAATTAAGAATTAAGAAAAAATAAAATAAAATAAAATAAAATGAATTTGAACAAGGGAAAAATGAAATAGAAATAGTAAATGAAAACTCACTTCCTCTTCTTCCATATCTGTAATTTCATCATCTGAGTCTTGATGACAATCAGGGAAATCATCCATCTGAAAATGAAATACTTCCATCCTTTAAAGTTTTTTTTTTATTAAATTTTAAACAACGAAAATTAGAACACGAAGAAGAAACAAAAAAGAAAAAAAAAAAGAAAAAGTTCTTCTTTAAATTCAAAGAACTTATCAAACTAAAATTGAAATGATATAAAATAAAATATGATCAAAAATTGGGATTGATATGTAAGGATAAGAATAAGAGGAGTCAAAGTCAAAAAGGACTCCTGTGGAGGAGTTTTTTTTTTTTTTCGTTTCATCCTCCAAAAATC
>Ga0209960_1002936_pt1 | contig 15788 bp, 15 predicted proteins | sample ThiBiot_500_plan_2_FD_183947 | JGI IMG/M metagenome (GOLD analysis project Ga0209960, IMG submission 183947) | Wastewater bioreactor microbial communities from Cape Town, South Africa - Thiocy_expt_500_plan (SPAdes) | ecosystem: Engineered > Bioreactor > Thiocyanate-remediating >...
ATTTTTTATTTTTGAATTGAAAAAAAAAAAAAAAAGAAAACATACTATGTCCACATCGATATAATACACAATCAATAGTATTTTTGGAACATACTCGACAAAGACCACTTTTTGTTGTTTCTATTGATAATAATAAAAAGTATTAATGAAATGAAACCATAAATAACATAAATAACATAAATAACGTAAATAAATAAGTTAATAAATAAATAAATAAATAAATAATCAAAAAGACCAATATAATTCTGAAAAGCTTCATTGACTTCTTTTTTGATTGACTTTTGAGTATCTAAACTAACTCTAAGACATGTTTTAACTAAAGTTTTAAGCTCTCTTATTTCTTGTTGTAAATCAAAAAGTTCATTTTTGTTCAAATTTGATTGTGATTGTGATTGAATTGAATTAGAAGGTGAAGTTCTTTCTTGAGATTCAGAACTTAAATTTTGGATTGAATTTAAATCCAAATTTTGATTTTGATTTTGAGTTTGAGTTTGAATTTGATTGGATTGAATTGGAATTGTACTTGCTATTGCATTTAAAGAAACAATTTTTCTCTTCACTAAAGTTTCAAGTTGTGCTTTAAAGTTACTTAAGAGCAAATTTTGAACGACATGGTTTTTTTTAAGGAAATGAACTTCTCTAAGAATATTTTCATCAACTATTTGTAAGGTATTTATCTTTAAATTTGTCTTTTCTACATTTGTTTTGGGATTTTGATTAGTTTTTTCATTTTCCTCTTCATTTTGTTGAGGACTTGATGTTGAAGGAATGTTAAGTTGAGAAGGATTTGATTGAAATGATTCTTTTGATAAGTTATTATTTTTCATTGTTGATTGTGGGGGATAAAGAGAATTCAGTAAAGAAAAGGAATTTCCGTGAGTATTTGTCATGGTTGGTCGAATATAAATTGTGTTTTCACTGATTTGATCCTGATTCTGACTCGGATTCTGATTATTATGAATATTGTTTGATTGAAGTAATGAAGGAGCAGAATTAGATCGAGTTAAAGGACGACGATATGAATATTGTTGATGTGAGTATTGTTGGTGTAAATATTGCTGATGTTCATGTTGATATTTATATTGTTCATGTTGTAAATCTTGAAAATGATCATTCTTTGGACTCCTATTTTCATGAAAAAAAGAACTAGCATGCATATAAGGATAATGATTAACTGGAAAATTTGAAAATGAGAGTTCATCTGGAACTGGAGTTAAAGACTCCGTTAAAATTGATTCCAATTGTCCACGAAATGATGTAGAAAGTAAAGTTGAAACCTTTTGGAGATTAATTAAGGAATCAACTTCCATTAAAGTCTCTTCAAGCATTGAAATATCTGGATTATTTACAGGTCTTTCTAAAATTGGATGATTTTGATAAGGAGAATAGAAGGAAGATGCAATGCTTGTTGAGGAGGAAGAAGAAGGAGGATGACTTACTTCTTCTTCATCTTTCTCAAAAAGTTTTTCAAAAGCTTTTGAGCTCTCATTCCTTGAAACTCTCTTTAAATTCTTGATATGATCCAATTCCTTTTTGAAATCATCTGAAGTTTTAAATAAAATAATTCCTGTTTCATCTTCCTAATTATTAATAAAATAAAATAAATAAAGTAAAGTCAACAACATTAGAATCAAAAAAACCTTGTTAATATTATTAAAATCTGTCTCTTTACAAGTGAAATGAGTCTCTCTTCGAGTCATCTCAGCCCATCTCATTAAACTTTTGCTCCCCTTTCAAAAGATTTTGAAGAGAGGGCACAACTCAAACTATTTGAGCCTTAATTAATTAGAATTGAAGCTATTAGATTCTATATTTTGTTTTAATTTAGGAGTTTAAACAAAGAAAATAGACAAACAAAAAAGAAAAAAAATGAACAGACCTTTTGAACTTTTTGAATTCTACAAGTGTGTTCCAAATAAGAAGAATAGAAGAAGGAACTTTTCTATATTTTAATTATTGTTATTATTAGGAGGTTATGAAAACAAAGTTAGAATTATTTTTTTTTATTTTTTTTTTTTTTGAAGGAAAATTTCCAAAAAATTAAGGTTCGACCCCAAAATGATTTTATTGAAGTTGAAAGAAATCATCAAGAAAAATCATAAAGAAAAATCAAATCAAATCGAGTATGAGTTTCAAAAGTTCGTTGTTGTTAATTAAGTGTGAATTGAGAAGCTTTGAGTTCAATCAAGAATCAAAAAAAAAAAAAAAAATCAAAAACAAAAACAAAAAAACAAAAAGAAAATGGCGAATTTTTTTTCTTCAATTTTTTGAAATTAAATTTTTAAAGCTTTTTTTTCTTCTTTTACGATTGACTGCCAAAGAAAGAAAATGAGAAACAGGAGATATCAAGATGTTTTGCCATTGAAAGCTTCTGGATTTGACTTCGATATAGATATTTTGATGAATACAAATTCAAGCTGTTTTTCTCAAGAAAGAAAGCAAATAAAGAAAAACTTCCAGGTTTTTTTTCTTTTGTTTGAAAGTCTGTATTTTTGTTTCGCATTTTGAGAATTTTTTTTAAAAAAATAAAAAAGGAACTAAAAAATGGGATACCAACTTTGGGAAGCTTGTTATGATGGAAAAGTTGAAGAAGTTACTAAATTACTTCAAAATTCACAACTCAATGTAAATTGGCAAAATTATTCTAGACATACACCTTTGGATGTTGCTTGTCAAAATGGACATATTGAAATTGTGAAAGTATTATTAAATGATAATAGAGTTGATGTCAATAAAGCAGATAAATATGATGACACACCTTTTTATGTTGCTTGTCAAAATGGACATATTGAAATTGTGAAACTATTATTAAATGATAATAGAGTTGGTGTCAATGAAGCAGCATATCATGGAGCAACACCTTTTTATATTGCTTGTGAAAAAGGACATATTGAAATTGTGAAATTATTATTAAATGATAATAGAGTTGAAGTAAATAAAGCAACTAATGATGGTTGGACACCTCTTTATGTTGCTTGTCGAAATGGACATATTGAAATTGTGAAATTATTATTAAACGATAATCGAGTTGATATGAATAAAGCAACTAATGATGGTTGGACACCTTTTTATATTGCTTGTGCTTCTGGACAAATTGAAATCGTGAAAGTATTATTAAATGATAAAAGAGTTGAAGTAAATAAAGCAGATAATGATGGTTGGACACCTTTTTATATCGCTGGTTTTTATGGTTATATTGATTTTGTGAAATTATTATTAAATGATAAAAGGATTGATATAAATAAAGCAAATAATGATGGAGCCACACCTTTGTATATTGCTTGTTATCGAGGGTCTATTGATATTGTTAAATTATTATTAAATGATAAAAGAGTTGATACAAATGATCTTCCACCTCTTTGGATTGCATGTGTATTAGGAAGAATTAAAGATGTAAAATTATTATTAAATGATACAAGAATTGATATTAATAAAGAAGAAAGTGATGGCGGAACACCTTTTTGGATTGCTTGTGCTTCTGGACAAATTGAAATCGTGAAAGTATTATTAAACAATGAGAAAGTTGATGTTAATAAAGCAAAGAATTATGGTGGTTGGACACCTTTTTCGATTGCTTGCTCTGAAGGACATATTGAAATTGTGAAATTATTATTGTCATTTGATCAAAGAATTGATATCAATAAAGCAAGCGATAGAGGTTATACACCTTTTCATTTTCCTTGCTCTGAAGGACATATTGAAATTGTGAAAGTATTATTAAATGATGAAAGAGTTGATATCAATAAAGCGAATGAGTATGGAGAAACACCATTGTATGTTGCTTGTGAAAATGGGAAAACAGAAATTGTGAAATTTGTATTAAGTGATGAAAAAGTTAATATCAATCAAGCGAATGAGTATGGAGAAACACCTTTTAATATTGCTTGTCAAAATGGATGGACTGAGATTGTGAAATTATTATTAAATGATAAAAGAGTTGATATTAATCAAGCACATAATCATGGTTTAACACCTTTTTATAGTGCTTGTGATGAAGGATATATTGAAATTGTGAAATTATTATTAAATGACAATAGGGTTGAAGTAAATAAAGCAAGTAATGACGATCGGACACCTCTTTATGTTGGTTGTGACCAAGGACATTTTGAAATTGTGAAAGTATTATTAAATGATAAAAGAGTTGATGTCAATAAAGCAGATAAATATGATGACACACCTTTTTATGTTGCTTGTGAAAAAGGACATATTGAAATTGTGAAATTATTATTAAATGATAATAGAGTTGATATCAATAAAGCAGAGAATCATGGTTTAACACCTTTTTATCGTGCTTGCTATGAAGGACATATTAAAATTGCGAAATTATTATTAAATGATAAGAGAGTTGATATCAATAAAGCAACAAATATTGGCCAAACACCTTTTCATATTGCTTGTGAAAAAGGATATATTGATATTGCTAAATTATTATTAAATGATAAAAGAGTTGATAAAACACAAAATGAGAATGATTGTTGGGCATCTTTTTGGATGGCATGTTACGGTGGACATTTAGAAATTGTAAACTCATTATTAAACGATGAAAGGATTGACCTAAACAAAACCAATACAATAAATGAAACACCCTTTTGGATTGCTTGTGAAAATGGACATATTGAAATTGTGAAGTTCTTGTTAAATGATGAAAGAATTGATATTAATAAAGCATCAAATGGTTATACACCTTTTTATAGTGCTTGTTGTAGAGGATATATTGAAATTGTAAGATTGCTCTTAAATGATGAGAGAGTTGACCTCAACAAATCCAAAAAGAACAGTGAATCCCCTTTTTATATTTCTTGTAAAAATGGACTTATTGGTGTTGTGAAATTATTATTAAATGACAAAAGGGTTGACATAAATCATTCAAATAAAAATGGTTTAACACCTTTTTATATTTCTTGCAAAAATGGACATATTGATGTTGTGAAATTATTATTAAATGACAAAAGAGTTGATATAAATCATTCAAATAAAAATGGTATAACACCTTTTTATGTTACTTGTTCTTGTAATCGAATTGAAATTGTGAAATTATTATTAAATGATCAAAGAGTTGATATCAATAAAGCAAATAAGAATGGAACAACACCCTTTTTGATTGCTTGTGGAAATGGATATATTGATCTTGTGAAGATATTACTAAATGATAAAAGAGTTGATATTAATCAAGATAACGATGGAGTAACACCTTTCTTGATCGCATGTTATTTTGGACAAACAGAAGTCGTGAAATATCTGTTAGTATGTGGAAGAGAAATAGATACCAATAAAAAAGGTAATCATAGAAAAACTGGCCTGGATTGGGCAAGAGATAGAGGGAAAAAAATTTTTGGAGAGAGTGAAGAAAATTTTGAAACTAGGAAAAGAAACTGTTTAAAGATTGTTGAATTAATAGAATCATTTCAAAGAAATTCGGTTGAAACAAGAATAAAATTGAGAAAAGAACTTGCAATTGGTAATTTATTTTTTGAAGATTTAATTTTTTTTTTTTTTTTCATTACTTTTATTAGATGAAGAACAGCTTTGGTATGCCTGTGAAGATGGAAAAGTTGAAGAAGTTACAAAATTACTTCAAAATGAACAAATTAACATTAATTGGCAAATTCAAAATGATTATTTATCAACACCTTTTTATATTGCTTGTTGGAAAGGACATATTGATATTGTGAAATTATTATTAAATGATAATAGAGTTGATATCAATAAAGCAGATAAACATGGTGAAACACCTTTTTGTGTTGCTTGTGAAAATGGACATCTTGATATTGTGAAATTATTCATAAATGATAATAGGATTGATGTCAATCAAACAAGTGATAATTGCCAAACACCTTTTTGTGTTGCTTGTTATTTGGGAAAAACAGAAGTCGTGAAATATCTGTTAGAGAGTGGAAGAGAAATAGATATCAATAAAAAGGATAATGATGGGAAAACTGGCCTTGATTGGGCAAGAGAAAAAGGAAACACGGATATTGTTGAATTAATAGAATCATTCCAAAAGAAAATTGAAGATCAAAAAAATAAATTCGAAGAGGAGAAGAAGAAAAAAGAAGAGTCAACAACAAGTATTTTCTTTTTTTTTTTTTCAATTAAACAAACAGAGTGAGTCCAATAAATGAAAATACTTTAGAATCAATCCATGAAACCTACATTGAGTACAACAATAGAAATTATAGATTAAAAACAATAGCAAAAACATTACCAGAATTAGAAAGTGATATTAAATCAAAACTGAAACTTCAACAAAATGATGAACTTGTTTTAGAATTCAATGAAAATGGAAAGTGTCTTGTTTTCGATGATATGGAAGATTTAAAAGAAGGAATGTCAATCAAAGTTTCCATTTCACTTTCTTTAGTTTCAAATTTAACTTTTCCTGATTCAACAAATGTAAATTATGAGTGTTGGTGGAATACAAAACCAAATGAAAAAATTAATTGGGAAGAAAAAGGATATGTAGAAACAAAATATCTTCGATATTTACTTAGGGATAATAAACAAAATGTAGTTGATAATGGAAATGAATATTTAAAGAAACTTGAAATATTAATGACATTTTTTGGAGGAGATATGAAAAAAATTAACAAAGCTTATGTTTTATTTAATGAGAGATTATTTGATTCATTTCAACATTATCGAGCTTTACTTTTTAATCAACAAAGAGCAAATCCAACAAATTTCAAAAAAGATGATTGGCAAAATGGAAATGACTCGTTACAAAAGTTTAAGTTCTATCATCATTATTCCAAAATGGCTGAAGGCTTTGATTGGAATCATTCAAAATTCGTATAAACTCTTTTATTTTTATTTTTATTCCTATTTCTATTTCTATTTTTGCAAATAATCAAATATTTTTAATAAAAAGTTACATGCAATTCCAATGATTCATGGAACAAGTGAAACTGCATTAAATGAAATTTGTCAAACTGGTTTCTTTTTCTCTTTTAATTCACAATAATTTGAATTATTTATTCACTTTGATTTTTTTTTTTTTTTCTAAAAGGTCTAGCAGCAACAGGAGCAACTGATGCTGGATTTTATGGTCAAGGTATTATGACCCATCTCCTATTTCTTCATTTTTTAAAAAATACAAATAAATCAAAATAAATAGGGATGTATTTCAGCAGTTCATTATTTTACTCATCAAAATATGCTAAAGATAGTCCTGATGGAAAGCCTTTTATTATTTGTATGATTACTCCTGGAAATGTTTATCCTGGTTTTCTTTCATTTTTATTTTATTTTTTTTCTATTCTTTTCCTTTTTTTTAAAAAAAAGAAAAAAATTAGTGACGGAGAGTCCATATATTGAAGGACCAATAACACAAGAAAATCCAGAAGGTTTTATTAGAAGGCCATGTAAATTGGGTTATCAATCTCATTATACTTTAGGTTCTTTTCTTTTTTCATTTTTCTTTATCATTTTGTTCTTTTCTTTCATTTTCATTTTTTTTTTCAAAAAATGATAGTGGATAAGAGGAAGTACAAAGATGCATATCCAATCACAGGAAATATTGATGGAAATGCTGCAAATGAATTAGTTGTTTTTGACAAAGCTCAAGTCCTTCCTCTCTTTGCTATTTACTTCAAATAACTTTGTAAAAAAATCAACAAATAAAGAGAATAAAGAGATTTTAATTCGGATCTCAATCACTACCTCAGCTTGAATTTAAAGATTCAGAAAAAAAAAAAAAGGTGTTCTGAATCAAATTCGAATCAAACGGAAGAAATGGAAAAGTTGAAGTTCGAAAATTCCTTCAAAACAAAGCAAAATTTTATGTTTAATTATTTACAATTTCAAGACAATGTTTTCCAGTTGAACAGAATGAGAAGAAGGAAACGGGTCCCAATTTTGATCAATTCATTCTTTTGAGTCGGACAGTTTTTAAATATGTGATCATTTGATTACCCAGACTCCTGTACTTTAATGGAAACAAGTTCAAGTTACTTTCAAGTCTGGCCAAAAATTCTCTTTGTTTTGCTTGAGAACGAATATCTGTATGAGAAATTTGGTTTCTTATCCTTCCAATAATTTGGAGCAAGCCTAAATCGAAATTGACTTTTTTATTGAGGGGTTCAATCCATTTCTCAAAATCTTGCTGTGATATTTCCGAATCCTCGAGTCGGATTTTCATCTCAGTAATGTCATTGACAAGTTCTGACCAACTTCTTGAGGAAAGAGGGCAAGGGTGATAATAGCGAAACATAAAACCTAAGTCGAACATATCCCTCATCATTTTTTCTTCATTCATTGCTGCTTCAAGGGAATTTAATCTCCTTATAATTTCTGCTTTCTCACTTAGTAGTACTTTGTTTTCCTCCATTATCCTTTTATTTTCATTTGCAAGTTTTTCCCACTTTTTCCTTTCTTCTTGTAAAGCTCTTTTTTCTTCTTTCCATTCCTCTTGTAGCTTGTTCAAATTTTTTTCGAGTCCTTTAGCCTTTCTTTCCCACTCCTTAGCTTTTCTTTCCCATTCTTTAGCTATTGGGTCTAATCTTTTTAACTCTTTTTTATAGTTTTCAATATCCCTTTGACAGTGATTTTAGTGACTTTCTTTTGATGAGGGTTCGGTGTATGATTAATTTTTTTAAAGAAAAAAAAAATTAAAAAAAGAAAATTTCACCCTTTTATCTTCTTTAAAAATCTTGCCCTCATGGTCTTTTTCCTTGTTCTTATTGTTTTTTAGCATGTTTCATGGTTTTTTTCCTTGATGTCATCGTTTATTTGGTGAGAATAAGATTTCAATTTGCAAATTATAAATAAATAAATAAAAGATATTGACGAATGTTCAACAAATGCATTGTGCACAAATACAATTGGAAGTCGTGCTTGTGCATGTAAAAATGGTTTTGATGGAGATGGTTTGACTTGTAATGGTAAGAATTATTTTTTAAAAAATTGTGATGGAGAATTTTCCTTGAATTTTTTTTCCAAAAAAAAAATAAGTAAAATAGGAAGTAATGTAAATACACTGTAGAAATAAAAAAACATAGACACAAACAATTAAATCTTGATATTTATATAATATTGCAACAATTTTTTTTTTTTCAGTTTGCAAAGTGACAAAATTTTAATTTTTTTTTTTATCTTGAAACAAATTTTGATTCCGTAATATCGGTCCTTTGAATCGTGTGAATATTTCTTTGGACTCTCTCAGCAAGAGAATTAGCATTTACATTTGAAAACGTTTCTTTCTTCATCACCCTAAGTGAAAAATCCAATTAATTATAAAATTCAATAGAAAAAGAGAAAAAAGAAGAAAAAAAGGAAATATACTGTAAAAAGTCTGGCTTTTTACTTTTTTTAGTCTCTTCTTCTTCTACAACTTCTTTTCGATCCTTTTCTTGATATTCATTAATCCTTTGATCTCTAAGATCTTTATTCCATTTTGCATTGGATTGCATTTGTTCAAGTTTAGCTCTTCTTTCTTCGTCTGTCATTTTCTTTGGGGGATCTATTTTATTTTATTTATTTTATTTTTGGGTAAATTTTGAAAATAAATCTAAAATGTAAAGCTTACCTAGATTTCTACGTTGTGGAGAAGGTGAACGAGAGCGAGAATTAGAATAATTTCTTGAGTTTCTAGAATGATTGTTATTATAACGTCCACGAGAATTTGAACGTGAACGATTCCTTGAAACTTGATAGCCATTGCCATTGCTATTACGATTATGATTATGATTATTATTATAACGTCCACGAGAATTAGAGCGAGAACGATTTCTTGAACGTGAATGGATAGGTGAATGAGAGCGTGAACGTGAACGATTTCTTGAATTTCGAGAGCGATTATCATTTCTTGACCGTTCACGAGAATTAGAACGAGAGCGAGAACGGTTTTTTGAATGAGAAGAAATAGGTGAACGAGACCTTGATTTAGATCTTGATTTAGATCGAGATTCTTTTTTACTTTTCTTTTTGCTCTTCTTTGAAAGTTTTTGTTTCATCTAATGAAATTTTAGGTGAAAAAAAATATTATAATTTGTTTTTTTTTAAAAAAAAATAAATCAAAAGTTGAATAAAATATTACTTCTTTAAATTTCTTTACTTTTAATGGATTTGAAATAATTTCATTTAGGGTTTGTTGTTCTCTTTTTTTAATTGCAAGTAATGGATCTTCTCTAATTTTTGCTGCTAAATCTTGTGCATTATTGGCTAATCCTGGTGTAATTGATTCTTCTTTAGGTTCATCAAGAGGATTCTTTTTTGATTAAAATTTTTTTAAAAAAAAATTGAATTTCTCTTTTTCATCAAATAGAAAAAAAAAAAAAAAGAAAAGAAAAAGAAAATTACTGTTTCCAAAACTTTATCACTAACTTTCCTTTTTCCAAGTAAATATTCTTCTTGAATATCTCTACTAAGTTGGTTAGGATTTGATTGATACATCCATGTTAATTTCTCATCTTGTTTCCTTTAATTATCGTTGAATCAAGTTTTGTTTTTTGTTTTTTTGTCAAAAATTCACATAAAAAACTATAATAAATAAAATGAAAATTACTTTATCAACCCTGCAACTTCCTGCAACTTCCGTAACTCATCCGCATTCCTTTCTTCTGTTAACTCTTTTTGTAATGCATCCATTTTCTTTTTCTCCTCCAAAATCTTTTGCTCAGCTTTCCATACCTAATCATTTAAATTTAAGTTTATCATTACAAAACTATGAAAGAAAAAAAGAAAAATGTATTCATGAGAATTAAAAAAACTTACCCTCTCCACATTTTTAAGGGTCTGTGGATGCCAGCTTTTCTTTAAATTCTATTATATTTGCAAAAAATCAAAAAGAGAAATGTTAGTCCATTTTTTTTTTTCCAGAATTACAAAGAAAAAAAGAAGAAAAAAAAGGAAAATAATGATTCGAATTAATGATAATAAAATAAAAGAATCAAAAAATAAATGTTTTTTTTTCAAAAAAAGTAATTGTTTTACCAAGTCTCCTCCTCCCATTGTTCTAAAAGGTTTGTCACTTCAAAATCGCGCCGAAGTTCTGTGTTTGTAAAAAAAAAAATTTTTTTTTTTCTCCTCCATTTTTTTTCGCCATTTTTTTTCTTTTTTTTTTTTTCGCTTTTTCAAAAGTTTCGTCACCTTTTGATTTTTGTTGCTCCAAAGTTCTCCCACAACAATATCATTGAACTAACTCTGATAACCTATTGTTAGAATTATTTTTTTAAAACTAAGTAACTTATTTCCTTCTTTTTGAATTCCAATTTTTGCTCATAATTTTTGTTTTTATCATACGAGTTGTTGTTCTTCAAGCTTCAAAGTTTGAGTCGTGTGATTAGATCTTCTATTTTTTGATAGTCCAGGGTTGCAACATTGAAGTCGGAAAGGGAACGGAGGGTTCAAAGAATAGGAGTTTCAGAATGAGAAAAGTTGACAACATTTCTTCGTGTTTGATTCTAGATTTTATTTTAGTAACAAACTCTTCTTCTAATTTCATTCTTTGTGCTTCAAGTTTGATAAATAATTTTTCATAAAAAATTCAAAGAAAAAAAAGAAGCAAAAGTAACTCTATTTTAAACAACAAGCTTTCTCACTGAAACGTTTCATCAATAGAATCATTGACTGCAACTCGATCAAAGGAAAAAAAAAAAAATAAAAATATTTTTTTCATTTTTTCATTTTTTTTTTTTTTTTTTTGAACCTTCACATGAACACACTCCTTTTTCACACTTATAGGAAAATTCCAAGGGGCAAGAGTCATAAACAAATCGATTTTGGTCAGGAAGTTGGGGGTCGCTTTCACGAAAAAAGAAAGGCGGTTTTTTTGTTTTGGTTTTTTTGACTTTTTCATTGTTTTTTTCATTCATCAAACCACACACACCCACAACTCTTCTTTTCATTTCATTTTAATTTTTTTTTTTTTGTTTTTTGTTTTATTTTTTAATTACACTAAAAGGAAATTCAACATTTGGTAGTAACTCCCACAAATTTAAAATTCAAGTGCCAAATATTTTAAAGAAATAAGAAAATTTTAAAGAAGAAAAGAATTGAAAGTTTACCAAAAAATTGTTTTGAACATACACACAAAAAAAAATAACATTACCAGAAAAATTCAACTTTGAATTTTTAATTTTTAATTTGTTTCTAATTTCTTTTTTTGAACAAAGTTTCAAATCTTTCTTTTTTTTTTTTGAAACATTTATCATTTAGTTACTTGTTAGCTCATAATTTTTATTTGTTTTTGTGGAGAAGTTAGAAGAAGTAGGAAATAGAAAGAAAAAATGCCTGAATATGACTTTTCTCAATCCAAATATTCACAACCTGTGGTTTGGGATTACCTTACTTTTGGAGTTGGAGCATTCGTTTTTGTTCTATTATTTATCGTCAATGTCTTAGCTTATGCAAAAAGGAGATTCCCACCAATAAAAGCTAAACAGTTATGGACCATATATCTTATGTATTCCGCCACTTTGATTTGGTGGTTCTCTGTTTCGGTTGATTTATTTTTTTTTTCCTTTTTCCTTCTTTTTTCTTTCCTTTTTTTTCAATGAAATTCATCAAACAATTATTCCTTCTTTCTCTTTATTTACTTATTTATTTTTATTGATTAGGTTGTCAATCTTGTTCTTCCTAGAGCTCCATTCTTAACTAGTTGTTCATTTTGGGGAAGTAAGTTTTCATCAAATTTTCATGATTCATTCTTTTTTTTTCAACAAAAAAAATCAACAAAACAAAAAAAAAAAAAATCAACAAAACAAAACAAAACAAAAATCACAAAATGAACAGTTTGGGGCCAATGTTTCTTTGGGATTTACCTCTTTGGATCCGTTCTTATATTTCGTTATTACAGGATTTATCGAATTGTTTGTCAAAAAAAAAGATTTTGGAAATATCCTTCTCTTGTTTTAGCATTACTCATGGTACCTGCATTAATAATCTGTGCTATCCTTCAAGGGCTCCAACTTTCTGCATTTAATGATGACCCAACTGAAATGTGCTGTTATATCTCATTGTATGCTCAAATTGCTCTTTTCTTGGTGTATGTTATTTACTTAGGGATTTTAATTGTACTTTTTCTTCTCTTGATTTTTGTTTCTTTCGAAAAAACATCAATCTTTTTTTTTAAAAAAAAATAGTTTTTGAGTGTTTCTTTGAGAAAATCTGCAGGAGGATACAGAGAATTTATTGAAAACTTTCAAATTTTAGTTTGTTTTGCAATCTTATCCATTTTTTACCTTGCTTTTAGTCTATCTGGTTCAACATCTTATATCTGGGGTCGATGTCTAGAAAACTTGGTGGTTCGAAATCATACTTTCTTTTCTTTTTTTTTCTCTTCTTCTTCTTCTTTTCTTTGCTTTCTTTCTAATTTCATTCTTTTCAATAACTCTTCTCAGATTACTATAGCAATTATTGCTACATACTATTTCGTTTTGGCTAAACCTCTTTATGGCAGGTTATTTTGATTTTCTTTCTTTTGTTTTTTTTTTGAAACACTTTTTTTGAAAAAAAACTTTTCTTTAATTTCAATAGTATTGCTCATCCAGAAAAAACTCTTGATAGCTTCAAAGAGTCTATGCAATTACATAACTTTAGTTCGGATGTGAAACAAAGTACTGATAAACAACATAAAAAAAGTGAGTCCTCATTCTCAGAAGGGATAAATGCTGATCAAATTTTAGAAACTGTATCATTTTTTTTCTTTTTTCTTTTTTTTTCTTATAAAATAATCATACTCATTTAATAAAACAAAAATAATTAGTTAAATCACCCAGATCCAAATTAAAAAACATTATGAAAGAATTTGTGTTAACTTATTAATTGTATTTGTGGAATAAATTATTTTTATCTTGTTTTTTAATAAAGATGAAATTCTAAGAAAAAAAAAAAAAGGTAAATAAAATTAATCAACATGTTTGATCTAAATAAACATTCTTCTAAAACGTCTTCGGCGAGTATAAATGAAAACAATCAATCCTCCTCCAATTATCCAATAAAACCAATTAGTCCTTTCTTCCTCTTCTTGTTTTTGTGATACTCTCTGTTGTCGTAATTTTTCTTTTTCCATCAAAAGAATCCTTCTTTCTTCTTCTTCTGCATCTTCTTCTTCTTGAAGTTTTTTGAGATGATTTGAACTAACATCACTTAAATAAATTTCTTCACATCCATTATATCCGGTGAGAGCAAAGTAACCCTTTGAATTATGACATCAGGAAAAAAAAGGAAAAGAAAATTAAAGTGACAAAATATAAAATTAAAAAAAAATAAATAAAGAATAACCTCTTCAGGAAGACGAACCAATGTATAACTATGTTCACGAGCAAAACGAAAGTAATAATAATGACATCCTGTAGCAGTATCAGCTCTTCCTTCTTTATCAAATTTTTGGAGAGTTGCGAAAGGGATCTTTAGTGTATAATAACCAGTTGCTCCAGTTCCCATTTTTCTAAAAGTTCTTTGAACTTCGGTGTGTGTAGCATACTCGGAAAGAAATAAGAGAGATTCCTAAGAAAGAAAAGAAAAAGAAAAGGAAAAAGAAGAAAAGAAAAGAAAATTTGTTAGCTGATATATCTCAATATTTTTTTGAAAATATAAAATATTTCAAACCTTTAAGCCTTCGTCAACTCTAAAATCATTATAAATGACCGAGAATTCAATTGACTCGGAAAGTATTTCATGAGTACCAGTTGGAAGAGCAATTGAAACTGATGGTCGACCAGTTCCCATAATCTGAACATTATTCATCGATTTGATTTCAATTTACTCAATTTGGAGAAAAAAAATAATTAAAATTACCACACTCCAATATGTTTCTCCATCTTTTACGAATCGACCAACACCAATTTCACTCCAAGCAGAACCAAAGATGGTTTGACAAGAAAAATCATTTCTCAACCATGAGTTCTAATAAAGATGAAAAGGTTCATTTTTTTTTTTTTTTTCCTTTAAAGTGAAGAAAAAACATTAAAAGCTTACTAAAACTTCTGGAACTCCACCTTTACCGATTATTTCTCTTGCTCTATCGAGATAAAAATGTTTTATTCTATCATTTGAAGAACAAGACTCAAAAGGAGCACAATCTTTACAACCATCAAGTTGAAAACAACTGAATGATTAAGTTTTTTAATATTATTAGAGATTAGATTGGAAAAAGAAAAGATAATAAAAGATAAAAAAGATAAAAAAAAAACACTTACTCTTTCTCTCCCATATGATGTGCATGCCATTTTGCAGCATAAGTTAGTTTTGGATTCCAAATAATTGGGTTATTTGCTTCCAATTCATCAACATTACATTCATAAGAACCAAGACCATGTTGTTCTCTATACAGACGAGGATCTTATGAAAAAACAGGGGTTTTTGGTTGAGATGTTTTTAATTTTTTTTTAAAAAAATTGATCAATAATAATAATATTAAAATAAAAAATTTTTACCCAGCCTCGCTTGATTAATCAAATTCAAGATTGTTCTTTCTTCAAAGCCAATATATCCATCTCCTTTTTGTGGTTCAGGGCAATGACCAGTTTCTATACAAGGGGGTGAAGGAATCCAAAGGTTATCTTTTTTCCAAAAAAAAAAAATGTGCAAAAAAAAAGTGAAAAATAAAAAAAAATTGCAATGTTATTATAATGATTCAAAGTAAAAGTAAATATAAAAGGTTACAATGATTCACAGAAGAAGCTGAGAAAAGGAAGAGGAGAAACACCAGCAACTCAACCATGGCTCTGCTTTATTTATTATTTTTTTAATTGCTTATGAGTTCAACCTTCAATTTTTTATTTTTGTTTTTATTTTTGTTTATTGGCCATTTTTTTTTTCTTTTTTTTTTCCTGAATCATTTTTTTTTT
>Ga0209960_1002940_pt1 | contig 15773 bp, 20 predicted proteins | sample ThiBiot_500_plan_2_FD_183947 | JGI IMG/M metagenome (GOLD analysis project Ga0209960, IMG submission 183947) | Wastewater bioreactor microbial communities from Cape Town, South Africa - Thiocy_expt_500_plan (SPAdes) | ecosystem: Engineered > Bioreactor > Thiocyanate-remediating >...
TCAAAAACCAAGAAAGACCTTAGTGAAGATACAAACAAAATTAATAAAATTCAATCTTATGGATGATAATATTATTAAAATCATTTGAAAGAGGTTTGGGAAGTGAAGCCATTGTCTGATATTATCATAAGTAAAAAAAATAAAGTAAAAGTCGGAAATAAATGATAATAAATGGAAAGGGAAAAAAAACGAAAATGGAAAAACCTTATTTGTGGTGCGATTTTTCCTTATTTTCTTTTTTTTTGCCATTTTGAGGCTGATGACTTTTTTTTTGGATGGTTGTTGTTGTTGGGGGGCGTGCACATAGAGAAAAAAGAAAAAAAGAAAAATTTCTAATTGATTAATTGTTGTTTTTGTAATTTAGAAGTTGATTTTTTTTGGTTCTAATAAGTCATTGTTCTAATATTCATATGTATCTTTCTTTCTTTCTTTATGAATGCTTTCTTTTGAACATTTAACATATTTTTTTTTTTATGATCATGTTTCATATTTAAATAGGAAGAAAATTGGAAAAAAAAAAAAAAGTTTGTTTTTTTTATTAATTATTGTAATTGTTAACTTTCCATTCAATAATAAGGAGGAATAGTAATAATGACATTGAATATCAAGACAATTCTTCTTTTAAGTTGAATAAAAGAAGTGATTTTTCAATAAGATTTTAATATTATATTTAAAAGTGAAACAATAAGAGTAAAAAGTTCATTATTATTGTTATTATTTGTTTGAAATTTTGTTTGAGTTCATGGTTCATTGTTAAGTTCAATTCAATTCAATTCAATTCAATTGAATATGAATACAAACGGATTTATTCATAGAAATAAGAATATTATTTCATATTTGAATATTTTGTTCTGAAAAATTTTTTTGATATTGTGAATGAACTATGTTTGATATTTTGCCTTCGGGCTTTTGTAGGGAAAAAGTGTTTTATTCTTCTTCTTCTTCATTGTTATTATAAAACTAATTTCTTTTTCTTTTCATTCTAATAGAAATATTATTCAAGTGAAAGTAGAAAGCAAAAAGGTCCCAATTAATTAAACGTGAAATGAGTGGAAAATACTATGAGCTACTTGTCCTTTTCTTTCGGACCATTATCTCCTCTTTCTTTTTAGGAATCGTTGTTGCTTTCGCATTGTTTGAAAACTTTTCAAAGACATCAAAACCTTTACAAACAAAATTCGTTAGAAGGAGAACAAGGACTGAAGATTTTTTAAAAGTAATTCTTTGTCTATTTATTATTTTATTTATCTTTTTCTTTCTTTCTTTCTTTCTTTTTATTGATTCATTTTATTATTATTATTATTATTAGCCCCACATGAATGAGCAGGTCTCAAATAATGTGAAATATTACGCATCACTTTATGGATATCATTATGAAGAATATAGAGTCCCAACTGAAGATGGATACCTTCTTTTAGTTCAAAGAATTGTGAAAAAAGATATCTCTGAAGAAGATAAAGGAAAGGCTCATGGTCATCCTATCATTTTACAGCATGGACTATTTATGAGCTCAGGTGTATTTGTAACAAGCGAACATGATAGCTTTGCTTTCTATCTTGCTGAGAAAGGGTTCATTTTTCTTTTTTTCTTTTCTTTTCTTTTTTTTTTTTGATTTTTTCCATATATTCATTTTTTTAAAAAACAAATTTTAAAAAAAAGATATGATGTTTGGCTCGGAAACAATCGTGGAGTTAAAATGGAAATTTCAGACAAATTCTATCATTCCAAGAGAACCAGTAAATGGGATTGGACTATTGATGATTTGGCTCAATATGACATGCCAGCTATTGTTAACTTTGTCTTGGAGAAAACAAATGCTCCATTTGGTAGTAATCCAAAACATAAAAATGTCACTTGGATTGGTCATTCACAAGGAAACGCCCAAGGATTTATGGCTCTTTCAACAAATGAAGATCTTCAAAAAAAACTTCTCCTCTTTGTTGCTTTAGCACCCACAGCTCATGTTGGAGATTTACCGTATTTTTCTTTATTTCCTTTCTTTCTTTTCTTTCTTTTTTTTCCCTCAAAAAAAAAAATGAAATAACAAATATTCTAACTTATTAAAAAAATAAAATCTAGATCTCGTCCACTTCATTTCTTAAAAAATGAATATCTTTTTAATGTATTATTTGGATATCACGAATTCATCCCAATGATTAATTTTGTTCTATCCATCGCTCCCAGTAAATTCTTTTCTATGTTAGGTTACAACATGTTTAATTATTTATTTAAATGGTCTGATCATAAATGGGATGTAAGTTTTTTGTTTTTTTTCTTTCTCCCTCTTTCTAACCCTATTTCAATTAATTAATTAATTAATTAATTTTCTAAATTAAATAGAAATCAAGAAAACCAAAATATTTTCAATTTGCTGGTCATGGATGTTCTTGTTCACAAATTAAACATTGGGTTCAAATCACACAAAAAGGAAGACTCTTTAATTATAAATCTGGAATTGATTACCCTATTGAAAAAATCACAACGCCCACTGCAATTTTTCATGGCGAACTAGATGAATTGGCAAATATTAATTCATATCTTTCTGTAATTTTTTTTTTTCTCTTTCCTCTCTTATTTCTTTAAATTAACACAAATTCACGATTGATTTTTTCTTTCAAATAATTTTAGTTTATTGGACAGAACAGAGATCATATAAGATCTGTTGAACGTTTTGAAGATTATGAACATTGTGATTTAATATGGGCATTAGATTCCAGAACAAGAGTTTTTGACAGAATTCATCATTTAGTTTCAGAAGAACATTCAAGATCTTGTTGAGAAATTATCTTTTTTTTAAAAAAACCTTGTGATATTAATGTAGTAAATAAATCGAAACTTTTTTTTTTCCTTCTCACTTTAATCATCCCAATTCCTTTGATTTATTGATTTGATTTATTTATTTATTTATTTCAAAATAAAAGTTGAAAACAAAAGAAAAAAAAAATCATAAAATAATGTCAATATATATATTTATTATTTCTTCTTCAAAATCATAATTCAAAAATTGTTGAGATAAGTTTGATTAATCCAAATTGGTGGAGAAAGTTCAAAATATCTTGATAAAACTTTTTCAGTGAAAACTAAGACTCCTTCAACCCAACTATTTGAAGTCCAAGCTTCATTGATCACATAAATTTCAAAATCGTTCAAAGGCTTAACCACACTCTCTTGGATTCCTTCAATATTATCACAAGAAAAGTAATGAAGTCCTGGATATTGTCTTTGATCTTCTCTTTCATACCATAATGCAAAATATCCACGAAGAGGTTCATCTATACTTTCTGTACTTATTCCTCGTTCATCAAACTCTTTTCTACATTAAAAATATTAAAATTTTTTTATTTATATTTCCAAAAAGAAAAAAAAACTGATTCAATGCAATTAAAGCTTTATGAGTTCCTAACATTAGATCACGATTAGAACTTGGGGAAATAATTGCTAGAGGATCATATGTATGATGAAAATTTTTATAATAATCTACTTCAATTCTATTTTGAGAAAAGGAAACCAGAATTGCTCCTTGACATACTTCATCTTTACAAATTACTTGACCATCTCCATAACTTTTTTTTTTTGAAGTTTTTTTTTTAAAAATAAGTTATTTGAAAAAGGAAATATGATTGAAATTACCTTCCACGTAAGGGAGGGAAAGTAGGAGAAAAGAAATCTCCTGTTGTACGTCCTAGTTTTGTTTTCCACCAAGCATCTTCATAAACAAGATAATATTTTATCGTGTCTTTAGATGTTGGAGAAATAAATGAATCTTTTGTTGTTTCACTTGCCATTGTATATAATAAACTAGTTGGATCAAAATCACTTAAAGCACTTGATGGAATATTTAAAATAGTACGTTGTGTCGAAAAAGAATTTCCTATTTTTTTTTTTTAAAAAAAAAAATTAAAGTTGAAGAATTTACAAAAATTTGAATTTAAAATGAAAAATTAAAATTTAAAATTAAAAAATGAACCATTTTCAAATATAAGTTTCAAAGGAGAATTTCCATTTTGAGAATCAATTTTCACAAGTTTATGTTCATAAAACATTCTTCCACCAGCAGCTTCAAATTTAGATAACATTGAAGAAATTCCAGAACCAAATCCAATATTAAAACCTTGATCATCTACAATAATTCTAGATTGATTTTGACTTTGATTATCACAATCATAACATGATGTTTTTAGTTGTAAACTTTTTTCAATTAATCCTGATATTAATTCTTGGGTTGATAAATATTTTGAAGCACCAAGATCAAGTACTAATCCTTCAACTTGGTCGATATAAATTGAATATGTTCTCCCACCGATTCCTTTATTATTATTATTATTATTTTCAATTAATTTAATGTGTGATGGTTATTACAATTATTCCTTTTGTCTTTTGTCTTTTTTTTTTTTTCATTTTTGAAATTTTTTTTTTTTTTTTTTTTTTTTTTTTATTTTTTAAATTTTTTTTTTTTTTTTTTTTTTGTTTGAAGATTGAAGAAAATCTTACTTTTTGAGGCTTCAAAAATACAAATATCTTGAGGACTAAATTTTTGAGTATCAATCGAAGTTCTATAAGCAAAATAAACTCCTCCCCATCCTGAACCAATAATTGAAATTTTACAAGTATCTCCTAAATCAATTGGAGATGTTGGTGCTTGAGTGGCTATATATCAAAAAAAAGTATTTATTTGAAACATTGCAATATAGAAAAAAAGGAAGATTTTTTTTCAAGAAAAAAAAACCTTGTCGAATTGTTACACTTCCTTTCGTAACCAAAAATACAATGATAGCACCAAAAATGAATCCAAAAGCAAAAGCTGCAAATGCTAATAAACCTTTAAACCATAATTTTCTCTTTGATACTGGTTTATCAGGGATTTCATCGTCATCTATATATTGAAAATAAATAATAAGTCTTTGTTCAATGAATTAAAAAACTCAATCAAATCTCGAATTCGTGCTTCATTTCCTTTCATTTCTTTTCTTTTCTTTTCTTTTCTTTTTTTTAAAAAAAGAGTAAACATGAACTTTTCAAATGGTGAATGATATTATTGGTATTATTGTTATGATTAGCTTGTTCTTGAAAAAATCTCTAAAAAATCTAAGTTACATCCATCAATTACAACTATTACAAATCTCAATAATGTTATTTTGGCTTTCTTTGGTTCGAAAAAAATAAAATAAAAACACAATAAACCCAGAAAGAAAATTGTTACTTTACAAAATAAATTGAAATAATATTAAATAGAACATATAGAAGTAGAAAGAAATCAATTGAAACTTTTCATCTATTAATTACAAACTATTAATTACAACTAGATCCAGAAAAAAAAAAAAAATTAATAGTTTCAGCTCCAAAACAATTAAAAAAAATTTTTTTAAAAAAACATTCAAATATTCCCAAAACCAAACTTTAAAAAGCCAAATAGATTGTTAATATCAATTATGATAGTTTCTAAATAATTGAGAAGATATTTTCTAATTGTTGTTCATATTGGTGTTGAATATAAGGAAAGAGGAATAGGGCATTAGCTTACCAAGTATTGGTTTCAAAGGGTCGGTCTCAGACATTTTTTGCTTTTTCTCTCTATCAAAAAAAACCCAAAAAGAAAAAAAAAAAATAACTGCAATCTCAACAACAAAAAGAATCAAATATATATATATCTATTATAATACTTGGCACAACTTCTTTTTTCTTGAAAAAAGAGAAACTATAAAAGTACATCTCAATACAAATACTAATAATGATTATCAATCTGGAGTTCCTTTTTGCTCAAGATGTTCGACAATTTGGATCTTTTGAAGCACCATTTCCTTGGTTTGGTTTCTTTTGTTTTGGATCCAAAAGTTCAATTTTGCTTTTTGATTTCTTGATCTCTTTGATTAAGTGCATAAAAGCTTGATCAACATTATCTCCTGATTTTGCACTCACTTCAAAATATGTTAGATTAAATTTATCAACTTCCACATCTGCTTCAGCTTTTGAAATATCTCGAGTGGCTCGATCACTTTTGTTTCCCATTAAGATTAAGGGAGCATCTTGTGAGTACTTATCAACTAAACCGATCCATTCTTGAAGATTCTGGTATGAAGACTTGTCTAAAACATCAGAAACCAAAATGACACCTGCTGCACCAGAACTATTCATTCATATTTTTTTTTTTTTGAAGTAATTTTTTTTAAAAAAATGAGAAAATAGAAGGAAAAGAAACTTTGAAGAAGAAAGAAAGTTTACAGGTACATCCCAACCATTGTTCTATATTTCTCTTGTCCTGCAACATCCCACATTTGTAACTCAATTTCTTCTCCTTCAAATTCAATTACTTTACTTCTATACACTGCTCCAATAGTAACATCACCTTTTGCATCAAAAACATTACCAACAAACCGATACAATACTGCTGATTTTCCAGTAAAATTATTTCCAATAAGAACAATTTTGAATTTTTCCATTTTCTTCCTATTTCCCAAAAAAATCTAATAATACAATTCAAGATTCACCTTCGAGTATATCCTCCACTTAATTAATGTCTTTACAAATTTGTTCTGAACTAAAGGGAAAAAAATTAATCAAATTGAGTTTATTTTTTGTTCAAGAAATAATGAAATTCAAGAAATATTATGATAATAAATATTCTTATTCATTAAAATCTAAATGATTGGTTTTCACTTATTCAATGAATCAAAACAAGTATGAAACAAAACTAAAGTTGAAAGTAAACAAAAAGAGACATCGAGGAAAAAAAAAAAACAGTCACTTTCTCGATTAATGAAAACAAATGAAATAAATCAAAATCGTTTACAAGATTCAATCTTTTATCCTTCTTTTCTCTTTTCAAACTCAAGTTAATGTTCATAATCATCAAACTCAAGTTAATGTTCATAATCGAAAAAAAAAGAAAATCTTGAATCCTGTTTTTTTTTGTTTTTTGTTTTTTGTTTTTTGTTTTTTCCACCATTTTTTTTTCCACCATTTTTTTTCCCTTTTATTTTTGGTGAAATCAAAAAAAAAAAAAAAAAATCCCAAACCTTTCAGTTGTCAACTATTTTCCCGCAAGGTTCTTTTCATTTTTTGACTTTTTCATTTTTGCCACAACTACAATTAATAAATAGTAACTTCAATTATTAATTATTGAATGCAAAACAAATAAGAAATAATTAATTAATGATTAACTATCTTTATTTTGTTTGTTATTTCAATTGATGAATAATAATTTTTTTGTTGTTAATTATTGACTTTCAGAACTCATGCTTTGAAGGTTTCTATTGTAATTATTAGTTAAACAGTTTAGAGGGAGTTAGAACTAATTAATTCATTATGAGATTTTGTATTAAACTTACTTTTCAGCATTAGTTTTAGTTTAACTTAGTTTCGTTTAGTTTTTGAAATTGAACTATATATATTTCTTTCAATTTGAATGAATGAATGAGAAAATTAATGAGTGAATTATATGGTGTATTAAATTTCCAGTTTGTTTCTTAATTTCATTTGGTTATTCTTCTCTTATAAATTTATGAATTGAAATTTAATTCATATCATTTTCATAGAGAGAACGAGAGAAAGAGAAACAATTTTTGGTTTATTAAGCTTCTCTTTTTTTTTTTAATTTCAATTTTTATTATAATATATTAATAGAACTAACTAATACCTATAACTATTTTTTTGTTCGTAACTTTAGTAAGGAAGACTAGAAGGAGAAAGGGATAATGAATGGTAAATATGAAAGAAATATTCTTGTAACTGGAGGTGCTGGCTTTATTGGCTCTAACTTTCTTCATCTCTTTGTTAACAAGTACCCGAACTACAAATTTGTAAATATTGATAAACTTGATTATTGCTCTTCAGTTGATAACTTGACGGAATTAGAAGGATGTGAAAATTATAAGTTTGTTCAAGGAAGTATTCTCTCAACAGATTTAATTGCTTTTATTTTAAAAAATGAGGATATTGATACAATTATTCACTTTGCTGCTCAAACTCATGTTGATAACTCTTTTGGAAATCCTTTAACTTTCACCCAAAATAATGTGATGGGTATTATACATATTTCTTTGAATTTTTGCATTGGGAAAAAAATATAATATAACCAATAAATCAACAAATTAAACTGAAATGTAAAAAAAAAAAGGTACACATATATTATTAGAACAAGCTCGAATTCATCCTTTAAAACTATTTATTCATGTTAGTACTGATGAAGTATATGGAGAATCAGGTTTGGTTTTTTTTTCTTTTTTCTTTCCTTTTTTCCTTCCTTTTCCATTCATATGTAATCAAAGTATAACATTCGTTAAAAATAAATAAAAAATATCAGATGAAAGTTGTACAGAGACAACAACAGTTTTGAACCCAACAAACCCTTATTCTGCAACCAAAATGGCTGCAGAAGCTTTAGTTAAATCATATGCAAAATCTTTTAAAATTCCAATCATTATTACTCGTGGAAATAATGTTTATGGACCAAGACAATACCCTGAAAAATTAATTCCAAAGTTCATTTGTAGACTTCTTCGAAAGGATACCTGTTGTATTCATGGGGATGGAAATAATTTAAGAAATTATTTGTATGTTGATGATGTTGTGGAGGCTTTTGATATAATTTTTCATAAAGGAGAAATAGGGTCTGTTTATAATATTGGAACAAGTATTGTGAAATCAAATTTAGAAGTTGCTAAAGATTTGATTCAAGTCATGGAATTAGAGAATCAAGAAAATAAATTGATAGAGTTTGTTGAGGATCGAGCTTTTAATGATTTTAGATATAATATTGATAGTACAAGATTGGAAGAATTGGGCTGGAAACCAAGAATTGAATGGAAAGATGGATTAAAAAGGACTGTAGTTTGGTATAGAAGTCATTTGAATAGTTGGGCAAGATTAGAAGAAGCATTAAAACCTCATCCAAAGTTCAATAATGGATCAAATGGAATGTCTTTTAAAATTTTATAAACTTTTTTTCTTTTAAAATTGCAATTTAAATTGATTTTCCTTTTTTTCTTCTTCTTTTTTTTACTCGTGGAAATAATTTAAGAAATCAAAAGAAAGAAAACAGAAATAAAAAAAAAAGAAGGAAAAAGCATAGTAGTTGAGTTTATTTATATGTGGTTCCAAAAATATATAATTCACAATCATTTATAATTTGTTTTCTTTTTTCTTCTTTTTTCTTTTTCCTTTTTTTACAATCCAGAATAAACTGGTCCAGAATTTTGCTTTTTTATTAGTTTTGATGCTTCTTCTCTTACATCCTCTTCAAATTTAGATCTCTTTCTGTTATAAATGATTAATCCAATAATTGCAAGTAGAATTATTATACCAGCACTGATAACAACATATAGCACTGGACTTGGATAGCATATCTTTTTTTTAAAAAAAACAAGAATATAAGTATTTAAAAAAAGTTCTTGAAAGGAAATAAATAAAAATAAATACTAGTTTGTCTGGTGATGGGCGGAAAAGGTCATTACAATAAATTGGCATTGCCGAACCTAATGAGGGAGAAAAAAAAATTATTTATTTATTTATTATTATTTTCTTCTGAGATTTAAAATAACCTATAGGGCAATAAGCATTTGATGGGCATGGAGTTGGAGAGGATGTTGATGAATCAGGACAAAAGTAACCTTCACAAAGTAAATAAATAAACAAATAAATAAAGAAATAAAGAAATAAAGAAATAAGTTTACCTTGAGGGCATTGTAAACAATCAATTGACGAATTTGAACCTCTTTTTGATGAATACATTCCAGTTCCACAGGGTGTACATTCTATTGCTCCCATATAATCTGAATATGAAGCTATTAATTGTTTAATTGAAATTTTTTTGAATTCGTTTAGTCGATTCAAGTTGAATATAAAATAAAAATAAATAAAACAAAGAAAGATAACCATAATTACAAAGTGCACACGAACTTTGTCCTCCTCTCTGTTGATGTGAACCTTCAGGGCATTTTAGACATGCTTCACATGCTTCTTCACTTTTTTTTTTAAAAAAAAAAAAAAAAAAATTTGATTTTGATTCAAAGTTTTAAAATAAATAAATAAATAAGGGAATTCTCTATTAAAAATTTTTTACGGGCAATAATGTCCTGGAGTACAAGCAGTACAAGTTTCAAATGGAAATTCGCTTGAATTACCTGGATCACATTTGAGACATTCTTTTCCTCCCTTTATTTATATGATATTAAGATTGAGAATTTAGAGTTTCTATTTATTGTTTCATAATTATTAGAATTAAAGTATACTTCTTCAGGTGAATACTTTCCGGGGGTACATAAGGTACAATTTTGAGAACCCTTAATTTACATGTTCATAAATAAAAAATATCGAGGAAAAAGAAAAGAAAAAAAAAAAAGAAAAAAAGGAAAAGTTTGTAACCTTTTCTTCAGCAACTTGACCTACTGGGCAAAGTGTACAATTGGGCATTCCCTGTATTATTTTTGTAAAAAAAGGTTCAAGGAAAAAGAAGAAAAGAAAAAGAAAAAAGAGTTTACATATTCAGGTTGATGAGTTCCTCTCTCACAAAGTAGACATTCAACCGTACCCTGAAATAAATAAAATATTTATTCTCAAGAATAAATAAATAAATAAATTACTTCTGATGGTGCATAACTTCCTGGAGAGCAAGGAACACACAAATCAGGAGGACAAAAACCTTCCTCACAAAAGACACACTCTAATGGATCAATCTGAGTTCCTTCAGGACATATATAGCACTCTGTTTCATTCCTTTTTAAAAACTCAGCTCTCTTCAAAAATATATCATCATCTAATCGAAAATCGAAACCAATCAATATGATAATAAACACAAAATACTAATGAATCAATAGTAAAAATCAAAATAAAAAAAAAACAATAAACATACATTGTGTCGAATACGCCAATACTAAAAAGCTCCAAATTATTAATATTAGAGCATTTGTCTTCATAGCTCCGCTTCACCAAATAAAAAACTTCAATTATTATTTAAAAATTTTCTAAAGTCCAATTTTTCTAATTCCTCTTCTCTCTAACTTCTCTTGAAAAAAATTTGTCTTTTTCTCACAAACCAAAGAAAACAAAAACTTCAAAACTTATGCCAACTTTGAAGTTATAATATCTAATTTTGTTGATTGCTTGTTATTCTGTTTTTTTGATATTTGTTTTGGAAAGAGTAAAGAATCATAAGATCAATAATAATAATAATAAGATAAAATGAGAAAAAACCTTGGAATCGCAGAGAAAAAGAAAAAAAAAATTTAAAAAAGATTAAAAACCGCCATTTTTTCCATTTTTTGGGTGCTTTTCTTTTCTTTTCTTTTGATTCCGCAGCAAACCTTTCAGTTTTCTGGTTTTCAAATAATAATTAATCATATCCTTTCAATTGATTTTCAATCAATTTTCAATAATCGAGATAGAAATCGTTGGTTTTAGAAATAAAAAAAAATCTTTTCATAATTGTGATTCTCTTGAAATTTTATGAGATTGTACTTTTGAAGAAAAAGATTTTCATTGCAATCTTCGAAGTCAGGTGTTTGGATGTAATTGGTTATTGATTGTTGATTAATTTTTTTCTTCTTAGTTATCAAGAGAAGAAAAAAAGAATGATGAACAAATTGAAAAAGTTATTGAAGAACATTTGAGTTATTTAGTATTTTTTTTTTTTTAAAAAAAAGTAAAAACAAAAGAAAAAATAATAAGATCTCTAGTTAATGTTAATCGACATAAGGTTGATGATGTTCCTCTAATTGTTTATCAAAAATTGTTTTTGCGAATTGATAAACTTCTATATCATAGTTTTCTGATTGTTTTGCAAGTTCAAGTTCATCAAATGGGAGTGGCACTGATGGATTATAAGTTGTTAATTTTTTTGTGACAATGAAATCCGTTTCACGTGGAACTCCTCCAAACTTTTTGTACATTAAACAAACTGAGGTATTATAATGTTCCATAATTCCAAAATAATCAACAGATTCGATTCTCATTTTTGCAACTTTTAGCTCATCTGATGTCATTTCTTGTAAATCACCACAAGGTTTTTCATTTAAAATTTTTGTTAAACAATTGGAAATTCCGGGAAGTTGAATATATTCTTGAATATTCTTTGCTGCTTTTGCTGCAGCCTTTGAATTTGAATTTTGATTTTTAGAATTGAAGAAAATTAAATTAAATTAAATGAAAGAGAAGGGATAATTAAAAAAAAAATGACAAGAAAATAAAATTAATAAAGAAAAATCACTTTTTGATCACTAGTTCCACCTGGAAATTGTTTATCAGCAAATGATGAACGAAGTCTTGAAACAGGTTCTCTAATCATGATAACTGAATTTTGAGCTCTTAAAGGGGTTAATCCATAACAACTTGCAATTCTTCCCCCACAATCAACATTTCCTGCAACAGTGATACCTTTTTGAAAAAAAAAAAAAAAAAAAGTTGAATTTCAAATATTTGTTTGATTTTTGAGAAGCAAATAAAATTGAAAATTGAAAGTAAATAGATACTAGGTTCTCCCCAACACCCTTTTCCAAGAGGTTCACAATCTAAATAAGAACGAACAGCAACTGAAAATGAAGAACCTAAAATTTTTTATATCAATGAAAAAATGGCCAAATAAAAATATGAAATAAAATAAAATAAAATAAAATACCTCCACTTCTAGGAACATGAACAAAATTGATTTTTTTGTCATAAAACTTTTTAATTTTCATACATGAGCGACAAATGGGGGAGTAAATTTCTTCCTTTTTTTGATTTTTTTTTTTTTAGAACTTTTTTTTTTTCAAAAAATTCAGTCTCACCTCTCCACAATAACTTCCTTCAGGAGTTTGATCATGGAAATGACCTTGAGTTTGAGATTGACTTTGAGTTTCAGTATCCACAGGAATTTCAGGTGGTGCAACTGTTGTTTCAATAGAGATAGGAGCTTCAACAATTGTTGACTGAGGATCTATCTTTTCTAATTGTGTCTTTAAAGTTTCAACTTGACTTCGTAATTCTTCAATCAATGTCTCTGCAGCAGTTGATGTATGACCTGAATCTACTCTTTTCTCTAATTCTTCAAGTTTCTGTTTTAGATCTAAAATTTCTTCACTTTGTGCTGCATTCTCTCTTCGAAGTAAACTATCTACATTTTGGTCAAGAGTGCCCAAGGAATCATAAAAATTAACTAACGCACTATCGTCAAAGTAATTTGAGTCCTCTCCTTCTTCATCAAGTTCCTCCACCCGAGTTATAATAACATATGTCAGTAGAAGAAATGTAAAGAGAAGAAATCCAAGGACGAGCTTCCTAAATGTAAGTCTCATTCTCCAAGAGGAGATAGTTAATTTTCTAACGACTTTTGGTGCAATTTTGACAGGTTTATTTTCAAAAATATATATACTATTCAAAAAGAAATACAAAAACAAAAAAAAAAGAAACTATCCTCTAATAATTACAAAAAATTAAAGTTCCAAAAAACAAATATTAAAGTTCCAAAAAAAAAAAAATTGTAGTTAATTTTGAAGATAGAACTATTGAATTGAAAAAGAAACACGAGGAATAATAAGAAGAAAAAATTGTCAAAAAGACAAACTTTTTGTTCTGATTCAATTATAATTCAAGAAATAGAGAAGATTCTATTCTTTATAATGCTTTTTCTTTTAAATTTAAAAATATAAAAAAAAATGAAATTTTGAAAAAAAAAGATGAAAGAAAAGTATAATAAGAAAGAAATAATAGGAGGAACAAATAATTTTTTCTTTTTTCTTTTCTGTTTTATTACTTTGACAGCTGTCAAATAGGTTGCACCAAAAATAGGCGATTACAAGTTTCAAACATCTTTTCTTTTTTTTCTTTTTTGACCTGAAAATTTGATTCAAAATTTTGTGTGAATTTTTGAATTATTGAATTATTGAATATCTTGAATCTTACATTTTTTATTATTATTTTGATTCATAAGAATCTTGAATATCTCTTTTTTCACAAAGAGCTTAGGCGAGAAAAAAATAGAAAAAAAAAAAGAAAAAGGAGTGAAAAAATGAAAGAAAGAGAATGAATGAACATCACGATTCCCCATCTTTTTTCTTTTTTTCGAATTCAATGCTTCAATTTTGATCCTTTTCATTACAAAAACTTTGGGAAGTGGGAAAAAAAAAAAAGAAAAGGGAAAAATAAAAGTTTTAGTCTAAATGAATGTCTTGTTTAACATCAACAAAAAAGAAATATAAAAATTTTTTAAAGAAAAAACTAAAAAATTATTTGGATTCCACTTCGAGTGTGACTCCCTCAGTAATTTCTCCCCAACCAATTAAACGCCAATGTTTTTCTATTCTACGACTTAAAGCAATTTTCTCTCCAATCTATGTGAGGGAAAAAAAAAGAAAGGGTTAAAGAAATTTATGAGAGGAAAAAAAAAGAAAGAAAAAGAAAAGAAAAGTAAAAAAAAAAAGAACCTCTGTACAAGCAGGGGAGTTCAAAGAAATTTGTGCGGTTTCATTTGTGATAGCAATGACTTTTCCTCCTGTTGAAGTAGAGCCAATATTTACCATAATAATTTCTCCTTTTGTTAATTTTTGAACTTTTGATTGTTTCTTATCAGCTGTTTTAACACCTAATAATCTTCTTAAAAGGAAGAATTTGACGCAAATTTCTGTATAAATTGGAGGAAGGTTTCCAACTGCACCAAGAACATGTCCAACCAATCTATCTGCACGACAAAGAGTTGGATCAATTTTAGTACCAACCCCTAAATTAATGATTTTTTTGAATAAAAAAATAATGATTAATAAGAAAGACATAAATAAATAAATAAATAAATAATCATTACCAATTAATCCACCAGGAACGGCAAATTGAAGATCGTTTTGTTCTGCATAAAGTGAGAAAATTCTTGAAAAAATAGGTGTGCATTTAACTTTACCATCATCTCCTTTTGAAACGATACCAGGTCTAACTTCAATTTCATCTCCAAGCTTTTATTAATTCGATGAATTATTATAAGTACCAGAGGAGAATAATAAAAAAAGAAAAAAATACTTTGAAAACACCAGAGAGAATACTTCCTCCTGCAACACCTCCTTTTAAAGAATTGACATCAGCACCAGGTTTGTTAACATCAAATGAACGAATGACAATTAATCTAATAATAATAATTTTTTCCAAAGGATTAAATTATTGATGAAAAAAAAAAAAAAACTAACCTTGGTGCACATGTGAAATCTCTAACTGGAACTGGAATGTGTTTTACAATGTACTCTGCAACACATTCAATGTTATATTTAAGCTGAGCAGAAACGGGGATAATTGGTGCATTTTCAGCAACTGTTCCTTTAATGAATTTCAAAATTTGTTCATATTGTTCTTCAGCTGCAGATTGTTTGATCAAATCAACCTTTCAAAAAAAGAAAGAAATTATTATTTTATACATACACCCAAAAAATTGTGACCAAATTTTGAATGAAGAAGAAAAATAATTACTTTGTTTTGAACAATGATAATATGTTGTAATTTCATAATTTCGATAGCAGCTAAATGTTCTGAAGTTTGAGGTTGAGGACAAGTTTCATTTCCAGCAATTAATAATAAAGCAGCATCCATAACTGCAGCTCCGTTTAACATAGTTGCCATCAAAATATCGTGTCCTGGGCCTTAATATCCAAAAAAAAAAGTTTTCAACAAAGAAAAAAAATTATTGCAAAATAAAATAAAATAAAATAAAAATGAGGGGAATAGTACCAATCGACGAATGAAACGTGTCTATTAATTATAGTTTTTTTTTTTGAAAATAAATTAGTTTCAAATGCAGAATTAAATTTTCAAAAAAAAAAAAAAAT
>Ga0209960_1002945_pt1 | contig 15759 bp, 20 predicted proteins | sample ThiBiot_500_plan_2_FD_183947 | JGI IMG/M metagenome (GOLD analysis project Ga0209960, IMG submission 183947) | Wastewater bioreactor microbial communities from Cape Town, South Africa - Thiocy_expt_500_plan (SPAdes) | ecosystem: Engineered > Bioreactor > Thiocyanate-remediating >...
TAAGCTATTAAAAATAATTGCTCACTATAATATATATTTCCCTTCAGAGCGGAAAGAGACGAAAGCATCTGGAAACAACTTTGCGAGAATACCTTGTTATCTTTGAAAGAGCGACTTGAACGGGTACTTGGCAACGTAGATCCTGAAATGCAAGCCTTGTCTAAAGAAGTAAATTTCTTACCCACGTGGAAACGCCGTTACGCGATAAACGTTCAAAAGAGGTAAGAGTAACAAAATAGCCCAGCAAATTTTCAATATTATATAACTTTAAAACTATGATTAATAGTTATTAGTAATAAGTCCTAATAAGTTTTTGCTTTTAATAGAAAGTCAATACGTAAGTCACAAAGAGCGGATCATAAACTCCAGGTCAAATTTGAGGATTTGTTAAAAGAAAACTTAATTATTGACACGAAGATTCCGGAGTTCAGGTACGATATTTATAGATATTACAATAGTTGAATATCAACTAAACTCCTTTTTATTGCCTACCCGAAATTATTTTTTTAACCCCCCCCATTATATTTCAGCCAATCGACTTTAGCGATCTCGTTTACGGACAGCGGGCCAGGAGAGTTCATAGTAACAATATCGTACGCAGATCAGCCTATGGAAATGAAATACAAAGTGACGGATCTGCTCGAAATGCTGGTCGATGGAATTGAGGTCATTGACGACGATTACTTGATTTGGTCAGCAAGAAACTTGTTAAAGTTTATTAATAAGAACAATGTTGGGTTGAAGGAGCCCTATGACCTCTCGGGCCGTGACGGCTTAATGTCGAGTAACCCAGCCAATCCGATCTTGTCTCCAGATCACGGCCTATTAATGAGTAGCAGTAGCAGTAATAGCACGGAATATAAGTCTACCATTTGATAGGGCTTGTTGTATGATTCAATATCGTCGAAGAAAATTTCTTGTATTTAATAGTTTTGCGATAAAGTTTTTCCACTACAAGTAATACAATACTGGACGATGTTGTTATATTTATTTGCACTCTATTTAAGCATCTAATCATAGATATCATTTTGAATCTTTGGCGAGTTTACCGAAGTAATTTGACCAATCGAACACAGATGTTTGTGGATTAGGATCTGTAAGCATTTCGAACGTAACATTACGAAATTTCTTTTGCATTATTGCCTTTTTATGGGTTAAATCCATGTTAGAACTCATTCAAAAGATGTATAACGGTAGTCTAGCACTTACTTCCAAACAAGTTAGTGCAATGTCCCCACGTGTGGTTCTTTTCCACCAAAAAGTGTCGCCCTGCCCTAATATAACATGTCCGGTGGGGTTTTCGTTAGTTAACATGCCTAGAAATAACGAATATTAAACGTAATCCGCTAGATCCAAATAAAATTACCTGGTCTAACAATGACATAGTCTATGCCACTTTGTTTGATATAATCTTCACCAGATTTCTTCCATTTACCATAATTTCCAAGCGAGATGTTGAGAAAGATCGATTTCCTGTTGAGATCAATTAGTATTCTACTACTTTGAGACAACGATTCGTTACCATTTGTTTTCCACGCCAATAGATGATACGAGGACAATTTTATCAAATTTACTCGTTTTTGCTTGCTGATCTTTCAATTCATCGATAATATTTTTGATCCCGACATAATCGCAGTTATACGACTTGTTAGAACCAAAAAAGTAGTTTGTGGGACCTTGGAGGCATATTACTTGCGTAATGTCCTTAAAGGCAGTTTGAAGGCTCTTTTTGTTGGTTACATCTCCTAAAACGAACTCGAAATCTGTCGTCATTCTTGGTTAGTCCATAATCTTTCATTTATTAACCAGGAACATAAGGGTGCTGATAATTTGCAGGTCGATTTTTTTTAAAATTACAAGGTTCTGGTTATATTATTTGACGTCTTACTTTCGTTCAGATCTGGATACTTTTCTTTCGCTTTATTGATATCTCGCACAAGAAATTTTGCTTTAATATTTTTGTCTTTCAGCAAAGGCAGCATGTAAGAACCTGTTTAAGCAATCAGATCTGCTAAAGAGTCTTAAGAAAATGATTACCAAGTCGTCCAGTAATCCCAATGACTAACAAACTGTTGTTTTCCTCCATAATTGTGGTAGTCACAATGGTTTTGAGTCCTTTAATCAGAAGTCAGGTGTGAATTCTAATTTTAGCTAAAATTGCCATATTAGGAATAAGAACAAGGTCACGAGTTCAAATACCATGATATGTAATCGCCAACAGTGCACTTTCCGCGTCTATATGAGTTAAGTTGTAATGTCAGTCTTTTTATTAATAATAGTTTGCAGTACATACCGATCTTATGATATTATAAACTCAAAATGATGCATGTTTGAACAAAACTCATTAGTTCGTAAGTTATGATGCACCATTTGTCTTATTAATTATTTTTGTTACAATATTTACTCGCACTGATCAAAATTTACAAAGTAATAGTTTTTGAATCTATCGTAGTACCAGAATCATCCACAAATGAAATGGTCACGTTGCGCGATACCGGATCCGCTTCAAACTTTGTGTATGTCCAAGTGTCAAATACAAGCTCAATTTGATCAGCGTCAATGCTCACAAATGGATTCAAGCGCAAGTAAGTATTGATTTGTGAGCCAGACGGACCAACACCAACTTCGTAGTAGTTCCATCCGACAGTATTGTTCTTATCCAAATGTGCAAACATGCCAAACTGCAAGCCACCAGCAATCCATAGCACGCCAGTAATGTTATTGCTGTGTACATGGTCGAGCAGTTCGTTTTGTTGAGTTTTGTATCCGTCCCACCTGAACGGTGCAGTAAACGAGCCGAGCATTCCGTTCAGCCTTGTGAAGGCGTTCGCTGTCATGATGATTTTAAATACGGCCTCGCTGTTCGAGAGCCCATCTTTCAGCCAGTCCATCTGGTCCTGCGCAATCATCGTAACGTTCGTTCGGTTAGTGCGAACGTCCAGCACGAAAATCTCAATGACGTCGCCCCATTGCACTGATCGATAAATGCTGTCATTAGGGCCCTTGCGTTGCGGAATATTGTTTCGGAAAGTTTGTGTGCCGAGGTTAACCAGCGCGGGCATGTTGGCCAAAACTGGTGGGGGCAAACTGGCGCTAATCGTAGGGTCAAAAATGACGTAGTTCCATTGCTCGAAGATCTCTTGATCGTCCCAAGTAGCAACGAAACTCGTTGAACGCGCCAACTCCAAGAACCCCTCAGTGCTCATCGTCGTGTTCCATCGCGCCATAAACTGCTGCGGGGTCTGAGCGCCGTCGCAATATGCAGTGTTACCGAGCAACAAGAAGAAATCAAACGACTCATCCGCCGCTGAAGACAGAGAACCGAACGGGGCGTTAGTACGGCCCAGACAACACGAGGCTCCAAATGTGATCTTGCGAGGGTTATTATCAACACCGCGGGCTAGTGAATATTCAGAGTTAGTTTTTTTTTGATAGTTTATACGTAAGTGAAAATTAAGGAAACTGTTTAATCTCAATCTGAATCTCGCACAAAAATCCGATATAGGAAATTTTAACTGAAAAATCTCTTTGTCCTCGCCCAGATAGAATAATTTGCCCAAATTAATGCCTGGTGCGAAATTTCTCCCCATCAAACATTATCCTTAATTAATGGATTTACCCGGATCCAACGCGGTTCTAAATCGAGTAGCGCCGCTGTGAATTGAAGTGTCATTTGTCGCGTAGGCTACGACCGTGTAGGGCGCGTCTTCTGTGAGATTGGTGAGGGTCAACTGGATGTAGTTAAATACAGGCAGTGGCACAGTGTCGCTCAAAGTCTGTACGACCGTCCACGTGTCAGCCGCGCCGTCTCCAACGAGCAAGACTATATTTGACATGATTGAGGTTTGGAGCGAGATCACCGCCGAGTCGTGGAAAACATCGCCGACGAGTAGGCCAGACGGGTAAAAAGTTGGACTCCAAACACCATTCGGAACAAAAGCTCGGGGTTCTGCATCCCGTGCAGGTGCCTAAAAAAAGTGAAATTTTAACATGCGAAATGAATAAACTTTTTTAAAATTGATTACTTACTGTTGGTTGGTCTATAGTAATAGGAATAGGTATCAGCACACCAGCTATAATGATGGCAGCTGTCAACATCAGGGCCATTGCCACGCCAAGTAAGGCAAATTGAGCGGTAAAATTGGACTTTGGCTTGCGGATCGGCTTTTCTTTGAATTCGTCTTGATGAGCGACACGCAAGAAAACCTAAATTTAGACATGTTAAGTGCGGAATATTTTTTTTTTTTTCCGCCGAGTCTTACGTCTTCTAATGTCGTCAAGCTCAGTTGAACGTCGTGAATCCCGAATTCTTTTCTGCGACCTTCAATGTCCTCGAAGAAATTTGACATGGTGTCAGCGTAGCGCGACGGAATTTTGTATTCCAATACTCCGGGCATTTCGCTCATCAATGAGAACTGCTCTTCTTCGACGCCATCGAGGATCGATTTCTTTTTGTTCGCATCATTGGCCATACGTTCAGCGAATTCTTGCTCGACGAAATTTCTGACATCTTGAGTCCTTTCCGCGTCAGAGAGGATAGTGACAGAGTATCCCGTGCCGAATTTGTTTTTGAGACGCAAGTTGGTGCCGACAGCAGCCAAGTAACCGTCTTTCATAATCGCAATCTTATCTCCCAAAATATCTGCCTCTTCCATCGAATGGGTTGTCAAAAGTGTCACTCGACCACGCTTGACACGTTCAATTAGGTTCCAAACTTTGCGTCTGCATTCACGGCATTAGCAAATACACATAATAATAATAATAATTTTACTTATTATTATCGTATAATATTTATAATTATTATTGAAATTACCTTGAAACCGGGTCCATTCCGGTGGTTGGTTCATCCAAAAACACAATCTTCGGGTTACCAATTAAGGCAATAGCCACCGAAAGCCGTCGCTTCATACCACCGGAATAATTGCCCGACGGAATATTTTGAGCCTTGAGCAAGTCAACGTCGGTCAAACGCTCAACAACTTCGCTTTCAAGTTGAGCTCTGCTGACTTCTTTCAACGCCGCAAACAATTCCAAGTGCTCGCGACCTGTCAACTGGTTCCACAGCACGTCGTATTGCGGACACACGCCCATCACTGTGCGGATCTCGTCCATGCCGTTGATGATGGAGTTTCCAAAGATCAACGCGTCGCCTGAAGTCGGTGACAAAAGACCTGTCAACATGCCAATTGTCGTAGTTTTTCCGGCTCCGTTGTGTCCTAACAAGACCAGCAAGTTACCTTCGTCACTATGAGACGGAAAATTAGCTCATGAAAATTTAGTTAGATCCGTTTATATTAACAGATGATTGGTAGAAAACTCGTGAATTAGATTAATCTAGTGTAATTTCAAAGTGTTGTTGTAAAGCTAAGAGTAAAAATCTTTTCGCATTGAAGTGTTTGAATTATTTCATGTAAAAGAATTACGGTTTAAAAATTTCAAACTTAAGAAATTGACAGTATTGTACTTACATTGTCAAATAAGTGCCCTTCACCGCGCGAAACACTCCTCCAGCTGTGGGACAGCAGCCGCATGACTTTTTTTGATATGTTTTGACGAGTCGGTTCAACACCACGGCAGTTTTGTCGCTCACTCGGCCCGATTTGATCATTTCTTCCTCTTCGCGCACATCAATGTCCTTAACGCTGTCGAGCAATTCAATCGCTGCATCGTCGTCCGCACTCGGCTGAGAATATTAGTTAATAACAAATACATGCATATATCGAGAGTAAATTCATTTGCAAAAACAGTGCCTCGCGAAAAAATTCCGCTTTTTTTGAGTGTATAATTTTTTTTTTGGTAAAATCAATGTAATTCCTTACCTTTTGCACGCCTTTCTTCTTGGCGCCGACCCAGTACGAGCGAGTGAACATGAACCAGGGCTTTAGTTTCAAATACAACACGGCGTCGAAGAACCACGTCAAGGCGATGAAAATTCCAATGTCGATGCCGTACCATTTCCATTGTTCCGACAGCGGGAAAAATCCGTAATCTGCTCGTTCTTCCCATCGCATGCCGTTCTTGTCGTCTCGTGCGTACCGACCCAAATCATTCAGCCCCTTGGAAAAGACTGCAAATGGAAAGAATGAAAAGACAACGCGCCACCCCAAGTTGACTTCTTCGCGGTAGATCTGCCCCGCGGCGACTTGAATGATCGATCCGACCAAGAAAATAATGAAACCAAGGGATGCTTTAAAAGGAAATAATGTTAAAAATTTTAATTTATGAAGTGCTCTCATTAGAAAATATACTTACTCGAGGTGGAAGCAGATTTAATCAAAGTCGAGACGAATAATGCCGCGGGAACCATGGCAAGACCGAACAAATAAAAATGAATCAAATAGAGCGGGAAATCATTTTTCAGGAAGAACGGGAACTGGAACAAAAGTCCAGCGCAAATCAAAATAAACACCGAGATGGTGTTCATGATGATGTTTGTAACCAACCACGTGAACCAGAACGAAAAATCCTAATTTTGTTAATAAATTGTTGTGCCGATCCGATAGGAAAAACTTACTCGTAAGCCCATAACTTTCATGCTCTCGCGCAATTTGAATTGATTCTCCGTCACGATTTGTCCGATTTGAATTACAAAATTGAACATCAATGCTCCAAAGAAGAAGAACGGTCCGACACTTCCGATCACATCCGTCGTAGCCAAGGTTGGATGAGGGAACGGTAGTAACACTACTTCGTACTCAACGCGACCAAAAATCCAAACTATATATTGTTAGTATAGAACAATGTTAAGAATGACATCCCAGGCTTACAAACTGCTCGATCGAGTGCGCGTAAGAAAGGCAAAGCAACGGTCGGGAACGGATCCACAATAGTTCCCTTGTAACCCGTGAAAGTGTTATTATACTGCAATACATAGCGCATGCCGCGAATCTCATCCAAGGCATGACTGGTATGATGGGTTAAGTTCGATAGTGCGCAAATATTATTATTTTTTTTAAACTTACTCTTCGCCGAAACAAACTTCTCGAGCGTACGCGGAGGTGATACTATCACATCCGTAGTCGATAGTAATATGATATACTATGGGGACGTTAGAAGCGGTTTATTGAAGCGTATTTTTAGAGAGTACTTACCAGCAGTGGTCATATTCGGATTATTCAATAAAAATAAATTTGATTGGGATTCACTAACGAAGGATATAACTTCTTCGTCGGGTATATCATTATCAAGCTGGATCTGTTCGAGGAAAAAAAAAAATCGTTAGCGCGAATTCTGGAGGTTGGCGCGCGATACACGATACCCAGACACAAACTGAATGTCCTTATTAAGATGTGATACGTGACTTACTTGTTCCATAATTAGCTGCACATTCGTATCACGCGAGTTGGTGTAAGCCATCGTGTAACAAACATCCTTGTCGGGGAATTTAGTGCAGCGGGGAATCGGCACAATAAGCTGATCCGATGAATTTCGTGCTGTAGTAATGAAAATTTTAGTATAACTGTTTTTACGAAACGGTTCTTGTCCGCGTTTAAAAATCGAATCTGGTCCTAGACTTACTGTATCGTCTATCAACTGATCTTCTATCATTTTCTTGATTAGCAAATTGCAGTAAAAAGAGCTATAGAGAAACACATATTAAAAAACAATTTTTAAACCTCATCAACAAATCTACTTACAACGGCTATAAATCCAATTGGAACCAATAACTGAATAATAGATGCTTTTTTGTTACGAACCTAAATCACGAATTATATTTAAATACTTGAAATAGAAGATTATTTTTACACGTCATAATTCTATCTTAATAAATGCTGCTGTGGGTCAATTAATTGATACGTACCATTAATATAAGGTTCTTTTTCAGCAACAAGGAGGACTGGCGCGCCCGGTCCCTAAGAGCCTGCGCGCACATATTATGTTTCGCCATCTCCCAATTGAGCTTGAATGAATTTTGTTGCTCAAAAGGTGTTGTCGGCGCTGATATCCAATGGTATTAATAAGGTAACCAACCGCCCCGTAAGAAATTTAATTACGCTGCGGAAGGAATTTTGTGTGTAAAAATGGAAAAAACATTGACCAATTTGGTTAAAACAGCGCGAGACGGAGACCACCATCGAGCAAAGTTTGCCAGAAAGAGCTCTCGCTACGTAATTTGGTTAAAAAGTCCAACTGGCAATCATTGAGCTGCATCTTCTGTTGGAATTTTGTGATTGCATAGTGGCGGTTACAGCTCCAAGTCTCCGCTAATCTTTACGATATTGTAGTCAGTCCAATTCACAAATGCAAAAATCACGTATCAACGTCAATGCCCCACAAGGCTCCAAGCTAATTACTTATTCGTTTAAAAATCAATTTACTGCTTTATTCAAAAAACAATGGACTTATCAGGTATGTTATTTAGCATTGTTGTTTGCAAATAATTACTATAAACTTCGGAATTTAAATAAATACTTCACATAACTTGATCTAATTTTTTTGACTGTAGCGTCGTCAAATTAAGACTAACGTTTGCCAAATATTGTTCCCACTCGTATTGGTAAGTATTATTGATTCTTATCCTCACATTTAAAGCATAAGACGAAATTTAAGCAGTTTTCTCTCGATGAGTTAACCGTTGTTTCAATTTTGAAGAAAACCGAATCCCTTATTATTAATTGGCGTAGATATTTGTAACTAATATGCTTTTATTTTCCTATAGTTGATGGTGCTGTTCCTTATTCAACAGTTGGTCACTAGTTTCATCCGAGACAGTTCAGGCGAATACACCGATGCAATTAAACGACCCTCTCTTCAACCATCATCATTATTGTAAGTACGGCAAAGATTTTCCGGCAGTTGCGAGGTGGATCACAATATTTTGCGGGATTCACCCCCTTTGTGTTGATTTTCGTATTCCGAACTGTCTACTTACCCGTAACATTCAATAGATTGCCTCGCACAAATACTACGGCGTGTTCGGAGGACTTTCGGTCACCAACCACGACAACTGGCCAAATTTTATATGCTGATAACGGCAATGCGGATGTCGGAGTTTTTGGTGCGTGAGAGTGCTTATAGGCATAAATCTTTAGTGGTCAAATAAGATTTAAACGAAATTACTTTCAAACCTCTTATGAAATATATTCAGAGTTTTTCTCAACTAATTATTTAACCTACTTAGCCGGGCTACCAAATCCAAATAACCTAGATGTACCGCCGGATTACGAAAACCCTAACGTTATTGGTCAAGGTTTGCTAGGTAACATGACCACATCCGTCAGCTTTTTGCCTGTAAGTCTTTCACTATTACGCACATATCAATCATGATTTGTTTGACAATATTATCTAATATCAACATATTAGGCATTCAAAGGTAACACGAACCTTCGCCAAGGCAACACGCAAACATTTTGTTACACGGAGCCGTTCTTCGTCTTCCCGGAGATGCAACAAGAAGAGAACAAAACTGCAATGGACGATATTTTCTTCGCGGATTGGGCTAAGCGCGGTCCTTATGTTGCAGGTAAGATTGAAAATGTTTATTCATATCTTAGGTCAAATCAGTACCGGACACTATCACATCAGATATTCTGCACGGATCGTCTAACAAAGCTAATGTTCTTATGGCAGGTTACGATTTCCGCACGGTTAGTTTATCTTCCAAGCAAGTCATATATGGCTTGATGTACAACATGTCGCTCACGCGCGGTCGAGATCTGATGGCATTGATGGGACTCGTCACTAACGCTGTTTGGCGAACGTTTTCCCCCAATCAAAATCTGACCTCCTATACTGGCTGTAAGTACTTTTAGAAACCTCCGCCAACAGCTCTTTTTACTATAAGGTAATTGTAGATGGCACGAAGAATTTCCCTACCCCGCGAACTAAGAATGATTTCGATCTTATCAGTATTATTGGACGTAAGTAGTCACTGTGGAATTGATCCAGACGAGTGGATCTGACAATCGTTAATCATAGCGCAAATCTACATTTACATCTTCCACTTGTCATTGCCGGTCATTATGTCTGGCATGGTCTTCGAGAAAGAAAACAAACTCCGCGAGATTATGAAAATGGTAAGCATACCAGTCTAGTTACCAAAAAAGGGTGATCAATATAATTAACACGTGTTATTAGATGGGCTTAAAAACACCCGTGTACTGGCTGGTGCAATACATATTTTATTACTTGATCTATCTCGTCACAACGTTTTTGATCATCGGCATTGCAGCGGCATTGGGTTTCAGATTCTTTAGCGTGAACAACTTCTTCCCGATTTTCTTTTTGTTCTTCATATGGGGCCACACAATGATGGCCACAGCATTTTTGCTGTCAGTATTTTTCACTCGTTCCAGCACCGCCATTGGTAAGTGTATTTCACATGTGCGAGTAACTTATATTATCTATTTGCTGCAAATTGACGCTCTTAACGATTTCTAATCTTTGCGCGGAGTTTGAAGATCGCATCCACTAATGTATGATTTTTTTTATAGTTGTTGGATACGTCTACGTGTTTTTGATAGGTCTACTCGCTGTGCAATTAATTCAGCCGTACTTTGCATCATCGGAGACTCCCGAATCAACCCAATTAGGTATCATGGTTATCCCGCCATTCGCATTCTATCGCGGACTGTACGCCTTGACCCGTGCCGTCTCGTTCAATGGACCTGGTATGAGTATTGCTGAGATGACCGATACTTTTTATCGATTGGACTTGGTCTTCTATTTCTTGGTGGGAGAGGTACGTCCTAACTACCACATCCGCTACGACTTGACACGAATGAACTGACTCGTTCGGGTTTAGTGGGCTGTATTTATGCTGATTGCGATCTACTTTGAGCTGGTTATTCCCATTGGTCCCGGTGTAAAACAACACCCGTTGTTCTGCTTCCCGAAAAAGATGCGATGCCTGCGCAAAGACGACTCGACCGGTGACATTCCAGAAGAGGCTGTTGATGTCAACAAGGAGCGCACTCGATTAGATGGCGTTTCAGACGATGACCCTGCTATCGCTATTAAAGTCCGAGAGTTGAGAAAGGTCTACCCTGTAAGTTCGGATCGATACGAACTTTATTGGTCTCACTAACGATTTGAAGGGTGTCAACGGCATGCCTAAGAAAGTTGCCGTAAACAATTTGACTATGGGTATCAACGAAGGTGAATGCTTTGGCTTCTTAGGGCCTAACGGGTAAGACGCATCAAATTATTACGAATCTCGATCTGATCCGTTGCAGTGCTGGCAAAAGTACAACTATCAACATGTTGTGTGGGTACTTGAGACCTACTAAGGGGTATGCGTTGATTCGTGGTTTGGACATTCGAAGTCAAATGGACGAGATCCACTTGCAGATGGGCAAGTTCTTTGAGGATCCCCCTAGTCCAACCAACTGAGCTAACAAAAAAGTATCACGCAGGTGTGTGCCCTCAAGATAACGTCTTGTGGGACGACTTGACTGGTCCTGAACACTTGGAGTTCTACGGCCGATTGAAGAACTTGACAGGCAAAGAATTGAAGCAACAAGTGCGCTACTGGCTCGAACAAGTCAATTTGTGGCGTGCTCGCAAGAAATTGTCGAGACAATACTCTGGCGGTATGAAGGTATAAGTTACTAAAGTAGATTTTAATAAGTGGATCTGACCCGTTTGGCATATCAGCGTCGTCTTTGCGTTGCCGTTGCGCTGATTGGAAACCCTAAAGTTGTGCTATTAGACGAGCCTACAACGTAAGTACAAGTTGGATGGAATGCAGTACATATAGGGTGCGATATTTATGTTCGTTGAATAGTGGTCTCGACCCTGCTTCTCGCCGTCAGTTGTGGGAAACAGTCATTAATTATAAGAAACACTGTTCTATGGTCAGTTACTCGGCACATTATCACACACGACGGAATATTGATTTAAATTTTAAACACACAGATGTTGACCACGCACTCAATGGAAGAGGCGGAAGCTTTGTGCGATCGTCTTGGCATCTTTGTCGGTGGTAAATTGAAGGCGGTTGGACCGTCAGCCGAGTTGAAAACGCGATGGGGCCAAGCGTTCAAGATTGTACTGACAACTCCCGTCGAATACGAAGAACAAGCGCGACAGTTCTTGATGAGCGTCGTGCCTCGTGCAAGATTGATTAACACGCTCGCGGGCACGGCGAAATACGAAGCTCCAAAGTCCGACATTGAACTGCACAAGTTGTTCAGAGCGATCGAAGACAACAAAGAGCGATTACGCATTCTCGATTGGGGAATTTCAAATACGAGTACGCACTCTAAAGAATTTTTATATATATATCACACGGCATGGCGTATCTGACATTGTGTTATTTAGCTTTGGAAGAGGTCTTCTTGAAGATCACGGACACGGAAGTTGACGGCGAAATGGCCGATGTTTTGGCGCGCGCTGGTAAGTTTGAGAGTATTTGTTAGAACCGGTTCTATGGAGTTCTAATGGTAATGTACAATAGGCAAGGGTGAGGATGATAAGGGTGCAGGCAACAACGTCGAGTTGAAGGAGATTAAGATTGATGACACGCAAGATGGCTCTTCATCGAGCTCGTCAGAAGAAAAGTCATCTGGCGAATCAAATGAAAAGTCCCAGAGTGCATCTCAATCTGGCTCTGATAGCGAAGAGGGTTTGAACAGCGGATCTGAGTCTGGATCCGACCCTGGTTCTGGAAGCAACGAGGAATCTCAGAGCGGATCTAAACAATCTCATTCATCAGCTTCTGAGAACGATAGTTAATTTCTCATTGTATAAAGACTTGTTTTGCATAAATCTTATTTATTTCCCGTGTGAGATCTGTTTTAGAAATTCTACAAAACCAAACTTTCTGGGCTGGGAAATCAAACCTTCAAATAATCCCTAACATAATAGCATATCCACCAAGTATGCCTCCTAAATGTGATCCCAACGCTACTCGTGAAGGTAAGAGTCGCTGGATGTCCTGTTTTACTCATTATCGTTGAATAGTCACCCTCAAGTACAAAATCGGAAAAGGTGTTACAGGAAATTTGGCGGCTGTGGTGGGACCTATGGGATTGGTGTGTATTATTTCTTTGCAATACTAACTTATTACTTTCGGTTTTGATTTTTAAAAATGAATATCCGACAAATTATTATTTTCAGTCGCCGAAGAAAGTGATAGAAGATATCAATAATGTTGGACATGAATTTGGAGAAGGAACTCGGATTTGCGTCAGACTGACGGTTACTGGCCGCACTTACAAAGTGGAATTAGAACCTACAGCACCTATGTTATTAGTTAAAGCCCTTAAAGAAACAGATCGCAATGGAGGAAGTCACAAAGGAAATATTTCTTTGGAGGAAATAATTCAGATCGCTCGTGTTCTTCGACCAAAATCATTGGCGGCGTCATTTCAAGGAACAGTCAAAGAAATATTAGGAACTGCTAAAATCATAGTAGGAATTACAGTAAATGAACAAGATCCGGTAGAAGTTATCCGATCAATTGAATCTGGCGAGATTTCCGTGCCAACAGAGTAGAGTAGTATTTTACATTGCCAGTGAATATGTAAATAATAGAGATGCAAAGAGCATAAAAAAAAAAAACCCAACTTGCGATCAGATTCCGTTTTACTTGCATGCAATTATTCCTCATGTTGCTGCTTCGTAATGTTTCTACTCAGTTTCGAATAAAAGTCTTTGTATCCGTCAGCTTTTAATACGGCCTTGTAGAGCTGGCCAACGGTCACCTTCTCGGCCATCAAGAATTTGTACAAATCGAGTAACGGCTTCATGACGTCTTCGCGATTGAAAGAAAAATACAGAGTATCGCGGTTAGCTGCAAAAGAATATTAAAAATCACCTACAATTACGGTCACGCGAGAAGTGTATCGTTAGAATTTCTGAGAATTTTTTTTATTTCGTACCTTGCGAGGCCGCGATGAGCTGAATTATAGCCTTCAATGGCGCGTCACCCTTGAAGACTCCACAGCCCCAATTACCAGTAGCTACAGGGCTAGGTGTCTCCTGTTCAGACATGAAAGCAACGTAGGCTTTGTTCAATTCTCTAAAAATACCGGCCTCTGAATATTGACCTATCACCGCACTTCTGAAGTCCAACGCTAAAAAATTCCGTTAGACTTATTGAGCATCCAAATGCGTTTTAAATAGCTTTACCATCCATTCCTACGACTTCAATCTTTCGTCTGTTTTTCTCATCTCTTACGAAAGGGATCAGATCCGAATTAGATACTGAAATATTCGTTTACCTTTCTGTGGTCTCAACGTAATTTCCGTTAAAGGCAAATGATTGACCATACCCGGTGTAAGTGGAATATTGCTCCGCCCCAATCATAACAATAGCGTCGTGCGGGCCCATCATTTCGCAGAACAGCATTGAAGCCGTAAGCTCAGGACAGATCGCAAACCGGATCTCTTCTTGGACACAGCCCTAAACAATCCGGTATGAAAACTAAGAATTTCCTATTTAGAAAATACAGCTGTTTTGAACTTACACGCTCGAGAGTACCACCGCCGATGTATTTATTCGCAAAATCAGCTTGTAACGCTCCCTGAGATATTGTTATGAATATACAAACAAGTTAAAAGACTTACGTGAGCATCTTCAATGAGTTTATCAGCATCCACAGAAAGGTTTTTTATTGGTTTGACCGAGTTTGACCAATCAGGAAACTCTTTGCACGTCTGACGACGGAATGTGATTTGTCCAGTCGGAACTATGTACCGAACAAAGGAGTTAGTTGCCTTATTTGGGAATAAATAAAATTTCTTACCCTCTTTCGTGACGCGGTCAAAGTAATTCAAGAAACAACGGAGTTTTCCGCTTTGTTGCGAGGCGTACGTGCCGTCCATTGTCGGTAAAAACATCTCTTTAAAGTTGAGTGTTGTGAAATGCTCGTGTTTGTCGCAGCGTTGGGCGGGATACAAATTAAAGAATCCACCTGCAACTAAGCAAGCCACCGCCTCTTGACTAAATAAGAAATGTTAGTTAAGTACATGGAATTGCAGATCTGGAGTTTTCCGAAAGTTTACAAAACTTAGTTTTTCGTATAAGGTTATTGAAGTTTACCGCCTCTTACAGTACGCCGTCAACATGTCAACTGTCGACAGAATTCATCATAAATTGAATCACAATGACCACTTACCTCAACGTGATCTCGTTGTTGACACCATCAAGCAACAGCGGCAATGGAGTTGGCACTAGAAGAAAAATATATCGATTAATACAAAAAAAATTCTTATTAAAGGTGGCAGTTTAAATGTTACATCGTCAGTGACGTACCTAATTGCGGCATTTTCAACACGAGCTTTTGCATTCCGGGCAAAGTGTGGTTGAAAAACCTCTCTTTTTCGTCGCTAAAAGTACGTCAATGTTAGATTTCAACTTTCGAAGGATATTTTCTCTGGTACTACATACGCTTTAGCTACTTTTTGAAAGAAATATTTCAATCCGTCGTACATTGACTTTGGATATAGAGATTCGAGTGTTTTCTGAATATGAAAAATCAGCGAAAGGGAATTCAAAAGAGTGACTTCAAAAATTAAATTAATAATGACTAATTGACGCATTTTAAATAGACTTACCACCAGCTGTTCCTCATTTTCAATTTTTTGCGAAAGGTTTTTTTCGACTTGACTCCAGATTGAGACTTTCTGTGTTCAGATTAATTATTAAATCATTTTTAAATAAAAACGTTGATGATTTTACCTCATCTTCAACGTTGATCGTCCATTTGGGATTGCAAGGTAGTATAACATTTCCATCACGCTCCAAATCCGCTGGAATTTTGTGTTTTCCTCCCTAATGATGCAATAAAATATTATCAGTTTTTTTTTTTTTTT
>Ga0209960_1002946_pt1 | contig 15752 bp, 18 predicted proteins | sample ThiBiot_500_plan_2_FD_183947 | JGI IMG/M metagenome (GOLD analysis project Ga0209960, IMG submission 183947) | Wastewater bioreactor microbial communities from Cape Town, South Africa - Thiocy_expt_500_plan (SPAdes) | ecosystem: Engineered > Bioreactor > Thiocyanate-remediating >...
CCTTCCTGCATAAACAATAAATAAATAAAACAATTGCAGTTACCTATTACAACTTAGAACTCAACTGTAAAACTCACTCAAAAGGACTGACTTACATTCATACACCCTGATATTCACCTCAAGTTCATCAACAAAACAAGTAAAAAGGTTCATTATGCAAACCCAAAACGAGAATACAAAGGAGAACGGGCAAGTGAAGCAAGAACAACCAAACACCACAGAAGATAACCAAAACCAAAACCAAACCAACCAAACATCTACTACAACTGACAATACAAACCTCAATCAACAACAAGAGGAACAATCACAACAAGAAGGAAAAGACCAACAACAACAACAAGAACAACAAGAACAAGAACCAGAACGTACTTTCTTCCCCTTTTTATTCTTTCTTTCTTTCTTCCTTCTGATATCTCATTTCATTTCATTATATTTATATTTACTCATTAAACATGGATCAAAATTAGTTGTTAACTTCAAACTTACATATGGAAAGAATACTCATGATATTACTTTTGATTATAATGCACCATTGAAAAGATTAAAGGATCACATTCAAGAATTGACAGGAGTCCCATCAAAAATGCAAAAACTAATGTATAAAGGTTAGTTTCCATATTAATTTGGATTTTAATTTGAATCATTTTTGTTTGCATATTTTGTTTAATTTGATTTTTATCATAGGTATGTTAAAAGATGATGAAAGTCCTTTAAATCAAACAACATTGAAGGAAGGTTCTAAGGTCCTCCTCATGGGATCAACTACTTTAGATGTCATTCAAGTCAATGTAATCCCTCAATCCCCTTCCTCATCTTCTTCTGGTAATTCAACAATTTTTAGATTTCATGTTCAATAATTGATAACTATTTTGATTTAGGTTTAGCAATTGATAGACCAAAAAAATTATGTGAACTTCCTGTAATGATTTTTTTTTTCTCATTTTGTGAGGGTTTTTTTTTTTTAAAAAAAAACAAATTTGATTTAGGAACATCAAAAAGTGATTAACAAAGGAAGGCCTGAAGATGGAATTATTGGAAAAAAAGGAATTAAAGTAAGTACTAAATTAATGTTTTAATGTTTTAATGTTTTAATTTTGCGAAAAAAAAAAATCTTCTCCCTTTTTTTCATGAAATTAACAAATTATCAAAATGAAAGAGCACAATTCAAAATGGTTTTTCTTTGCATGGAATGTTAAATCAAGCATTCGGAAAAGTTCGTCTTACTTTCAAAACAGATGAAGAACAACTTTGGATCGCAACTTCAGGTATTTTTGACATTAATTCTCATGTTTTTTTAAAAAAAAGAAAATTTGAATTAAACATTTCATTTCTCTTTTTCTTTTTTTTTTCATTCTTTCTTTTTTTTCTTTCTTTTTTCAAAAGAGAGAACCCAAAAACTGCCTTTTAGTTCTATTCATGTCGTTTCTTCAGAACCTATAACTGGTCAAGAGGAGTATCATATTATGGTTGATTATTTTTTTAGAATTATTTTTTTTTGTGATTTCATTTTTTCGAATTCTAATTTCAATTTTTGTTTTCTCTTTTTTTTAATTCAGTATTTCCAACTTGGACCAACTGAGAAATCACGATACTATGTTTATTTTGTCCCTTGTCAATATGTGGAAGCAATTAAGGACACAATCCTTGGAAAATTCCAATTCTTTTAGATATGTAAATTGATAAATTTGAAAATAAATTCCTTTTTGTTCAATTGATTTGAAGAAACTTTTTCAAAAAAGAAAAACAAAGAAAAAAAAAAAAGGAAGAACAATTTGCAATAAATTGATATTTTAGTGAATTCAAAACTTGAAAAATTTTTATAAACATGTGATTATTTGATTTTTTTTTTTTTTCATTGACCAAGTCCTGTGTATGGTTTAGTAAAACTTTTGGGTAATAAACCAACTTCTTGAGTACGAGCATTTAATCCATATAACCAACCATCTGTTCTCAATTTTGTAACAACAATAGGATCACCTTTTTGAAGTTCAAGTTCCATAGGAAGATATGCAGTAAAATCTTCTGTTGCAACATGAGTTACTTTTTTTTTTTTTTTGAAATTAAGATTGAATTAGAAGGAGATGGAAAAAAGAAAAAAAGACTCACCATTTGGAGAAATGTTGGCTTTGGGGAAGATTCCATATTTATCACTATTAATATTTTGACCTTCGCACATTCCATCACTCATTTGTTTTGAAACAATTAATTTATCACCAACTGATAATGCAATTTCTCCAGTTTTAACTGGAACATAAGGTTTAGAAACAATATGAGTTGGTAATGTTACAGAGCTTGTGCGATCTTTTTTTTTTTTTTTTTTGGAAATGTAAGAAGAAAATTTGTGGTAAAGGAAAAAGTTTTTTTTTTAAAAAAAAACAGAAGTTTTACCAGAAAGAATAATTGCAATATGAGAATGTGGGAATAGGCCATACTTTCCTGACCTTAAGTTTTCTCCTTCACACATTCCATTTGGTCTAACTTCTTCTATTAACACAGGATCTCCTTGTTTCAATCTAATTTCAGAATCTTTGGTTGGTATAAAATCATAAAGAGCTTGGTGAGTGTAATCTTGAATTGAAAAAATGCTTGATGAACTATCATTTTGAGTATCTTTGATTAAATGGGCACTTAATTTTCCTAAAAAAATTTTTAAAAAAATAAAAAGAAAAGTTATTAGATTCATTTACAAATTTCATTGATGGTAAATAAAAATAAGATCAAACTAAAGTAAACAAACCTGGTTTGATCTTTCTAAGAGTAACGTAAGGTTGTTGGGATCTCAGTTTTTGGGCTTTGAATCGACTCATAAGTTCATCATCTATTTCGCTCTCTGTAGATGAAAAAAAATAAGTTAAATTATTGATTGAAAATTTTGTTTATTTGTTGAAATAAAAAAGAAAAAAAGAAAAAAATGTTTTACTTTGTTTTCCTTTGGCACGTTTAAGACGAGCTTCTATTTCTTGAGAAGTAAGTTTTCCTTTAATATTTAATTTTGAATATAATTGTGCAAGTTCGTGTTGTTTTAAATCTCTGAATCTTTTGAAGGTATTCAAACGGCTCTTTGGTACATCGACTCGATTTTTTCTTTGGCGTCCACCACCTTGTTTAAATTTAATAAAGTATTAAAATAAAATAAAATAAAAAAAAATATTACCTTCTCCAAAAATTTCCTCAAAAGTTTTTGTATTTTCTTGAATTTCATCAAGAACTTGATCCACAGCTTCCGTATTATATGCCTAATATTGATAAATTGTCAAAAAAAGGTGATCAAAGATAAAAAGAAAGAAAGAAAGAAAGAAAAAAATGAGAAAGAGTACTGAGATATAGATACTTGATTGTTCGTGAAGGAATGCATTTGCAATATCAACAAGTTTCCCTGCATGACTGTCATCTTTATTTATTTTTTTTAAAAAAAAAAAATAAAAATAAATTTTAAATAAAAAAAAAAAAAAAAAAAAAATTACCTAGAGGTTGATCACCAGCTTTTTCGAGCATTTTTTTTGCTTTTTTAATTGTCCCTTTGTAGATCTCATTTGATTCATCATCTCTAATTATTTTATTTAAATATCAATCATTTGATATTTTTTCAAAAAAAAAAAAAAAAAAAATCAAACGGTTGATGAGATAATGAATCAAAAGTTCTGTTCAATAAATTCAATCCTTTTTTAATTGTTTCAGAAGATTTAGCTAATTGTGCTGCTTCATCAATTGAAGTTCCAACTAACATTCGATTCCATTGACTTGTAATTTCAGGATTTTCAATTAATTTTACAACTATAGTTTTTGATTTATTTTTGATTTATTTCCAAATTATTATTTGAAAAAAAAAAAAAAAAAAAAAAAAACCTTTAGAAGAAAGACTACGATCAGTATAAACTGTAATTTTTGCAGTTCTTTTTAAGAATAATGTTGAATCAATATAACTAAGTTTAGCTGTTAACAATCCAAATTGTTTAATTGGTGCAGGAATTTTTGTAAGAGCTAATCTAAATAAAATATTTTTTTGTCTTCTTTCACTAAGTTGATTGACAAGTAATAAACATCCTTTTTTTAATGAAGATGTTCCAGGAATTGGAGCAATTTGAACTTTGGTTCCAATTTGTTTAATAATAACATTATCTAAAGTATCCACTTGAATTTGAATGTCATGAAAATGTGATCTCCTAATATCGGTGAAGCTAATTGCTAATGACTCTGGGATTTGTTCTGGGTGTTGAATAAAGAAATATTGACCATTGCACATTTCAGCTAACTTTCTCATTAAAAATACTTGATGTCTTCTATATCCAAATGAGTACATGGGAACACGAAGTTGGTGCCTTTGAAGTGATTTTTTAACCTCATGTAAAATTTCATCTGATTCAATGACACCCTTTGTTGCTTGTCCATCAGTAAAAACGACCATTGCAGCATTTGTTCTCTTTCCTTTAAGTTTTCCTAACATTTCAATTCCTTCTAGTAACCCTCCACAAAGATCAGAACGATTCTTTGCTTCTGTTTTTGTGAGCTTCTCAATCCATCTACTTTTATTTTCTGGAGTTGCTGGATTAATTTTAAATACTCTTGTCACATCACTTGCGAATGCAACAACTCCAAATCGATCATTTTCATCAAGATTACTAAGAAAGTATTTTAAAGTCTCCTTCATTAATGAAATCTTTGAACCTTTCATACTAGCACTAAAATCAACAACAGCAACTAAATCAACAGAAGTTGAGAATCTCTCTGGAGCTTGAAGGACCAAATCAACAGTATTTTCAGTATCTTGATCAAAAGGGACTTGATCATATCCAGTGAGTGAGAAGAGACTCAATGAATCCAAGAGGGAGACTTCATTTCTTTCTAAGATATCTGTTCCTTCATCTAAAATTTCATTGAGTAAAAAATGAAGAGTAATATTTGGTCTTAACTCGTCTTTTGTTTCAATTTCAACTTTAACTGATGTTCCTGGGATAGTAACTCGACCTAAAGTAAGTGAAAATTAAAAAATGAAAAATGAAAAATGCAAAATGCAAAGTGAAAAAGAATGAAAAATAAAAAGAAAATGAAGGAAAAAAAAATAAAAAGAAAATAAAAACCTTTTCCAACAAGTTTTTCTTCAGCACAACTCTTACAAGTGTTGATGAAGTTATCTCTATCCACAATCACAGGGTTCTTAAACACCTCTTTGCAGAATGGGCACAAGAAGTCCTCCATTCCTTCCCTTCCTTCTTTCTAAACAAAAAAAAATTTTATGCGTAAAAAACTAATTGTCTAATGGTCTAAAACTAAGAGAGTATGGATGTAAGGAATTAACTAATAAAATAAAATAAAATAAAATTAGAATTAAGGTTAGAAATAATGAAATGGAATTTGAGTGTATATATATATAACACTCAATAAATATATCTTTAGAGGGACAATTAATAATTAATTATGAATCAGTCCAAGATCGCAATCAACAAAAAAACCCCAAATCTAAACAGTAATAATCATAAAAATGGTACCAAAATGTAGCTGAGAATGAGTAGAATGTATATATGATGGTAGAATAAGTGGATGCACTGCACTCTTATAAGTGTTCTATCGTTTAATACTTTTAAAACTTTAAGCAATCTTTATCACTTTTTCTAAATATGTGACGTCATCTATTTTGGGTTTAAACATTGCCTATTATGGTAATCACGTTGGAATGTTGACCAATCAGGTTCAATTATCTCACGTGATCATTGGAATGTTTTTCTTATTGGAACAACGAAAGGACCTCTTGTTGTCCCTCTAATTCATTATGAATTCATTCAATCTATTCATTGATGATGTGATTGAATCATTCATTCATTGATATTCTTCCCTTCTCCTTTATTTATTACTCCTTCACTTTTCATTTTTTTATTTTTTTGTTTTATTTTTCCACTTTTGTTTTTATTTTATTTTTTATTTTTGGTTTTGGTTGAGAAATGACAATTTGCAAAATTCAAAATTCTAAAAAGATTAAAGATTTCTAAAGACAGAGAATTAAAACTTGAAATGATTTGTTCATGAGGTTGACTTCTACCAAAGGTGTTATCATTGTTGAAACATACAAAAAATCAAATCAACAAAGTCTCCAAAAAAAAAAAAAAATAAAAAAAAAAATGGCGAATTTTGGAGTTGTTTTGGACATTGATGGTTCCTCTTTCAATCTTTCTTTTCACTCTTTATTTGTTTCACTTCTTTTTATTTCTAATATCCAAATTCAAATTAAATCATCTCAATTTTCTTTCTTTCTTTCATCTTTCATCTTTTTGATTTTCTTTTTCTAGGAGTTTTATATCTAGGAAGTCACCATGATCCAATTGATGGCGCAAAAGAAGCTATCGAGTTATTGGTCAATGGAAAATTTGGTCCGATTCCTCATATTTATGTAACAAATGGAACTGGAAAAACAGAAGCTGGAAAAGTATATTTCAATTAATTTTTATCATTTCATATTCTTCAACAAAAATAACATATATATTAAAAAGGCAAAACAATTGGAATATTTTCTTCATCAACAAATCTCTCCGAAACAAGTTATCATGGCTTCAACACCAATGCAAGAATTATCAAGTATTTATAGTCAACAAAAAGTCTTGATTGTGAGTGGAGATCAACAATTTTCTCATGAAATTGGAAAACTCTATGGATTTCAAAATATCACCACAATTGAAGAGTATCTTTTGAAACATCAAATTCTTTACCCTCATAAAACATATCCACCTTATGAACAACAACCTTTGGAAACTGAGGAACCTATTACATCTATTTTTTTAATGCAAGTTCCAAGTTAGATTTATTTCTCATTTCGTTTCGAAGAAGGAAGAGGAAAATGGAAATGGAGAAACTCACTTTCACATTTTTATTTTTTTTTTAAAAAAAAAAAAATTCAAAAAAAACCAGATGATTGGGCTGAAGGACTTCAACTTTGTGTAGATATTCTTAGATCAACTGGGGTTCCATTAGCAAAAAATGAAATTGACTTTTCAACTCAAAAACAAAAGGTTAAATTATTTTGTGGAAATCCTGATTTAGATTATGCAGGACTTCATTCAGTTCCAAGATTAACTCTTGGTGCTTTTCTTGTTTGTTTAAAAACTCTTTTCTTTGAATCTGTTGGTAAATTTTAATTTTTTTTAATATTTAATTTTCAATTTTTTTGCTTTCTTTTTTAATCTAATTAACCTTTTTTTTTTTTTTTTTTTTTTATTTATTTTTTTTTTTTTTTTTTTTTTTTTTTCAGGCCATGAATTAGAATTTGAACTCTTTGGAAAACCTTATGCTTTAACTGTTTCATTTCCATACAATTTTTCTTTCTTTTTTCTCATCAATTTTTTTCTTTGTAAACGTTAATAATAACATAAATTAGTATCGATATGCTGAAAAAGCTTTACAAGAAATGACAAGTCAACCTCTTCACAGAATATATGCAATTGGTAAGAGAATTTTTGTTTTGTTTCCACAAAACAAAAATAAAATAAAAAATAAAATAAAAGGTGATAATCCAAAATCTGATATCAAAGGAGCAAACGAAGCAGGAGATAAATGGGTTTCAGTACTTGTTAAAACTGGATGTTTTCAAGGAGAAGATAATGATATCACAAATCCAGCAAAATTAATTTATCAAAATGTTTTGGAGGCTATTCAAAATATTTTCAAACTAGAAGAAAAATATTCAAGTCAGTTATGAGGAAAAAAATAATATTATAGAGATAGACAAATCATAAATAAATATAAATTTTGAAGAAACAAACAGTTTTTTTTTTCTTTTTTTTTTTTTTCAATAAAAATACAAAGTTTAATTGTTGACTTAGTTTGTTGGATCTCTTTTTTTCTGGTTTCTTGATTTATTATTATCTTGAGGTTGAAATTGAAATGTAATTGCAATATATTCCATTCCTTCAAGAAGTTTGCCTAGTTTCCAAGAATCTCCTAGCTCAGAAACAATATTCATCACTTTCTCGTGGTCAACAAAATATTTTGTGTCAATTAATACACTTTCTTCTTCAAATTTTAGTATAGAGTTTTTTATATAAGGTACAGGACATGATTTCCAAATGATTGGGGCGTATTCTTTAATCAATTTTGGATCACATAATCGTTGAGTTGAGGTTTCCAAAGCACGAACAGCAAAAGGATGTGATGAAGCTAATCCCCATGCATTTGATTTTGTTCCCCAACTTATTGCACATAAATGTTGAGCAATACCTTGATTTCGATAATTTGAATGAACAACTAATTGTGTTATCCAAACGCAAAGTGAATGATTTCCTATTAAGTTTTATATTAAAAAAGTGTGATTTTAAATTTAAATATGAAAAAAAACAAAAAAATCAAAATAAAACCATCAATGAAAGTACAAGAAAAAGCATGTCCAACAAGAACTTCATCAAGAAAGGCTACTGCTAGTTTAGTTCCAGGAAAAAGAAGTTGTTCTTTGAGTCCTTTTGAAGTTTTCTTTACTCGCTTTCCTGTTAATTTTTCTCCTGCCATTGGACCCCACACTCCATAATGATTTGAAAACAATTCAGAGCATTTCTCCCATAGATCTTCAGGAATCTTTTCTCCTGGAAAAACTGAATAAATACATTGTTCACTTAACATCTAATGGTATCAAATTAGAGATAACTGATTGTAAATTTGAATGAGTCAGTGTTTTTGTATTGATTGGCCATTTTTTTTTTAAAAAAAAGGCGGGAAAATGATCTCGATTTTGTTTGTTGTGGCGTTTAGTCATTGTCTTCAGAAAGGGAAAAAAAAAATTGACCGAAACATGACTTTTGAGTTGATTGACTTGTATTATAGAAAAAGAAAAAAGAAGAAGAAGAGCAAGTCAATCAATAAATAAATAAATAAAACTAAAATAAATTAGATAACAAAAAAATAAATTGACATCAATGATAATTGGTTTCATTCTCACCCACAATCAAAAATCGCAATGAAATAACAAAAGTGTGACTGTGGGAAAAAACAAAATAGAAAAAAAAAAACATGGCCTACTTTTTTAGGGAAAGAACGTGATTGGAATAAGTAAAAAAATAAATCGTTTTGTTATTTTGTTTGTTATTTTTTGTTATTTATTTGCACTTTCTTTCTCCTTTTTTTTTTCTCGCATAAAAATATATAAATAACAGAACAAAGAACTTCTTTTTCTCTTTTCTTTTTCTCTTTATTAGCATTACACTATTATTACTCACACTCTTCTGATTCTTTATTCTTTCTCAATTCATTCACTTTGAATTTTTCCTTTTTTTCCTTCTATTTTTCTATTCATTCAATTTGAATCTCTTTTTTATTATAAAACAACAAACTTTGTTTTTGGTTTTTCTTTCGCATAAATCTTTTTTTCTTTTGCATAATTTTTTTTTTTTTTTTTGGGAATCCCTCGCATTTTTAATAAAAATTTTGCATAATTATTATTATTATTACTTATTCAACCAACCCTAATCCTTTTTAATTCTTAATTGTTATTCTATTAACTCATTTTTTTCATTGTATAGTTCAATATTTTTAAATTATTAACACTTTCTTTACATATTGTCTATTTTTTTTTTTTTCGTATTATCACTTGCTACAAAATGGAAGCCCCAGTGCCAGCTAACCTTGAAGAACTTGTTAAACTATTAAATGAAACCCTTGGCTCCAAAGGGCTTGATGACTTAACTGAGCGTGAAATCGACTATGTAAAACAATTGATGTCAAACTATACCTCACAAGCTAATGACTGGAAGAAATACTCACACTTTGACCCCATGAAATACACAAGAAACCTCGTTGATGACGGCAATGGCAAATTCAATTTAATGGTCTTATGTTGGAATATTGGTCAAGTCAGGTATATCATTTTCTATTTCTTTTTATTTATTCATGTTTTAGTTTATTATTTAATTTTATATTTTATTATTATTTACTATTTTATTATTTTCTCTTTATTATTTATTTCAAATCCCCTTTTGGATATTGTTATTAACTTTCTTTTTTTTTTAAAAAAAAAATAGCTCAATCCATAATCATGCTGGTTCTCATTGTATTATGAAAATGCTTGATGGTGAACTTCTCGAATCACAATATGAATGGCCAGAAGAAGAAGGTCCAATGCACTTGAAGAAAGAAAACATTTATAAAAAGAATGAAGTTACTTACATCAATGGTACTTTTTTTTTTCTCTCTTTTATTTATTTATGTATTATTTTCAAAAAAAAAGCACCAATCTAATTATTAATTATAAATTTTTTTTTTTAGATACTATGGGACTTCATAGAATAGAAAACCCAAGTCACGTCAAAGGCGCTATCTCATTACACTTGTATACACCCGCTTATAGTGAATGTAAAACTTTTGTTGAAGAATCTGGACATACAAGAGCTTCAGGAAAAATGACATTCTATACTGTTGATGGAAAAAAAGTTAATTATTGTGAAACATCTCAATAAAAACGAAGTTTTTTTAAAAAAAAATCAAAGGATTTTGAATTAAAATTATTATTTTTACTATTTATTTGAACGAAAAAAAAAAAAAACAAAAACAAAACTGAAAAAGTAAAAAATGTTGTGTTTATATAATACATTGATTAAGGATACAAAGTGCAAATTTTTTTAAAAAAACTTATTCAATTGAATGACGTCTCTGATTCCTTTGTTGTTTTTGTTGAGTTATCCAATGTTGAATGTACTTTGGACAATCTTCAGAATGATTTGAAAAATCAAATAACCAATATTTATCTTGAGGGTCACGAAATGAATCTTCACCTTTCTGAATAACATAACGAGAATATAAAACTGGTAAAACTGAGAGTCGTTTCAAGGTTTTAAAAGCTATTAATGAAAAATGTCGACAAATGGATCTAAGAATATTTGTTGGAGAGTTCTTTGAGGTCACCCATTGAGCAATAGGACTATTCAAAGGAATTGTGGTCTTTTGAAGATCGGTTGATTCATAAGAGAAACGATAAAGTAAAGCTTGAAAATCAAGAGCGTGAATTGAAACGAAGAGTATGAATTCAAAGACCATTGAAATTGGAGCAAAAGGTTGAAGGTTTTCATCAATCAACGTTTCTGTTGTCTTTTTAAACAAGAGGGAGAATAAAAGAAAGTTATCATCTCCAAATCCAGATTTCTCAAGACCAGTCTGTAACTTTGTCAATAAGTGAGTAATATTACGAGAGAAATGTTGCTTGATTTCCTTATTCCTCTCAACAACTCTGAATCTAATCTCTATCTCAATCTTTGATTTTTCAAGTAATCTTTTGAATAATTCATCTTTGATTAACTTTCCCCAAGTCTCATTCAATGTCATATCCTTCACCAACAAATTCCATCCTTTACATACCAACAAGCAATTATGAAAGTCTTGAGCAGAGAGATGAGTGAATACTTGAAGTAAGATCTCAAGAGGAAATGGTGATTGATACTCAATATTTTCTCTCTCCCATCTCTCGCTCCTATAACTGTGTATCAACTTTATATCTGAGTCAGAGAATTCCATTAAATGAGAGTGTTCTAATATTTGAACATTAGTCGGAGATCTCTTATCTAACTTATTATTTAATCCTTGTAATTCATTATATTCTACTAATACAATATCTCCTCGTTGTAAATATTCTTTTCTTTGTTTCATTTTACTCTCACTATAATTACAATCCAAGTTAAGCATTCCTATATTTGTTTCCAATTCACCAACGACTTCAAGTTCCTCTTCAACAAGATCTTCTTTTGAAGCCACACCATCATCATCATCTTCTTCTTTTATCAAAGTTTGCAATGAATTAACTTTCGAGTACCAATTGATAATATCATATCCATTGTGTTCTGGTAATAATAACAGTATCTTCTTTGTATCATTCAATACAATACCTTGAGACAGACATAGTCTTCCATCTAATTCTGTAACATTGTTAACAACTGTTGAATAGTCTCGTAAACTCTTTAATACTTCATCTCTCTCACATTGTAATTGCAATTGTAACTGTACTTCTTGTTGAGTTAACTTATCCTTGTCCTTATTCTTCTTATTTTTCTTCTTATTCTTCTTCTTCTTATTGTTATTGTTGATATTCTTATTATTATTGATATAATTGCTGTTGAAGGTCTCCATTGACTTATTTATTTGAATATAATGAGTTATTTACAAATTTGTAATACATTTGTAAATAAGTAGACTCTACACAGTTGAATCACTGAATCAGACTATTAGTTATAATTATATATATATCACAACAAAAACAATTCACCAATTTAAAAAAAAAATTTAAATTTAAATTATTGCAGAGCCCTGCCAGTTGAATAGCTATAATATTAATATTGTTTGAGTTTGAGCTGTATTTGAAATTGGAATTGGAATTACAAGAAGACAAACTAATACGATACCAAGGATAAATAACTTTTGTATAATAGTAAGTTTACTTTTAATTCAATGACACTTTGAACATTTCATTTTACATTTCAGTATTCAAAGCTTACAATCACATCACTTTTGTATTTTAGGAGGAGCTAGTGTAACTGTAATTATAACTGCAATTGCTATTGGAGGTTGAATGGAAGTACAGGGTGATAGAGGAATACAAGAACAGGAGCAGGAACAAGGACAGGAGAACAATTATGAAGGTATTCATGTTTAATCTCAATGCATATTTTGAATTTTATATGAATCAATAAATAGAAGGTTATAGTGAAGTGATGGAGACTGAAGTGAATGAATCCGAACTTGGATCAAAGGAAGAAGAAGAAGAAGAAGAAGGTGAAGAGAAGTTAAATGATGAAAAGGAACCTATTACGAAAAGAAAGAGACTGACTAAATCAACTACTGAAACATTTGGGATTAAGAGAAGACCTAGAAAGGCTTGGACTGCTGATGAAGTAGAGTATACTTTTGATTCTCTTTTATTCTCTTTCTTCAATTCAATTCAATTCAATTCAATTCTTGATTCATTTTTTTTCTGATGAAATCAACTTAGAGCTCTTCAAAGAGCTGTAGAAGAAATTGGAGAAGGAAAATGGGTTGAAATTTTGAAAAATCCTCAGTATGTATTTGATGGAAGAACAAAACATGATTTAAAAGATAAATGGAGAAATTTAACATCATATAAGAAATATTCAGAAAGAAGTTCTTATTTTTTTTTTACTTTTACTGAACTTTTTTTTGAAAAAAAAAAAAAAAAAACTTCATCCTAATATTTATTATTTATTATTTATTTATTAAAAATCTATTTTAGAGGTCCGAAAGTTTATTTTACTGAATGAAAAGTTTGAACCCTTATTAAAAGCAAATGGAACAGGATATTTTTTTAAGAATCGGTAACTTTCTTTCTTTCTTTCTTTCTTTCTTTCTTTCTTTCTTTCTTTCTTTTCTTTGATTAAAATTGTTATTATAAGATGGCCTCGTGATGCTGCATTAAAAGCTGCTTCAAAATCAAATCTCTACAAAATTGAAATAAATGGAAAAGAAGAAATGAAAGAAGAAATTGATATTTATTTGAAAGAAGTCCCTGCTTTAAATGAAGGTTTTTTTTTTTTTTTTTTTTTTTTTTTTTTTTTTTTGTGATTTTTAAAAACAAATTCAAAAATAATATCATCTAAAAATTAGTTAATGAATTACATCAAGAAACAGAAAAAATGGAAGTTATTCATATATTTAAAGGAAAAAGAGAAAAAGCTGAAGCTTTAAATATACCAAAATTTGAAAAAAGGGAATTTATGTGGATTCCAAAAGTTTGTAAAGTTCGTGAAGAAAGGGTTTTTTTTTTTTTAAAAAAAAATTTCTTCTCTAATTAATTTATTATTCATTTTAGGTTAATCCAAGTAAAAACCTTCTTCCACAAGAACAACCCCCTTTCATTGCTCATACAAATTTTCAAAATTATCAAAAAGTACGAATGGAAACTAGTTTGAAATTTGATATGGAATTAGCCAAACATCATGATCCACTCCCCTCTTTAACTACATTAAATAATCTTTCACTTTTTCAACAACTTAACCCATTATCTCTCACTCAATTAACACCTTTATCTTCAACTGTTGATCCTAGTTTTCATCCCTCAAACTCAAATTATAACTCAACATCCAAAACTTCCTCTTCATCAAATTCTGACTCCAATTCAAACCAAAACACAATTTCTTCTTCAGAACCATCCACATTAAATGCTCCTTCAACTTCAAACTCTCATCCCAATTCACCAAATTCAAACTCATTAGAAATGACTCAAAATTTAGATCCTTCTCTCAATCAGAACTCAGATTATCACTCCAATACACAACTTAAAACCATCAATTTGTAAAATAAAAGTAAAATTAATTAATTTTTAAATTAAACAATTAGTTCTAACAAAACAGATTTTATTTTATTTTTTTTATTAATATCATTTTGAAATTCTAATTTTGAGGTTTTTGAAATATTCCATCAATTAAAAACAATTTTGAGAACGATTGTCCAGCAAATTGATTGATTTGTTTGCAATAATTATTGATTTGATTTGAGACCAAGAGTGCTTCATACCTTGATGGTTCTTGAGGTGGTTTGATTGAAGCTTCTTCTTCTGTAAGGGTTGCTCCTTCTTTTTGGAGTAATTTTTGTTGTTCTTCAACTTTCTTATTATATTTGGCAACTCCTCTATGATAAAAAGCAAGTTTTCCTTGCTCTTGAGTAAATTCATCAACAGAATCAGTCATATCTTCAAGATTTCTTTCGATATATGGATCATTTGTAAGCTAAATTTTTTTTGTTCGAAGAGTTTGAAAAATGTTATGAAAGGAAAAAAAAAAAGCAAACTTCTAATTCATTGAATAAAGTGGTTCCTGAAGAATAAGATAATTCAGCCATAAAAGCTGTTGCAAGAAGTGAAGAATGAATGGTGATGGGAATTTCTTCAAAAATGTTTGCTCTATTAATTCCAGCTGCTTTTAAACTTTCGCCAGTAAATTTTTTGTCTTTGTAAAGTTGAGTAAATGAGTTATTAAGACGATATGCTTTAAGTGACAAAAATCCTTGGTTGGTTTTTAAGGGATCTAAAAAAAAATAAAAAAAAATTAAAATTAAAATTAAAATTAAAATTAAAATTAAAATTAAAATTAATCATTTTTTAGTAAAAAAAAGAAAAAAGAGAAAAAGAAAGAAAAAAAAACAAAAACAAAAAAAAGTTACCATAAATCAAAACTACTGAATTTGGAATACTTGTTTGGTAATTAAATTGACTTTCAATCATTTCATCAGTTAAATAAGAACCAAAATAAGTTGATTGGTACCATCCAACAGTATTATGATCCACATTGACTTCTCTCAATTGTTTCATCATTTGAATTTGATATTTAGCTACAGCTTTATTGTCTTCTTCATCTTTTGTTTGAGGGAAAGGGAAACAATTTGTAACTTCGAGTTTATCTTCAACTTTTAATCCAAGTAATTGTCCTGTAACAAGGGATGGAAGTCCATCAGTACAATGCTTGATAACTTTTAACACAACCTATCCAAAATTTTTTTTTAGAATAAAAAAAAATAAAAAGAAATTCAAAGGTATTATAAAAATAAGAAATTGAAATGAAATTCAAAGGTATTATAAAAATAAGAATAAAAAGAATAGAATTAATAAAATAGAATTGAATAAGGCAATAAAAGAGATCCATATGAAAAATAAGAATTGAAAAAAAACACGAGTAATTCTTTCTTTTTTTTTTTTCTTCTCTTATTTCATTCAAATTTATCATTCTATTCCAAACTAAATCAAACTAAATTGATTCAACTCCTAAATAAATATTAAAAAATCAACA